>MDTE01009824.1_pt1 | contig 17067 bp, 17 predicted proteins | sample 811231 | NCBI WGS metagenome assembly MDTE01 (sample SAMN05326651, study PRJNA326480) | marine metagenome | isolation source: seawater | place: Indian Ocean: Red Sea | collected 2010
TGGATAGTCCTTCTTAGCCATCTTTAGCTCCCGGTTTTTAAGGACTATCTTTTTTTTTATATGCTCCCATTAGATTTTATTCTTTTTTTACAAATCATAATTTTTCTTTTCATTACTCCTGGAACTCCTAGGGTCGTAATTGTCTCATATTCAATGAATTATGGGTTAAAAAGTTGTATTTGGACCGCATTAGGAGATGTTACTGCTAATTTTATACAAGCAACTTTAGTTATATTTTTTTTAGGAACCTTTTTTTCTGATAATCCTGTTTTTTTAAATTTTTTTAAGTGGATCGGTGTAATTTATTTAATTTATCTTGCATATGATGTTTATAAGACTTCACCGAAAGATATTAACTCAAAAAAAATTACATCAAAAAGTTTTTTTTCTTTTTTCAAAGATGGTTTCCTAGTTGCGGGCACAAGTCCTAAAGCTTGGCTCTTCTTTCCTTTAATATTTCCTCAGTTTATTAATTTTAATTCAAATTACGTTATTCAATTCTCTATTTTAATCACAACTTATATGATATTGGATTTTGTTTCTTTAATTGGTTACGCTATTCTTGCACAAAAATTGATAAAATGGATTAATGCAAATCCAAAAACAATTAATACAATCTCAGCGAGTGTTTTAATTGTAATTGCTGCGATAATTATTATTTCACAGCAATATTAGTTATTGTTATTTGTGCGTTTTGACACTTGCAAATCTCTTATTTTCTTTATTTAATTAAACATTAATTAATTAATAACAAAGGAAATAAAATGAAAATAAACAAAATAATTTTAAGTTTTATTTCTGCATTAGCAATTTTATTGTCAACTTCGGTTGTTTCGTTTGCAAAAGTAGTTGGAGATAAAATTGTGTTAGGTGCAGCCATTTCATTAACTGGAAAATATTCATCTAATGGTGTTCATACTCAAAATGGATACAATTTAGCTGTTGAAAGAATTAACAGCATGGGTGGAGTAAAAGTTGGTGGAAAAACTTACAAGTTTGACATTATTTACTACGATGATGAATCAAATCCAAAAAGGGCAGCACAACTTGCAGAAAGATTAATATCACAAGATGGTGTTGAGTTTATGCTTGGGCCATATAGTTCAGGACTTACAAAAGCAATAGCTCCAGTAACTGAAAAATATGGTGTTCCGATGGTAGAAGCAAATGGCGCATCTAGATCATTGTTTACAAAAGGTTACAAATATCTATTTGCAGTTTTAGCACCTGCTAATTTATATCTTGATGTAGCTATTGATTTAGCTGTCGAGAAAAATAACGGAAAACCTGTGAGAATCGCTCAAGCGTTTGAACAAGATGCTTTTTCACAAGACGTTAGATTAGGTATTTTAGAAGCGGCTAAAAGAACTAAATCTGAAATAATAATTGACGATAAACTTCCTAAGGAACTTAATGATATGGCTGCCACTTTAGTAAAGGTGAAACAAATGAAGCCAGATGTGCTTGTTGTTTCTGGACACACTAAAGGCGCACTAACAGCAATCAGACAAATTGCTGAAATGAAAGTAGATGTTCCGATGTTAGCTATGACACACTGTGATGCTGCGAAATTATCAAAACAACACGGTAAAAATTCTCAGTATGCATTATGCGCTTCCCAATGGCATAAGTCATTGACTTACAAAGATAAGTTTTTCGGCACAGGAATGAAGTATGCGGCAGATTTTGAAAAAAAATTCAAATACGACCCGCCGTATCAGTCCGCAGAATCATCTGCAGCATTATTAGTATTTAAAGATGCGTTTGAGAGAGCTAATTCTTTTGATAAAAAGAAAGTAAGAGATGCATTAGCAGATACAAATATGCAAACATTCTATGGAAATATCAAGTTTGCGCCAGGTGGTCAAAATGTTGACAAACCAATGGTGCTATTCCAAGTAATGTGTGATGACTCAGGAAAATGTGAAAATAAAGTTGTTGCTCCAACAAAATGGGCTTCAGCTAAATTAATTCACCCAATTCCTAGCTGGTCAAAAAGATAAAGAAATCTCAAAATACCCCCTAAACCCTAGGGGGTATTTTTTTTAAAGGTAATTTATGGACTTCATGGTTTTCCAATATCCTATGATTACTATTCAAGCTTGCTTGGATGGCATTCTTTTAGGAGTATTGTTTGCTTTGATTGCTTATGGCATGGCTTTGCAGTGGGGAGTTATGAATATTATAAATATTGCTCAAGGAGATTTAGTTATTCTCGGAGGATACATTGCATATTTTATGTATCTTTATGGTATTCATCCAGCGTGGGGAGTAATTGTTTCTCCCTTTATAATGTATTTTGTTGGAGTTGGAATTTATAAATTAGTTATAAATAAAGTAGTTGATAGAGATTTATTTATTTCAATTCTTGCAACTTTTGGAATTAGTATTCTTTTCATGCAGCTAATGAATTTTGCATTTGGTGCAGATGTTGTTCTGGCTAATTCTGGTTATGGAACAACTTTTTTATTTGATAGCAATGTAGTTCTACCAAACTCAAAAATATTTTCAGCCGTAGTTAGTATTATTTTTGCGATTTGTTTGGTAATTTATATGAAAAAATCAAAACTGGGTCGTGCTATTAGAGCAACTGCTCAAAATGCAAGAGCAGCTAAGATTCTGGGTGTTGACACAGAAAAAGTTTACGCGGCAACTTTTGGTATTAATGCTGCTTTATGTGGAGTTGCAGGAGCTTTAATTTCAATAACTTTTACTATTCACCCTTACATGGGTCTTCCATATACAATACGTTCTTTCATGATTGTAATTGTTGCAGGTCTTGGAAACTTACCTGGAGTAGCTATGTCTGGTATGGGGTTAGGTGTTTTTGAAGAATTTGCAGATTATCTTCTAGGAACTGAGTTTAGAATTGGATCGGTATTTTTATTATTAGTTTTTATTCTTGTTTACAGAAGATTTAAATTATCAAGAAAAAGAGAATATTTAAAATGAACAAAAATTTAATAATTTACGGGTTAATATTAATTTTTGGATTAACTGCTCCATTTATTCTCCCTGCTTTTAAAGTACAATTATCAATTCTTTGTGTATTAATTATTCTTGCAGTTACTTGGAATATTCAAGGTGGTGAGATGGGTTACAATTCGTTTGGAAATATTCTTTTTTATGGACTTGGGATGTATTTGTGTGCTTCTGTTCAAGTTGGAATGTTTTTCCCTTTATCTGAGTGGACAGAAAGTGGGGGAGAGAAGACATTTGTTCACACACCGGCTCAATTTTTTCAAGGGATGGCAGTTGGACTACTGGTTGCAGCAATAGTTCCAACTATAGTTGCTGGTTTAATTGGTTATTCAATTTTAGGATTGAGAGGTCATTATTTTGCAATATGCACTTTAGGGTTAGGAGTTGCTGCTGGAGAGATTTCAGGTGGTATCGAAATTATTGGCGCAGGTCAAGGTTTTACAACACCACCCTTTCCTAATGTTGGAGGACTAGAAGCAAGAGGAGAATTTTTTTACTTTTGTAGTTTTTTTGCACTTGTTCTTTCTTTTATTACAATTAGAGCAATTTATTCAACACGATTTAAATTAATTTTAAATGCGATTAGAGATAATGAGGATAAAGCTGAAGCAATGGGTATTGAGACTATGAAATATAAAATTATTGGTTGGATGGTATCAGCTTTCTTCTGCGGTTTGGCAGGAGGAATTATGGGAGGACTTGTTGGATATATAGACTCAACTGATGTTGCATTCGATGGAAGAGAGATGGGAGTTTTTATGGTTCTCATGGCAATTCTAGGAGGAAAAGGAACTTTATGGGGGCCAATAATTGGAGCTACAGTATTTCACATTTTTAAAGAGGGTTTTTGGACATTCTTTTTAGGTTGGCAGTATGTTGCTTTAGGGGTTCTTATAGTTGTCATAGTAATTTATTTCCCAGAGGGAATTATGGGTTGGCTTAGAGAAAAATATCCTGAGAGGTTTGGTGAAGTTGTTGATGAAGCTGATCGTAAAGCACAGGTGGAATTAAAATGAGTATATTAGAAGTTAACAATGTGAGTAAATCTTTTGGTGGAGTAAAAGCTAATGTTGACATTTCTATGTCAGTAGAAAAAGGAAAGATATTTGGTCTTATTGGCCCTAACGGCTCTGGTAAAACTACTTTATTCAATTCTATTGTTGGCACTTATCCTATTGATCAAGGTTCGATTAAATTTAATGGAAAAGAAGTGTCAGAATTACCAGTTCCAGTAATTGCTAAACTTGGATTGTTAAGAACTTTTCAACAAACTAGAATTTATGGCAAATTAAATTGTGTGGACAATATGCTTATTAGTCATAAAGGTAGTGATGAAAGTATATTTAAGATATTTTCTAAAATCCCAAAAGACTTAACCGAGAAAGCTGAAAATCTTTTAAATTTTGTAGGCCTTTATCAAAAAAGAAAATTAAGGGCAGGTGATTTATCGTTTGGTCAACAGAAACTCTTAGAATTAGCTATGGCATTAATGAATGAACCAGAGATGCTTTTATTGGACGAACCAACAGCAGGAATAAATCCTACATTAATAAACGGTATTATAAATAGATTAATTAAAGTAAATCGTGATTTTGGTATTACACTTTTAGTAATTGAGCATAATATGAGAGTAATTATGCAATTAGCTGAAAGTATCTACTGTTTGGCGCACGGTAAAATGCTCGCCAAAGGCACACCAGATGAAATTAAGAATGATAAGCGCGTTATTGATGCTTATTTAGGAGCTCAATAAAATGTCAAATCAATATGAAGTTTTAGGAGAAGCACCAGTTGCTGAAGATTTAAAAAAATTATCACCCTCTAATATTCATGTAACAATTAAAAATATGAACGCAGGTTATGGTAAGATGGAAATATTGCATAATTTTGATCTTTTTGTAAGTAAAGCTCAATCTTTATGTTTGATTGGCCCAAACGGTGCTGGTAAATCAACAATACTTCACTCTATATATGGTTTTACAAATATTTTTTCTGGTCAGATTGAAATAGATGGTAAAGATATTACCAATCTTTCACCTGCAGAAAAACTTAAATCAGTTGGTATAGCTTATATTCTTCAAGATAATTCAGTATTCCCAGATATGACGGTTGAAGAAAATTTGTTAATGGGTGGTTTTATTAAAGATAAAACAGAAGAGTCTTTTATTGAGGCAGAAAAAATTCTTAAAAAATATGAAAGGCTAGGAAATAGGAGAAACCAGCCTGCAAAAGTTTTATCTGGTGGTGAAAGAAGATTGTTAGAAATTTCTAGAGCTTTAGTTATGAAACCATCAGTACTGCTCGTAGATGAACCATCAATTGGTTTAGAGCCAAAATATATTGATATGGTATTCGAAATTTTAAGAGATCTTCAAGAAAACGAAAAAAAGACAATAATTCTTGTCGAACAAAATGCCAAAAAAGGTCTTGAGTTTGCAGATATTGGATATGTTTTGGTCTCAGGTCAAACTGCAATAGCTGGCAAAGGAGACGATCTTTTGAACAATCCAGATGTGGGTCGCCTATTCTTAGGTGGTTAATGATAAATCCTAAATATTTTTTTAAAGGATTTGCAGCAATTAAAGGAGTTGGTAGTCCTGCGATAGCATTGGCAGCAAGTTTTATTGCAATAGGTGCATTATTAAAAAATATTGGATTTACAATACAGCAAAGTATTTTTTCCACTTTTTTAACTTACGCATTACCAGGCTCTCTTGTGATGGCCGAATCTGTAATAATTGGAGCTTCGTTAATAAATATTTTTTTTGCTGTATGGTTGGTTAATGCCAGGTTGTATCCGATGACGGTATCATTAATGCCTGTGTTAATACATGAAACTCAACCAAAATGGAAATACTATCTATCTTGTCATTTTATAGCTGTTTCGTCATGGTTAATTATGAAAGATTGTTATGAGAAAGTAGAAATAGAAAATAGAATTGATTTTTGGATAGGAATCGGAACTGCAACTTGGACAGTGGCAATTATTTCAACAATAATAGGTTTCGTAACTTCTGATTTTCTAAATAAAGATATGTTAATAGGATTAACAATTATTAATCCAATTTATTTTATATGTATGATGTTAGGTGCAATGAGAACAATTAAAATTAGTTTATCAATTATTTTAGGAACGATATTAGGCCCAGCTTTTTTTTTCATATCTCAAGAATGGTGTATATTACTTGGAGGCATTACCGCAGGCAGCATTGCTTTTATTTTTGGAGAAATTTATGACAAATAATATAATTTTTATTATTCTCGTAACTTCTTTGGCAACTTATCTATCTAGATTTTTAGGAGTTATAAGCTCTCGGAGAATTAAAGAAAATTCAAAAGTATTTAGATGGTTCAATTGCTTAGCTTATTCTACTTTAGCAGCATTAATAGCTAGAATGATTATTTTCCCCTCAGGCTTATTATCTGAGATAAGTTATGTGACCAGAATAATTGTAATTATTGCTTCTATCATGATTTTTTATTTAACAAATAAAAATTTAGTTTACCCAACGATTTTCTCTGGTATCATGTTAACATTTTTAAGTATTTATTTATGAAAAATACGATAGAAGGATTTGAAATTAAAGAAAATGATAACACTTCAAGAATTATTAATATAGATATAACAGATGATACAATTGAAAAACTTTTATTTCCTTTCAATAAGTTTGATTTAACAGCATTAGAGTATAAACCATTTACAAGATTCACAATTGCAAAAAGCTTGGATGATTTAAGTAACAATAGATTGTCTTCACTTCTAAACCAAATTATTAAAGATAGAAATACTGGATGCTTTATCATTAAGCCAAAAAATATTACTTCCAAGATTGATGATGTTTTTTTAGTAAAACTTTCGACAGCAATTGCTCATTTGATAGGCAAGCCTAATCATGATTCAATGGCAGGAAAATATTATGCCAGATTTCATGTAAAACACGTTGATAGAAGTGATTCATATTTAAGAAAAGCTTATACAAATATGGATCTTCATACTGATGGGACTTACGTAAAAGAAAAAACTGATTGGTTATTAATGTCTAAAATTGAGGAAAAAAACGCTGAAGGTGGAGAAACTGCCATGTTACACTTAGATGACTGGGAACATCTTGAAGATTTAATTAACGACCCAATAGCAAAAGAAAGTTTTGTATGGGGTTCTCCAAAAAGTAAAAATGTTGATTATAAAGTTGAACATCCAGTTTTTTCATCTGATAGTAAAGGTAGAGTACAAATATCGTATATTGATCAATTTCCTGAACCAAAAAATATGAAACAAGGGATTTTTTTACAAAAATTGTCTGATAGCCTTGAGGAAAGTAAAAAGAAGGTATTATCGAAATTACCTGTTGGCTCATCTATTGTTGCTAATAACTATTTTTGGCTTCATGGCAGAAAACCTTTTAAAGAAAACAAAGAATTAAGTAGGGAACTTTTAAGGATTAGAGGTTCTTTTTTCAAAGAATAATAAACCGATTCTTCAAGAATAATTTGATAAATACAACTAAAACAATAAAATTTCCTAACAATAAAAGATAAGAGGTATTTTTCTCAGAGAAAATTTAATCAAAAAAAAACCCTATAAATCAATAAAAAAAGTGTGGTTTTTATGCAACAATATAGAACTTTTTTTTTTGATATATTTTAAATGATGAAAAATTGAGCATTATGAACTACTGTGGCGCTAATTAAATTTAATTAAACAGGGCGTAATAATGAAAAAAACTATTATATTTTTATTTGCTATAATGCTAATGGCATTTCCAGTAAACGCTGACTCAAAAAGAATTGGAATAACAGGTTCTTCTGCAACAATCGATTCAACTGTTAAAGACGATATTGATAGTAATGGAACTACTGATACTACAAGAGATATTTCAAACGATGTAGCTTTTGGTTCTATATTCTTTGAGATGAGCAAAGACTTAGGACCTATGACATTAACTTATGGTGTAGACTTAATACCATTTTCTGCAGAGTTTGATAGCAGATCAGCAAGTCAAAGTTCTTTAAAAGATAAAGCAAGTGGTGCAGCTTCTACAGGAACTAACAGAGGTACAGTTGATGTATCAAATCATTTAACTTTTTATTTACAACCAGGATATGAAGTAAATGGTGTTACAGTGTTTGGAACTCTTGGTTATGTAACAGCAGATGCTGATGCAGATGGTAGTTCAATATCTTCATCTAATTTAAGTAAAACAGTTACTTTAGATGGCGTAAAATTAGGTGTTGGAGTAGCAAAAGACTTTGGTGGTATGTTTGTCAAGTTAGAGTATGCTGAAACTGATTATGACGATATTTCAGTAACTACTGCTAACAATACAAAAATTACCGCAGACATTGACAATCAAGTTACTTCATTGTCAGTTGGAAGATCATTTTAATAAGATCTCATAAATAAAATTAAAAACCCTCCTAACGGAGGGTTTTTTTTTACCTCATAATATATTAAAAATTTTTTATAAAAATTATGAACTTAGGCTTTATAGGAACAGGTAAGATAACTTCCTCAGTGATTACTGGAATATGTAAATCTCCTATAAAATATAAAAAAATAATTATTTCCTCAAGAAATCAAAAAAAATCTAAAGAATTAAAAAAAAAATTTAAAAGAATTTATATAGAGAAAAGCAATCAAAAAATTATAGACAATAGTAATTGGATTTTTCTTGCAGTAACACCAACTATAGGAAAAAAAATAATAAGCAAATTAAAGTTTAGAGCAAATCAAACTATCATCAGTTTTATATCAACAATAAATATTGCTCAGTTAAGAAAAATGATTAAAGTTAAATCTTCAATAGTTAGGGCCATTCCATTACCACCAATATCTTTAAAAAAAGGTCCAGTACCAATTTGTCCACCAAATAAAAAGGTAAAAAATTTTTTTGATCAAATTGGATCTACTATAGAAATAAAAAATGAAAAACTATCCATTAATTTTTGGTCAACATCAGGTATGATGGCAACCTACTATGAAATATTAAGGATAATGTCAAATTGGTTAGTTGCGAAAGGAGTAAAAAAAATTGATGCTCAAAAATATATTACCTCACTTTTTTTAGCTTTATCAGAAGACGCGGTATTTAATTCAAAAAAAGAATTGAAACATCTTGTCAGTGAATCTCAAACACCAAAGGGTTTGAATGAACAAGGCTTAAAAGAAATAAAAAAAATGGGCTTTCATAGATCTATTGTTAATACACTTAATTCATTAAATAAAAGGTTAAAAAAAAGTAAATGAAATATATTATTCTTGGAGCTGCAATAGCATGGGCTATGTATATAGCTGATAAATATATGTTTTAGTAAATATATTTATCTAAGTTTTTTAGTTATAAATTTTCCGTTTTTTATTTTTTTTTCAAAAAAAGATCCGTAAGGTTCACCATTTTTGAAAAATTCAAGTTCAGTTACACCCTCATAATTAATTTTCTTTCCTCGTGCCAATAAATCTAATCCTTTTTTTAATTCACCAGGATAAATTTTTTTTCCTGGGGAATTTGCAATATTCATAATATTCCTAGCAATCGTTTCTCTCTCAAATGATTTTCCTGCTTGAATAGCCAAAACAATTAATGCTGCAGAGTCATAAGATTCTCCTGTAAAAGGACTAGAGCTATCAATTCCAATTTCATTCAACATTTTTTCAAAAATTAAACCACTCTTGTCTGTGTAACCTGAAACTATTCCAAAAGATTTATCTAAGTCTTCTCCAAAAGTGTCTAACAAAGATTGGTTAATCATCTCTTCAGACAAAATAAATCTATCAAAAGCTCCAGAGTCAAGCGAAGCTTGTATAATTCCTTTACCGCCTTGCTCAGGATATCCAATGATGGCAACAGCATCTCCTCCTGCTGATGCAAGAGCTGCAACCTCTGAAGAATAGTCTTTCTTACCATCATCATGAGAAATACTTATAGTAACTTTTATATCGTTAGCTTCTAATGCCTTTTTAAATATCTCTTTAAATTTTTTTCCATTATCATCATTAGAGTATGTAATAGCGACATTTTTAATTTTTTTTTGTTTTGTTATGTCAGCTAAAATTTGACCACTTCTACTGATCGAAGGAGTAGTTTTAAAAAATAAATTATTGTAATTAATATCTTTAAAATTGGAATTTGTTGCTGCGGGAGAAATTATCATGATATTGTTTGGAACAGAAACTTTATCTGCAATTATATTTGATATCCCCGGACAAATACCCCCTATTAAAGCTACAACATTTAATGATAAAATGTTTTTAGCTGCTTCAGTTGCTGCAGAAAAATCTGTACATGTGGTATCTGCTTTTGTAGATGAAATAGCTTTTCCATTTAATAATAATCCAGATTTTGAAGCTTCTTTAAAAGCCAATTCAATAGATTTGGCCATTGGTGGTGTAAGTTCTTGAGTTGGTCCAGTAAAACCTAAAACTATTCCTACTTTTATATCAGATAAAGCCGACGAAATTAAAGTCAAAAATACCAAAGTTAAAGAAATCAAATATTTTTTCATCTAAAATATAATACAATTATTTTTTATAATCTCAGAAATTAAATCTAATTTGAAAAAATTTACAATATGCAAATTTGCATATTTTATGAGATTAAATTTAAGAAGTGTTCTATATTATAATTAAATGAAATTAAAAAAAATAGAACCAAAATTTGTAGAAAAAAAAAATCCAAAAATAGGTTTAATTTCTTTAGCAAGTGATTTTAGAATAGAAAAAGACTTTAATGAAGTAATAAATCATAATGAAATAGATTTATATACTAATAGAATTCATAGTTATAATCCATTGACCAATAAAAATTTGAAGAAAATGGCGAATGACATAACCGCAGTAACAGCAGATATCTTGCCTAACCAAAAACTAGATTGTGTTGTTTACGGATGTACATCCGGCACTATTGCAGCAGGATATAAGTCAATTTATGATAAAGTAAATTTAGCGAAACCAAATACAAAAGTCACAACTCCAATTACATCAACTATTAATGCTTTAAAAACTCTCAAAATTAAAAAACTATCAATATTTACTCCTTACACGGATGAGATAAATCAATCAGTAATTAAATTCTTTAGAAAAGAAAAAATAGAGATTACTGAATTTTTTTACTTCGATATAGCTTCAGATTTAGATATCGGTAAAGTCGACCCTAATTATCTATTCAATGTTTTATGTAAAATGAAAAACTCTAAAGATAAAGCATTGTTTATTTCTTGCACAGCATTACCAATTTTACCAATGATTAAAGAATTAGAAAGAAAAATAGGTAAAATTATTCTATCCAGTAATCAAACTCTAATTTGGGATACTCTTAAACAAGTAAATTACAAAAGTAAAATTTGTGGTTTTGGTGAGTTATTTAATATTTGAAAATGATTTTTTCTAAAAAAGAATATAGACAGAGACTTTCAAAAGTTCAAAAAATGATGCAAGAAAAAGGTATCGAGCTATTAATTTCTCACGATACAAGTAATATGAATTATTTGACAGGTTATGACGCATGGTCATTTTATTATGCTCAATGCGTAATAGTTCATATTAATTCTGAAGAGCCGATATGTTTTGTAAGAGATCAAGATGCAGGTGGCGCCTATTTAAAAACTTATATCAAAAAAGAAAATATAATTGTTTATGATGAACAATACATCCATACCTGGCCAAAACATCCCTATGATTATTTAGTTAATATTATTAAGGATAGAAAATGGGATAAACTTTCTATTGGTTTAGAGATGGATGCTCATTATTTTACTGCATTTTGTTACGAAAAAATTAAAAAAGGTTTACCTAACGCAAAGATTAAAGACTCGGATAGATTAGTTAATTGGGCAAGATTAGTTAAATCGAATAAAGAGATTAATTATATGAAATCTGCAGCAAAGATCACTGAAATTGCCATGAAAAAAGCATACGATGTCATAAAACCTGGAGTAAGACAATGTGATGCTGTAGGAGAAATCCAAAAAGCATTATTTTATGGCACACCTGAATTTGGTGGAGAGTACGCTAGTATTGCAACACTACTTCCTACAGGAAAAGGAACATCAGCTTCACATTTGACTGCTTCGCAGGAAAAATTTTTAAATGGTGAAGCTACAATAGTTGAGTTATCTGGTGTTTACAAAAGATATCACGTACCAATGGCAAGGACCGTTTTTTTAGGAAAACCTGATCAATTGAAAATAGATACAATGAAAAAAACAATTGAAGCTCTTCAAGCGGGTATAGACTCAACAAAACCTGGGAATACGGTCAATGACATCGCGCAAGCATTTTGGAAGATATTAGATAAATATGGTATAGAAAAAGAATCTAGGACAGGTTACTCAATCGGAGTAGGATACCCACCAGACTGGGGAGAGCATACTTTAAATATTTATAAGGGTGATATGACAATTTTAAAACCCAATATTTGTTTTCACATGATTGCCGTAATGCAGTTTGGAGATTGGGGAGTAGAAGTATCTGAGGCAATTAGAGTAACAAACAGTGGATCAGAATTATTTTGTAATTTATCAAAAGAACTTCACGTCAAAAGCTAGTTATTAATGGTTGATATTTTTTCTTACAAATGTTTTAAAGAGATAATTATTTATGTCAGTTAATAAAGAATTTGTAAAATTTGACAAAGTAGACAAAAGCTATGATGGCAAAGTTTTAGTTGTTAAAGATCTTCAATTGGACATCGCAGAGGGTGAGTTTATAACAATGTTAGGACCCTCTGGCTCCGGTAAGACAACTTGTTTAATGATGTTAGCAGGTTTTGAAACACCTACTAATGGTGAAATATTTTTAGATGGTAATGCGATTTCAAGCATACCTCCACATAAGAGAGGTATTGGTATGGTATTTCAAAACTATGCGTTATTTCCACATATGACAGTTTATGAAAACTTAGCCTTTCCATTAAGAGTTAGAAAAATTCCAAAAGACGAGGCAGATAAAAAAATTGATAAGGCATTATCAATGGTATCTTTGCAAGGATTCGCCCAAAGAATGCCAGGCCAACTATCTGGAGGACAACAACAAAGAGTTGCCGTTGCCAGATCATTAGTATTTGATCCGCAATTAGTTTTAATGGATGAACCTCTTGGAGCTTTAGATAAAAATTTAAGAGAAAGTATGCAATATGAAATAAAACATATTCATGAAAGCATAGGTGTTACAGTTGTATACGTTACTCATGATCAAAGTGAAGCTTTAACAATGTCAAACCGTATAGCTGTTTTTAATGATGGTAAAGTTCAACAATTATCAAGTCCAGATGAGTTATATGAAAAACCTGTTAATTCTTTTGTTGCTGAATTCATCGGAGAAAATAATACCTTTGCAGGTGAAGTTTCAGATATATCTGGAGGTAAATGTAAAGTTAAGCTGGATAATGCTGAAATAATTGCAAATCCAATCTCTATTAAAGGAAAAGGAGAAAGAACAACTGTTTCATTGAGACCTGAAAGAGCACTCATAAATCCGACTGATAAGATGGATAATATTTACAAGGGCAAAATTGAAGAGGTCATTTATCACGGTGATCATACGAGAGTTAGAATAAATTTACTAGGCAACAATGAGTTCATTTTAAAAGTGCCTAATAGCTCATCCAATCTTGATATTAAGTTGGGAAATGAAATTAAGATTGGCTGGAACAGCGAAGATGCTAGAGCATTAGACCCAAAATAGACTGAATATAAATATTATTTTTCACATAAATGGCTGTTGACTCTCATTATCGATCTTGCTGTAATAGATTTTTATAAAAAACGTTTAAACGGAGGAAAAATGAGAAAAATTAGTAAAATATTACTAGCCCTATCATTTGTATTTTCTTTTACCACATCAGCGTTCGCAGTTACAGTTGCGTCGTGGGGTGGAGCTTATACTGAAAGTCAAAAGTTAGGTTATGGTGATCCTACTGCAAAAAAATTGGGTATCCCGATTAATTGGGTTGATTACTCTGGTGGATTATCAGAAATTAAAGCACAAAAAGAGGCTGGCAAAATTACGTGGGATATAATGGACGTATTTGCTATGGATACTATTAATGGATGTGATGAAGGATTATTTGTCAAGTTTGATTTTGACAAAGATTTCCCACCAGCTCCAGATGGAACTAAAGCAAGTAAAGATTTCTTTACTTCAATGCCTAGCGAATGTGCTGTAGGAAACATTTTATATTCTTGGAATTACGCTTATAACACTAAAAATGTTAAAGGTACTCCAAAGACAATAAAAGATTTCTTTAACACTAAAAAATTTCCTGGAAAAAGAGCTATCTACAAAGGCGCTTTAACAAACTTAGAGATTGCTTTAGCTGCAGATGGTATTAAACCAGGCAAAGGTGGAGCAAAAATCTATAAAGCTTTAAACACTGACAAAGGTGTTGAAAGAGCAATGAATAAGATCAAAGAACTATGCACAGATCCAAATGGAGGATGTGTATTTTGGTCAGCAGGTGCTCAACCACCAGAACTATTAATGAGTGGTGAAGTTGTAATGGCAACAGGTTGGAATGGAAGATTCTTTAACGCTGCAGTCGGAGAGGGTGCTCCAATCGTTCAGGTTTGGGATGCACAAGGTCTTGACTATGAATACTTTGTATTAGTTAAAGGTTCACCAAACGAAGCTGATGCTAAAAAAGCTTTAGCTGAAATGACAAGCACAGAAGGTCTTGCTGGGAGTGCAAAATATATTGCTTATGCTCCTTGGAGAAAGTCATCTATTAAAGTGATGGAAAAAGGAGAGCCATGGTATAAAGATGGTAAGACAAACATGGTACCTAATATGCCAACTGCACCAGCAAACACTAAAAATTACTTCTTAGTAGACCCACTTTACTGGGCTGATAATGGAACAGAGCTTGGTGAAAAATGGGAAGCTATGAAAGCTACTTTTAAATAATTTAAGTTTTAAAGACTAAAATTATATATTATATTAAGGGCGGTTATTTTTAACCGCCCTTTTTTATTTATGAGCTCTGAAACTAAACAAATTTTAACTACTGATGGAATACCTTTAGAAGTTAGCTTAAAAAAAGCCGAAAAAAAAAATAAAATTAAAGCTTTTTTATTAGTCGCTCCGTTATTACTGTTTATTATTATTACCTATGTATTTCCAATAGGCAATATGCTTACTAGAAGTGTTGATGATCGGATGGTAACAGATATGCTTCCCAATACATTCAATGCTATGGAAAATTGGGATGGAAATGAATTACCCCCAGAAGAAGTGTTTGCCTCTTTCTATTTAGATTTTCAGAAATTAGTTGAGGAAGAGAGGGAAGGAAAATTATCAACTCAACTTAATTATACAAAAAACGGATTCAAAAGTATTATCAAAAAATTAAGACGTAAATCGAAATCTTTCGAGGAAGGAAATTATAAAGAACAAATCATGGAAGTTCACAGAAGATGGGCAGATGTTGAATATTGGAGAGCAATTAAAAGAAGAGCCCCTGCATACACTTATCAAAAATATTTAAAAGGAATTGATATGTACGAAAATGAAAAGGGAGAAATAATAAATGTCCCAGAGGATAGAAGAATACATAGAATTTTGTGGCTTAGAACTTTAGAGATTGCTTTTTTTGTAACTGTATTTTGTTTTTTAATGGCATATCCAATAGCTCATTTGCTTGCAACTTTGCCGATGAAATATAGTAATTTATTAATGATTTGTGTTTTACTTCCCTTTTGGACGTCATTATTAGTCAGGACAGCGAGCTGGATGATTTTATTGCAACAACAAGGAATAGTAAATGATTTTTTTGTTATGATTGGATTAGTGACTGACGATAATAGGATCGAAATGATGTATAATAAAACTGGAAGTTATGTTGCTATGACACAAATTTTATTACCATTTATGGTTTTACCTTTATACAGTGTTATGAAAACAATTTCCCCAAGTTTAATGAGGGCTGGGAAGTCCTTGGGGGGAACTCCATTTGTGGCCTTTTGGAAAGTTTATTTTCCTCTAACTATACCAGGAATAGGAGCAGGTTGCTTGTTAGTTTTCATTTTAGCAATAGGTTATTATATTACGCCTGCATTAGTTGGAGGGGCCTCAGGGACTTTAATAAGTAACCAGATTGCCTTTCATATGAAGAGCACTCTCGATTGGAGTTTTGCTTCTGCAATGGGACTGATGTTGCTAAGTGGAGTATTAGTAATTTACTGGTTATATAATAAACTAGTTGGAATAGACAATATTAAACTTGGATAAAAAAAATGGCTTTACCTAAATATACCGAAACTCACTATAGAATTTGGCATTATATTTATTTGACGATTTGTGCTGCAGTTTTCTTTTTTCTAATCGCCCCATTATTTGTGATTTTTCCATTATCATTTAATGCTGAAGAGTTTTTAGTTTTTTCTGATGGAATGAAACGTTTAGATCCTGATGCATTTTCTTTGAGATGGTATCAAGATATGATTTATGGAACTAAAAATCCATGGGGGTTAGCTGCAAAAAATAGTTTTGTTATCGCAATCTTCGCAACAATCGGCTCTGTGATACTTGGAACAGTTGCAGCCTTAGGATTAAGCAGTAGACACATGCCTTACAAAGGCTTGATTATGGCAGTATTAATTTCACCTATGATAGTTCCATTAATTATTTCAGGTGTAGCAATATTTTTCTTCATGGCTAAAGTTGGACTAGCAGCCACTCACACAGGAATAGTTCTTGCACATATTATTTTAGGAACGCCATTTGTAGTTATTACAGTAACCGCAACTTTATCAGGGTTCGATCATAGTGTCACAAGAGCTGCAGCCAGTTTAGGTAGTGACCCAGTAAATACATTTATGAAAATCACTTTACCACTTATTTTGCCGGGGGTGATATCTGGAGGGCTATTTGCTTTCGTAACATCATTTGATGAAGTTGTAGTGGTTCTATTCTTAGCAGGATTAGAAAACACAACTATTCCAATTCAAATGTGGACAGGTTTAAGGGAACAACTAAGTCCAACAATTCTTGCTGTTGCGACTTGCCTGATTATTTTATCAACATTAATATTAGTTACCGCTGAACTTTTAAGAAGAAGATCTGAAAGACTCAGAGGTATAAATCGATAAAAA
>MDTE01037593.1_pt1 | contig 17065 bp, 19 predicted proteins | sample 811231 | NCBI WGS metagenome assembly MDTE01 (sample SAMN05326651, study PRJNA326480) | marine metagenome | isolation source: seawater | place: Indian Ocean: Red Sea | collected 2010
AGCCCGGTTATAGAACTCCCGCCATAAAATAGGTTACCCGCTCCGCTGCAACAAGCAAGCGGAGCGGACCACAGTCCTTCTTTTCTTGCCCCCTGGTTGCGACTGGCCTATCTTGAATTCTGTACAGACCAAGCAAATCAGTGCAGGCGAGAAGGAGAACTTTTCACCTGCGAAACCAAATCGGTGCGGTCGCTGCGTCGCAGCGGCACAGGAGCAACATCCATCATGAGCCAGGAAACCTTGCGTCGCCTGCCCCCCGAGCAGATCGAGCAATTCAAATCAAACGGCTTTCTCCAGGTCGAGCACGTCCTGAACGCCGGAGAAGTGGAAAATCTGGCCGCGCGCAGCGATCTGATCGCCGCCGGCAATGCAGCCCATGTACCCGCGAATAACATTCAGCTTGAACAGGTTTTTCGCAGAGGCGAACAGGCGGTTGGAGACCAGGTGCTGGCGGTGCGCAAACTCTACAATCTAGCCGTGTGCGACGAGGTCATGTGGACCCACGCCTGCAACCCGAAAATCGTCGATATCGTGGCCGATTTGCTGGGCACCGACGATATCAAGATGTACGGCGACCAATTATTCATGAAGGCGCCCGGAACCGGCACGGCCCAGGACTGGCACCAGGATTCGGCCTCGTGGCGCGACATTTTGCCGATGGACCTGGTCACCGCGTGGACCGCCATCGACCCGGCGGACGAAGACAACGGCTGTTTGAATTTCGTCCCGGGCACCCACCGCTGGGGCATGCTTCAAAAAACCAAGGTGGAACCACTGCTGGAAGATTTCGGCAGCGCTGCATGGCCCATTGTGCCCGCTCCGCTGGCGGCCGGCAGCATCAGCTTTCACCACAGCCTGACCCTGCACCAGAGCAACGCCAATAAATCGGGGCGACGGCGGCGAGGCTATGCCGTACACTATATGCGCGCCAGCTCATACTTGGACGAAAGCATTCAGGACGCCCCGAAAATGCCGCCTTTCAAGCAGGTGCGAGGACGTTCGTTCGCCGGCCGGGTATGAACAGCGCAGGGAAATTGCAGGACAAATCGACCACCTACTAGCAGGATTGGGCCTGCCCGGAGGACAAACCAATGGATCGCTCACACTACGTGCGCCAATGTTTCGAACAACCCCCCGAAAATCACGGCCATCCAGGCGGCATATCGCGGGTCGTGATGGGCCCTGGAGTGCAGCGGCCAGACCGGCCCGCCGCACTGGACACCGAGCGCCTCATCATTCACACCAACGAATATGAAATCGGCGGCGATTCCGGCCCCGGCCATGCCCACGACAATCAGGAGCAGGCCTTCTATATCCTGGAGGGGCAGATGGAAGTCACGGTGGGAGAAGAAACCTATCAACTGGGACCCGGCGACAGCGTGTTGCTGCCGCGGGATGTATTTCACAAGCACCGCAACAGCGGCGATGTAGCGCTGAAATTCCTCTTTATCAGCGCCGTGCTGGATTAGAATCCCATTTTCTCGTGGATTTCCCCGTCCTGGGCCCAGCGCTGAGCCCGGCACTTAAAGGGCGCTGGCTGCTCGAGGGCATCGACTGCTCCTTTATAAGCTAAGAAAGGGTCCGATGCGACATGAATCGGACCCTTTCTCGATTTCCCACTGCAGTACCCAGCCTAGCTATTCACGTCTTCCCGGCTCCACTGGTTGTCGACCAGGCGCCACATGCCGCCCGGATTGGCATCCCGCAGCTCGGCGGGCAGGCGATGCTCGCGCACGTTGTCAAAACACTGCAGCATGGCGAAGCGCAGCAGCGCTGCCGGAATCCCGACCGCAGTAAAACCCGGATGACCCGTAGCCGGATAGGGACCGCCGTGATTCATGGCCGGCGAAACCGCTACCCCCGTGGGCATCTTGTCGTTGAGCAGCCGCCCCACCTTATGGCGCAGCACCGACGCGACTTTCTCATAGAGCGCGTCGTCGCTGCCCCGGGTATCGCTGTAGATAGTCCCGGTCAGATTGCCCTCGGTGGCGCGCACGACCTCCACGGCCTGGTCGATGCCTGCGGCCACCACCAGCAGACTCTCGTTGCCGAAGGCTTCCTCCTGGAGCCCCTCGGGCTCTTCCAGAAAGCGGCTGCCACTTACCTTCAGCAAGGTATTCTGAAAACTGTATCCCGTGCCGCCGCCGGCTTCCCCGCCGGTGAGCAACTCGGCGCCGGCCGCCTGCAAACCCCTGACATTGTCCACCAGACCGGATTCTACCCCCGCGCTCAACAAAGTGCCCACCGGCGCCCCGCTGAAACTTTCCCGGGAGCGCTCGATAAACTCGTCCGTCGCCGCGCCCTGGAGCAGAATCACCAGGCCCGGATTGGTGCAGAACTGCCCGGCGCCCATCAGGCAGGAGGTGGTGAACTCGCCGACCAACTCCTCGCCGCGTTCCTCGAGGGCACCCGGCAATACCACCACCGGATTGATACTGCTCAACTCCAGATAAATGGGCTTGCCGGCCCTGTCGGCGGCTTCCTTCAACACCAGACCCGCCGCCCGCGAGCCGGTGTAACCGGTGGCCCCGATCTCGGGGTGCGCTACCAGTTTTTTGCCGGTCTCGTGGTCGGTGCGGTAGAGCAACTGCACCATGGCCGCGGGCAGACCCGCCGCCCGAACCGCCTCCAGCGCCTCTTCGGCCAGCAGCCGCGTGGTCCCCGGGTGCGACGAGTTGGCCTTGCCGATCACCGGATTGCCCGCGGCGATGGCGGCCGCGAAGTCCCCGCCCGCCACGCTGTTGAAGGCCAGCGGAAAGTTGTTGGGGCCAAAGACCGCCACGCCGCCGCCCAGCGCCCCGTACATGGAGCGGATGCCGCTGCCGCTATCGATCGTCGCCAGCCGCCAGGAACCATCGCGCGCCGCCGCCGCCGCCTGGCGCAACTGATCGGTAGTGCGCGGCAGTTCGATGTCGTCCAGCCGCGGCGCGAGCGGCAACCCGCTCTCGCTGTGGGCCATTTCCACAATCTCTTTGCGCCGCATTTCAATCCGGTTCGCATAACCTTCCAGAAACTGTACAATGCCCTCGACTCCGGCCCCGGCCAGCTCTTCGGCGGCCCCCGCCGCCGCCTCGACGGCGGCATCCACATCCGCCTGGCCGCTCACCGGATAAACCTCGCCGGTGGACTCTTTGGTGGAGGGATTGGCGGCTGCAAAGGTGCCGTCCGCCTGCGCGGCGCGCCACGCTCCGTCGATCAGTACGGGTTTTGCTTCTGACATACTTTTCTCCTTCTATATAAATTGCAAATTCACTAGCGTTTATCGGCCTGTAAATTAACCAAGAGGCCGCTTCGATGCAATTGTCCCTCAACCAAATTGAGGATCTGCCCGCACAGAGGCCTGGTGACAAAAACGGGGCAGATGTTCCCTGAAGAGAAGCGCAGTTCAAGTGGGGAAAAGTGGAGATCAAGATGCCATTGCGGCGGCTCCCGGGAGCGCGCCATACCCCTTTTTACATACGCTCGCGGTTCAGGAAAATGGCGCTTTTCTCCATCGCTTTTGCTTTGCTGGCCAGTGCCATCGTCGACCATGATAGCCCACCCACCCCGTTCAGCAGCGAAGCCCGCGGACGGCCGGGAGACACCTGGAAGGCGGTGCTGTAAATCCGCGCTTTTGCGGCATTGTCGCAATCGGACCTGTCCAGCGACCTGCACCAAGAGCACTACGGGCAACTGCGGCCGACGCGATTCTTCTAGGATGTACGGCCAACCTGCCCGCGACCTGAAAAATATCACCCCTGGTCCAAATTTCCGCCCTCGTTGGCACGAATATTGTATCAAGTTGTTCCTCGCAAAGACCGCTATCTGGAACTAACGGACACAAGTCGTTGTGCGACAAAGCCGGCCGGGATCCTCCCCACCTGCCGAGGCTGTTTTATGCGAGCCGACGCCACGACAATGCTTCCCCTGATCAGAGTCTGCGCGGAAATTCGTTCCGCCACTTCAGGTGTGTGCACCGGCAATGCGCCGAGGCAATTTGCGCCTAGCTCTCAGAGTCTACAGGATACTATGCGCCCCTCATCCGAGCCGGAAAGAAGGGCCGCAGACCCCGGAGGAGAACGGAGAATGAGCTGTCAGTTTGGAATTTATCCGGACCGCAAGGCCGGTATCGAAGAATGGGATTTCCTCATATACCAGCAGGACCACCTGGCACCCCGCGATATACTGAGTGCCCTCTCGCCTTTCCTGCGCACCTTCCACGCCGAACAGGGCATGTCGGAAACCGGCTTCCTGGCCGCCGGACTCGCCTGGTATCTGGCCGATCTGCGCCTGGATTCGATTGGGGACACCGTCCTGCCCAAAGTCGAGTTCACCCGGGAGATCCAGGCGGAGATCGCCTTCTTTTACAAAATTTCCCCCGGCTACGTGGACACCTTTCGCATAAACGAGGTGCTTGAATGGATGCCCATCGCCGTGCTAGAAATTCCCCGCCAGACCGCGGCCGTGGATGCGCTCTGAAAAGGTATTCAGTAGGTCTTGGCCATCGGCAGGGCCACGGGCTCCCAGTCCTCGTCGCCCAACTGCCCGTAATCGGCCTCGTAGAGCTGCAAATCCGCCAGGATGCTGTCTCGAATCAGGGGTGGAGCCGGGTGCGAGGGGACGCCCGGCCAGCGCATTATCAGCAGCGGCAGCGCCGGGTGGACCGCATTCTGCAAAGGGCGGAAGGGCTCGTACATATAGAGCAGGACAAAGTGCTCCAGGCGCTCTTCCGGAGGGTAATGGCGCCGGTCCCGCCATAGCAAAAAGTGTGCAAATGCGTGGTGTGGAGTCCCATCCGCCCCGGGTTCGTGGAACCAGTAAAGCCCTCCCAGATCCTCAAAGGTCGGCGCTCTGTCCAGTGGTTTTTCCAGCTTCGGAGGACGCCCGGTGATGGGGTCCACTTCCCTGCCGTCGGCCGTGATCCCGACCCCGACCCACCAGCCGCTGAAGGCGGGCGGTTCGGGTGCGTACATCTCCCATTCCATTTCAAAACCCAGGATGTATTTGAGACGCACTACGTGGTCTGCCCCGGGGTAGGAACCGCGCCCCTCGTCCTTTGAATTGAGCAGTCGGTGGCTCTCGAGATTGATCAGCAGGCCCACCCCCAGCAATACCCATAGCCCCCTTTGCAGCAGCCCTTGCCACGCACTTCTGGAGCTGGAGCCGGCAAGCCGAATCTCCTCCCTCTCCTCTGCTGGACTCAACCACTCCAGCGCCACAATCCGCCCGTTCCGCAGCCACGTCCACAGACAGGTCGGCAGCAAAGCTGCAATAGCCGCGATCATCGTCAGCGGAAAGGCTTCCAGCGCCATGAATATCCACAGGCCCGCTTGAAAAATCAGCAGCAAGCCACAGCCACAGAGCCGGGACCCGGCGCGCCACCAGGGACTCAGCAGCAGCAAAGGGGCGCAGAACTCCACCGCCAGAACGGCGTGGGTCATCACCCGGAAAACCTCCAGGGGCAGGTGCTCCACCGCCCAGGTCCCCAGAGCCGTGGCCTGAGTAAAATCTTTGAGGGCAAAAAATACTGCCGTGCCTTCCGACCACCACCCGGCCCCGGTTTTTTCCAGCGCGGTTTCGAAGTATATATAGGCCAGATTGCAGGCGAACGCGCCCCGGGCCAACCCCTCTATAGAACCGGAACCAGCGCTTTGCCCGGAGCGCCGGGCGTCCACCGACCAGCGCCGGCCCAGGTGGAAGAACTGGCACCAGAACAGCAAGTTGGTCAGGACCTGGTCGTGGTAGTCGCCGGCATTGCCGGCGGCGTACTGGTGGCCGCAGGCCATGACCCAGACTCCCAGGCTGCACCAGCGGGTGCGGTAGCCCAGCAGCAAACCCACGGCTGCCAGGGCATAGCAGGCAAATACCGCCCTGAGAAACCATTCTCCAGAACCGCCCGGCGCCAAAAAGGGCAGCGGCAAGCCCTCGTAATACCCCTGGAGTCCGGCCCATATATCCAGCACTGGCCAGGCCATGGAGACATCGTGCAGGACCACCAGGGCGAACAGCATCCTGCAGCACGCCAGGGAGCGCTCGTCGAGCCCGCCCAGGTAGCGCAGGTAGTCTCTCAGTGCGGGAAGTAATTCAACTCGTCTCATTGTCGGTCTAACGACTCACGACAGCGTAAAAGCATCGCGCAACCGCATTTCAAAACAGACCCGCACGCGCGAGACGTGGACTTTTTCAACGGAATTGGAAACCTGCACAAGACCCATTTACGATCTGGCCATCTGCACTTGCCATGCGGACCGGTTGTGGACATTTTTCCATTTTACTCTACACTGAAAGGAAAAGAGGCCGCCATGAGCACGACCAACGATCTGCCGATCCACGTGTACCACCCCCGGACTCTCGGCACCTGGTCCATCGAGGCCCAGCGACTCGATTTGGGCGAGGGCTACAAGCCGAGCCTGGCCCTGCTACCCGACGGCGAACTCGTCATGGTGTCGCTGGACCACACCGGCGACCCGGCAGCGGGCACCTACACCGAGTCCATGCCGCTGCGGCGCTCCACCGATGGCGGCCGCACCTGGACGGAGCCGCATAGCGCTGCGGACGTAATCGGGCGCGAGCAGTGGCTGAGTTGCAGCCGCGACGGCACCCTGTTCATCAGCAGTCATCTGCTCGAACAAGATACCAACAATCGCGCCGGCATTACCCACAGCTACCTGCACCGCTCCACCGACGGCGGCCGCACCTGGGCGCGCACCCGGATTCTCCTGGAAGGAAAGGCGCGCGGCGGCGCGACGGCAGAAAAGACCTCGCACACCTCGCGCAATGTCGTCGAACTGCCCGACGGCACCCTGCTATTCGGCGTCAGCCTCAACGGTACCGACGTCGCCTACCTGTGGCGTTCGGTGGACGGCGGCCGCACCTGGGACACCTCGCAGCGCGTCGACATCGGCACTTACGGCGGGCGTCCCTACGATAATCTGGACGGTTTCTTCTGCGAGGATTTCACCTACCTGACGCAACGGGGCGACCTGATCCACTGGCTGCGCTGCGGCCCGCCCAGCCCGATGTTTCCCATCGAGGACGGCCGCGCCGTACCCCGCGGCAACGACAACATCGACCGCACCCTGGTGTGCCGTTCTGCAGACGGCGGCCGCACCTGGTCGAATCTGGCCGATTTCGGCGACTACGGCATGCACTATATTCGCCCCCTGCAGCTGGCCGATGGGCGCCTGCTCGCCACCTATACGCAGCGCTCCACCCTCTATCCCCTGGGCCTGCGCGCCATCGTCAGCCACGACGACGGCGATAGCTGGGATTTTTCGGCCGACCAGATCGTCATCGAGGGACGCACGCCCTGGGGGCTGCAATCGGGGGGCGGTTTCGGCAACACCGTACAACTTGCTGACGGCGAACTGCTCTCCTGCTATTCGCACCGCAACGCAGGCGCCCAGACACGGCTCGAGCTAGTGCGCTGGCGCCTGCCCTGAGGCAGCTGCCAGCGACGTGAGACGAGCCGGGAACCCGGCTGCAATACTGCTGATCCCGATGCCATCACAGACTTCCAGAACAGCGCGCTCAGTACATACTTTCCCTGGTCGTGAGCGGACACCAGCGCGCCGTGCCGAGAAAGTCCAGCATGACCGCCTCGGCCTCGGGTGTGCCGATGCGCTGCAGGGCCGTCATGGCGTGGCCGCTGACATAGCGATTCTCGTCGTCCAGGACCCGGGAGAGAGCCCCCAGCGCCGGGGTCGCCGCTGCGCCATAGTGAGCCAGGGCATAAGGAGTATTAAAACGCACCTGCGCGTCCTCGTCCTCCAGCAGTTCGATCAGCGCCGGCACCGCCGCCGCGGGGTGGCATTCGATCGTGCCCAGGGCCTCGGCCACATTGCGCCGCACCCATTCCGAGGAATCGCCCACCATTCCAGCCAGGGCTTCCACGGCCCCCTCTCCAGCCGTCGCCCCGATCTCGCCCAGGGCATAGGCGGCAAAACCGCGCACGTGGTCTCGCGCGTGGTCCAGCACTTGCAGCAGGGCCGGCACCGCTGCCGCGCCCACCGCGCTCAGGCCATAGGCAGCAGCCAGACGCGGGCCTTCCTCGGCATCGTCCAGAGCTTCCAGCAATGCTGGCACCGCTGCCACACCCACTGCGCCCAGGGCGTAGGCGGCATTGAGCTGTACTGTTTCAGCCGCATCCCGCAGGGCCCGAGCCAGCGCTGGCACCGCTGCCACCGCATCCTCGCCCAGGGCACCCAGGGAATCGGCCGCCGCCAGCCGCTCTGCCTCCCCAGCCGCCGCCAGCGCCTTTTTCAGGGCGGCCAGCGAGTGCCCGTTGGCCGCGATGCCCCTACCCTTTTTACCGCAGTGCCAATCCCATATTTGCGACCACATCCCCCGGTGTTTGTCGGCTCCGTCGCCGGGCCATTCGAGGCTGCGGTTGTCCCAGCTGGGGCGGGAGGGCTCTGCGGTGCGAGCGAACTGGAATTTCATCATATAGCGAGTGCGATCCGTGCTGTTGGGCATGGCCCGGTGCCACAAATCGAAATGCACCAGAGCCGCGGTGCCGGCCGCGCCCAAAACCGGCACGTGAACTTCGGAAGCCTCGTCTTCAACGCGCGCATTGTAGTACTGGGTCCCGGCCATGACCGCGGTCGGACCGTTTTCCAGGGCGACGTCCTGCGGGTAGTAGAATATCATGGCCCAGCGCGTGCGATGGTAGCGCACCTTGCTGTAGCCCCAGTAGCTGTCCTTGTGCCAGCCGCCGCCGTCGCTGTGGGCCGGATTGATGTGGGGATGCCGGTGCGCATGCATTACAAAGCCGGGCCCCAACACGCTCTGCAGTCCCCCTCTGAGAACCGGATCGGCAAAGACCTGATTCAACTCCGGAACCCTGGGCAGGATATTATTTCCCGGATTGCCCTCCTTTGCAAAGACTTCTTCGGTCTTCTGGTAAATAGTCTCGTGCAAGCTGGCCGGCAGGTTGGGGTTAAGGACGACAAAACCCCGGGTGATGTACTGCCGCATTTGGGCGTCGCTAAGCAGGTACTGTGAATCGGACATATTGGCAGCTCCTCAGATATTTTTTTGCAAATTTATGGTGCCCAGGTACTCTATAGAATGAAGCAAGCAAATGCAAATCGAACTTCCCTTCCAGCCATTTTTTTTTATCTTTTTTGGGTAGCAGTACCGCGACCCGCAGCAAACCGGGAAAAAATATGGACCCCAGAGAATGCATCCTCTTCAGCGGCGGCACCCGGGGAAGCGAAGCCGAATTCGGCGCCCAGGCCGAACGCCTGGGCATCGAAGAAGTCAACTTTTCGTTCGCCGGGCATCAAGTCCTGCGCAGCCGCGGCCGGCGGGAACTGACCGAGGCGGAGCTGGAAAAGGGCGACATGAGCCTTTCCTATATCTCCGGGCTGATGAATCGCACCTATTCAGCCACCCCTGCTTTCCGCAAAATCCTGCAGACCATCTGGTATCAGATCAGCAATGGGCAGGAGGTCTATGTCGTTGGTTGGATACAACCCGACAACACCGTCAAAGGCGGCACCGGCTGGGGCGCCGAACTGGCCAAGCTGTGCTACAAACCCCTCTTTGCCTTCGACCAGCAGCGCGATGCCTGGTTCAGCTGGCACAAAGATCGCTGGGAGGAAGCAGTCGGACCGCGTATCCAGCAGACCCGCTTCACCGGCACCGGCACCCGTTTCTTAGAGGAAAACGGCAAAAAGGCCATCGCCGAACTCTTCGAGCGCTCCTTCAAATCCGCTTAGTCGACGGACTGTTTTTCTACGATCATCCGCACCATCGCCCCCTCGCGCTCTTCGCCCTCTTCGCGCATTGCCACCACCGCGTCCTCGTAGTAGCGAATCCGGTAGGCTTTGAAATAATTCCAGAGCTCGTTGGGGGCGAGCAGAAAAGCCGGATTGCTGGGACCGCAATCGCGCCCCGCCTGGTCGCGGGAAAAGGTCTGCAGCACGAATAGACCACCCGGCTTCAGGGCGGCCATGGCCGGGGCAAATAGAGCGCGTTCGCAAAAGAAAAAATTAGTCACCAGATCGTAGACCCCGGTCCCCAAATCGCAGTCCAGCAAATCGGCCTGCACCGCATTTAGATCCACGCCCCGGGACCGCGCCAGGGCGCGGCACTTCTCCACCGCGCCGGCGGCGATATCGATGGCCGTCACCTCGTACCCCTGCTGCGCCAGGTAGACCGCGTTGCGCCCCTCTCCAGCAGCCAGGCACAGGGCCCGTCCCCGGGGCAAAAGACCGACCTTCTCACGCAGAAAAGGCACTGGTTCGACACCGTACAGATAACCCTCGGCAGCATAGCGCTCTTCCCACTTTTTCCTGGTGGAATCGCTCATATTCTGGACATGCCCCCGGAATTTTTTTCCTAAAATCCTGCCACAACCGGAAATTCTTCCCCCACCCGGCATGGGGAGGGAAGAATGTTTATTTTCACAAATAAATATTTTACAATCACTTAACTTAAAATTAAGTCACCTGGCACGGAACGTGCATACCACCAACACAGTGCCGACGGGATTGTCCGGCACTTTCTTCACCTCTTCGCACAAGGACGTCACGCATGCCAGGAAACGATATCCCCCAGCCTCCAACCACACTGCCCGACGGAGGCGACCAGCACCTGCAACAACTCGATGAAATTCTGCAGTTAGCGCGCGATCTCGACGTTCCCCTTACTCTGGATGAACTCTTACTAGCTATAGGAGGCAAGGCGCAAAACTGCGCCTAGCTCCTGAGCATATCCATCTGACCTCTTCCGGAAATCCCCTCCGGACACCCACCCCCCGCAGAGGAGAAAAAATGACCCTTGCCGTCGCCAACCCCACGCTCCGCAGCCGCCAGGAAGAATTATTCTACCCCGATGGCCTCGACGCCCGGCAGAAGTCCTCGCCGCCCCACAGCAGAAGCGAATTTCTCTGCGGCCTTCTGGAGGCGGATATCTACGCCGCCGCGTCCTGGCAGGAACTGGATACCTGCATTAGCCGGGCCCGCAAGGCCCATGAACAGGGCAGGCTGAATAGCGCCCAGGTAGAAGACCTGATGGAACACGCCATCCAGGTGAGCCGCTACGTATCCGAGGATTGAGCCCCTACTCGAATTGCCGCTTAAAGGTCGCGAACTCCAGCCGCAGGTCCTCGATTTGCCGCTGCAGGTCCTGAACCTGAATTTCCAGCTGCTCCAGACGCTCGTTCTCGGTGCGCACCTCCAGGGCGGCCTTTTCCAGTTGCGCCTCCCCCTCTTCCTCTGTGGCGATCTCCGGCTCACCGGCCAGCAACTGGGCATAGCGCGATTCCTTGCGACCGATCTGGCGCGGCAGCTTCATCACCACCGGCCCACCCTCTCTCTCCATCAATTGCTGCAAAGCCTGCTCTACTTCGGCCAGATCGGCGAACTCGTAGAGTCTGCCGCTGCGGCCGCGAATTTCTCCCACGGTCTGCGGACCTCGCAGCATCAAAACGCAGAGCACCCCGACTTCCTGGGAGGTGAACCCGAGCGTCTCGGTAAACAGGTGATAGTACTTGGGCACCCGCATCTCCGCCCCGCTGAGCATGCGCGCCAGCTCTTTGTCGCGCAGACTCTCTAAAGCTCGCACCACCGTCTTTTCGTCGAAGTCGACCACGGGCGCGCGATTCGACTTCTGGTTGCAGGCCGCGGTCAATGCATTCAGAGTCAGGGGATAGTAATCCGGGGTCGTAATCTGTTTCTCGATCAGCGCCCCCAGCACCCGCACCTCAACCTCGCTAAGCAGTGGCTCCATTGCACATCCTCCTTGTCTACCTTTTTGCTGCCGGCGCTCCTAGCTCGGAACCGCCCAGACGGGGCAGGGACTCCATCAGCAGGCGCACCGCATCATCCGCATTCCGGTATTCCATATCGATCGTCACGTGGGCGCTCTGATAGCTTTCCCGACGCGCGGCAAAGAGCGGCCGCAATTGTTCGATACCGTCCAGGGGGCAGGGCAGAAACGGCTGCGGCAGCGATCCGTGCCGACGCAACCGCCGCCGCAATTCCCAGTAGACTGCCGCCAGCGACAGCCGCAAGCCGATCACCACGGACTGCTCCAGGGCACGCGCCAGATTGGCCGGCTCGATGAGGACGCCGTCGTCCACTGCGATGATGCCACAGGGCCTGGATTCGAGCGCTTTGTGCAACATCGCGGTCTGCGCCTGGTGCAAAGAGGCCGCGCCCTGACTTTCGGCCAGACCCCGCAGGGACTGCCCGGCCTGGTGCTCCACCCACTGATCCACAGCGATGAAGGGCAGACCGGTCAGCGCCGCCAGATCGCGCCCCACCTCGCGGTATTCGACGCCCGGGAAACCGGTCAATAGCAGCGGTTTTTCCAGCGCTACCGTAGGATAGTGTTCGTAATAATTGGACACCTTGCTCCTCCCCCACGCACGGGGCAGCGGCTATGTGGAAAAGGGCGCGATGGACGGCGCGGTCAAAACCTGTATATTAAATTCTTCCTGTAACATTAACTATTCTACTCCAAACCCCTTATCCGGGCAAATTCGCTCTATGGCTGCTACGAGATCCTCCCCCGCGACCCTGGAATGGCTCAGGGGCGACCTGCACAACCACTGCGAAAAACACGAACTGGTTCCCGAATACCTGGACGGGGTGGCGGCGCGGCTGGACTTCGTGGCCCTGACCAACCACGCGCAAAAGCCGATCTTCTTCGAACAGCATCGGATGATTGAGCAAGCCCGTGCGCTGCTACCCGACCTGCCCATTTTTTTTGGCCTGGAGTGGAATGCGCCCACGGGCCAACACGCCTGCGTAATATTCCCGCCCGGCCCCCGCGAAGCAACGCATGCCTATGCTTTTTCAAAAGCTCACGACCACCACGTCGAGGGCAGCGATCCCTCCATCGACGCGGCCCTGGCCCGTCTGCGCGCCCTGCCCCCAGCCGAGCGCCCCATCCTGTTTTTCAACCACCCCTTCCCCGGTTACTGGTCCGCCCCCAACATCGACCACTTCCGGGAGGCGGGCGGCAACCAGGTAGTAGTCGGCATCGAAGCCGTCCACGGCCACCAGGCACACGAACGCGCCGCGGGCATGGACCCTTTCACCTACCCCGGTGGCGGTCTCAACGGTCTGGCCGACCACCTGTACTTGCAGCACCAGCCCTTTGCCCTGCTGGCCCACTCCGACTTCCACGTCCACAAGCAGGCCACAAAGTACGACTATCCCCCGGGCGTTTTTAACCACACTCTGGTGGGCGTCGAGCCCGGCAAACGCGACCCTGCAGCAATCTTTGCGGCCCTGCGGGCCGGTCGCACCTGCGCGGCCCAGGGCCGCTGGCTGGATTTGATCGACTGCTCTATTGAGGGGATATTTCCGGGGGCCACCTGGAGGGACAATCGGAGCCGTGCGGGCGAGCTCACTATCGCTCTGGACGCCGGCGAAGATCTGGACGACATCGAACTTTTGGGAAGCTTCACCGGTGCCGGGTCGCCGGCTCTCCTGCACTCCTTCGGACCACGCAAGGCCGGCCGCACCGAACTCGGCTTCGCAATACCGCCCCGCGCTCGCGGCTACGTTCGCCTGCGGGTCACTGCCGCCAGCCGCAAACGGCCCATTCCCGGCCCCGACGGACCCAAGCTTTTCCAGACCTCGGCCATTTTTCTGGACGCCTCTTAAAAGCCGTTTCAACCCCGCTTCAACACTACCAGAGTCGCCCCCCAACTGCCGCCACCCGTGCCCCCCAGGCGATATGACTCCACTTCGGGCCGCCTTTGCAGAATCGCGTGTACGGTCCGGCGCAACGCGCCCGTGCCCTTGCCGTGGACAATCCGCACCTGGAAGATCCCCTTTTCGCGACAGGCCTCCAGATAATCCGGCACCAGATCCTCGACCTCGCGGGGCTGGAAGGTGTGCAGATCCAGGGTGCCGTCGATCGGCACTTCTAGTGGTTCGCCTTGCTCCCAGTATTCTTCGTCCATGCACTGTTACTCCTTTGCCGGGGCCACGTCCCTGCCGCTCCCAAACCCTTTGCCCAATCCACATCCTGCCCAAAGATCGACAGCAACCCATTGGGATCGCGGAGGTGGAAATCGCGGATGCCATAGGGCTGCACATGCGGCTCCTGGGTGATTTTTGCACCCGCCCGGCTGTATTCCTGGTACCGCGCCTGTGCATCCGCACCCTGAATAAATTGCCGGGCGGACGAACTGGGTTTGTCCGGCGTATCCGATCTCTCCTCGTCTAACTCGAGAAAATAGGCCAGCCCGAGCGCAACTGGCAAGTAAACTATTTCTCCTGCGCTGTCCGGGCCGGTGTAAAGAGTCCACCTGCACCCACCTCGCCGTCGGCGCCGCAGATGGCCCAGGAGGAGGTGAAGCGCGGTTCAAAAAGGACTCATCTACAAACCGGCCGCCGGGAGGTAGTTCAAGCATCCGGACAGTCAGAGGCTCTTGACATCGGGATTGTGGGCCTATATTTTTAGCTATGGCTAAAATTTAAATTTATTTTCCGAAATGTTTTTTATAGAGAAGGTAAATGCGATGGACCCTCTCCAGGCATTGGTGGTGGCCGCCCTGGTGGTGCTGGCGGCCGGGGCGTTGTTTTGGCCGGAGCGCGGCTACTTCTGGCGCTGGCAGCAGCTCCGCAGGATGAGCGGACGCATCCTGGTCGAAGATGCACTCAAGCACCTGTACGAATGTGAATACCGCCGCCAGGTGCCCACGGTGGAGAGCCTTTCGGGGGCTCTGGGCATTTCCGGTAACCAGACGGTCGAAGTCCTCGCTCGCGTCGAGATTCTGGGACTGTCGAAGTCGGCGGGCGGCGACTTGCGCCTCACTTCCGAAGGGCGCGACCACGCGCTGCACATTATCCGCGTGCACCGCCTCTGGGAGCATCACCTGGCCGAGGAAACCGGCGTGGCCCAGGCCAAATGGCACAGCGAGGCCGAGAACCGCGAACACGATCTGTCGCCCGACGAGGCGGATCTTTTGTCGGCCCAAATGGGACACCCGGTCTACGACCCGCACGGCGATCCAATTCCCACCGCCGCCGGCGATATAGCACCTCGCCACGGGCGGCCTTTTACGGCCCTGCCCGCCGGCGAACTGGCGACGATCGTACACATTGAAGACGAGCCCGGCGATGTCTATGCCCAGCTGATCAACGAGGGCATCCACCTGGGCATGCACGTAGAAGTCATCCAGGTCGCACCCGAGCGCATCCGCTTCCTGGCCGATGGCGACGAGCACGTCCTGGCTCCGGTCGTCGCCGCCAATGTCTTTGTCGCACCGCTGCCCAAGGAAGGTGAAATGGAAGGTCCCTTCGAGACCCTGGCTTTCCTGAAACCGCGCGAATCGGGACAGGTCCTGCGCATTTCTCAGGCCTGCCGTGGCCTCGAACGCCGCCGCTTGATGGACCTGGGGGTCGTGCCGGGCACGGTGATCGAAGCGGAGATGCGCAGCCCCAGCGGCGACCCCATCGCGTACCGCATCCGCGGAGCCATCATCGCCCTGCGCCGGGAACAAGCCGCTCAGATCTATATTTCCAGACAAATGGAGGTGCCCTGATGAGTACGCCTACACCGCAAAGCGCCGCCTGTGAGACCTGCCCGGTACACCACGCCGGCAATCTGGTCAAACTGGGGGTCAATATGGCCAACTGGGATTACGTGGTCGCCCTGGCCGGCAATCCCAACACCGGCAAGAGCACCGTATTCAACAGTCTGACCGGACTGCGCCAGCACACCGGCAACTGGCCGGGCAAGACCGTGGTGCGGGCCGAGGGCGGATTCGCCTATCAGGAAGCGCGCTATAAATTGGTGGATCTGCCCGGTACCTATTCCCTGCTGTCGACCAGCACCGACGAAGAAGTGGCGCGCGATTTCATTCTCTTCGGCCAGCCGGATGTGACCGTCATCGTGGCGGATGCCACCCGTCTGGAGCGCAATCTGAACCTGGTGCTGCAGGTCCTGGAGATAACCGACCGGGCCGTGGTCTGCCTCAACCTGGTGGATGAGGCCAAGCGGCATGGGCTGGCCGTGGACGAGCGCCGCCTGGCCCGCGACCTGGGGGTGCCGGTGGTGCCCACGGCGGCGCGGCAGGGCGAGGGCATACCGCAACTCTTGCAGACCATCGGCGAAGTGGCCACGGGGGAACTCGTCTGCAAATCGCACCGGATTCAGAACGAACCGGCGGCGCTCAAGCACGCCCTCAGCGAGCTCGCCGAGAAAATCGAAGCCGCCTTTCCCGGCCTCCCCAACGCGCGCTGGGTGGCCCTGCGCCTGCTCGAGGGCGACCAGCGCATCATAGAAGCGGTGCGCTCGGGCGAACTGGGAAACCTGAATCAGACAAAGGCCCCACAGACCGTCGAAGAAACGCGTGGACCTCTGGAGGTGAAGCCGTGAACGCAGAAGAATCGTCCAAAGAAATCCTGGCAGCGGCCAATAACTTGCGCTGGGAAACCGGCGGCAACCTCCACGACGCACTGATGGAAACCATCTATGCCGATGCGGCTCGGATCGCCGACCGCGCCGTGAGCCGCAGCGAGGAGCAATCCCGCTTCGACCTGGATCGCAACATCGACCGGTTGGTGACCAGCCGCTGGCTGGGTTTTCCCATGATGCTATTGATGCTGACGGTGGTGTTCTGGGTTACCATCGAGGGAGCCAATGTGCCGTCCAGCATGCTGGCCACTTTGCTGGTCGACTCCATTCACCCCGCTCTCAAAGACCTCGCCGCCACGGTGGGATTGCCCTGGTGGCTGGACGGCTTGCTGATCGACGGCATGTACCTGGCCATGGCCTGGGTAATCAGCGTCATGTTGCCGCCCATGGCCATCTTCTTCCCAATCTTCACCCTACTGGAGGATTTTGGCTATCTGCCCCGGGTGGCTTTCAACCTGGACAACCTGTTCAAAAAGGCCGGCGCCCACGGCAAGCAGTCCCTGACCATGGCTATGGGTTTCGGGTGCAATGCGGCCGCCATCGTCTCCACCCGCGTCATCGACAGTCCGCGCGAGCGCCTGATCGCCATTATCACCAACAATTTCGCTCTGTGCAACGGCCGCTGGCCCACCCAGATTCTGGTCGCCACCATTTTTATCGGCGGGCTGGCCCCCGCCCATCTGGCGGGACTGGTTTCGGC
>MDTE01165496.1_pt1 | contig 17063 bp, 16 predicted proteins | sample 811231 | NCBI WGS metagenome assembly MDTE01 (sample SAMN05326651, study PRJNA326480) | marine metagenome | isolation source: seawater | place: Indian Ocean: Red Sea | collected 2010
GGTACAGCAAACATCATATTTAAAAAATTCTCTGAATAAGTTAATTCATTTTTTGGATATACATATGGTTGACCTATAGAATATTTATATGCCATTGCCCCAATTGTCGGCATTTTTGCTATTAATCTATGCGAAGCTATCATTCTTTGATTAGGGTCATTTATATCAGTACTGTCATGATAAAAAGCTGATAATGCACCAACAACTCCGACCATTATTGCCATTGGATGAGCTCCTCTTTTAAAACCTCTATATAAAAACATTAATTGTTCATTAATCATTGTGTGATTTGTAATTGCATCTTTAAATTTATTTTGGTCCTCAGCAGAAGGAAGATCTCCGTGTAGTAAAAGATAACAAACTTCCATAAAATTACTATTTTCAGCTAGCTCTTTAATATCATAGCCCCTGTGTCTTAATATTCCCTGTTCACCATCTATGTATGTAATTTTTGATTTACATGAAGCTGTAGAAGTAAAGCCTGGATCAAATGTAAATAAGCCAGATTCTTTATAAAGGTTTGTTATATCCAAAACATCTGGACCTACAGTTCCATCTAAGATTGGAATTTCATATGAATTTCCATTTTCATTATCAAATAAAGTATAAAATTTCTTCTTATCAGACATCTTGAGTAATTATCATATTATTATTGCAATTATCAAGTTATATAAATCAATTACAATAAAAATTTATTAATTTTAACAATTGTTTCTTTCTTTTCTAATATTATCATAATTTCACTCAACGAAGGTCCTTTTCTTGACCCAGTTAATATCATTCTTAAAGGTTCAGCAAGATGTGAGAATTTGATATTGTTTTTACTTACAAATTCTTTTAAATTTTTTTCAATTTTATCTTTTGACCAATCATTTTCATTATTTATAAAAATATAAAACTGATTTAAAATTTTCTTTTCATTTTCGGAAATTATTTTTTTATATTCAGTAGTGTCAAAATTTATAAAGGTTTTTATATTTTGATTTAATTGTTCTAAATTATACGATCTTTTTTTGTATAACCCTATTAATTTAATTATCATATTAATTAAATTATTCTCAATTTTTAAATTAAAATTTTCTTCTAATTCTTTTAATAAATCTTTGTCTTTTAATTTATTCAAATAAAGAGAATTAATAAAATTTAATTTATTATAATCAAACCTGCTTGGTGATTTAACTATAGATTTAAAATTAAAATTATCTATTATTTGTTTTTTTTGTAAAACTTCGTCTTTATCATTTGAGCTTCCAAATTTTGAAAGGTAATTAATTATTGACGCTGATAGATATCCCTTATTTTTAAATTCTAATACTTCAACTGAACCATGTCTTTTTGATAATTTTTTACCATCATCCCCAAACATCAGTGGAATATGCGCAAATTTTGGCACTTTCCAGCCTAAATTTTTATATAAGTGAAATTGCCTAAAAGCATTATTCAGATGATCATCTCCTCTTATGATATGTGTAATACCCATTGAATAATCATCTACAACTACAGAGAGCATATAAGTAGGTGTCCCATCTTTTCTTAAAAGAATAAAATTATCTAATTCATCATTTATAATCTTAATTTTACCTTGAATTTCATCGTTTATTTCAGTGAAACTAGATTTTTCAATCTTTATCCTTATACAAAATTCTTTTTCTAATTTTTGAATATTTGGATCATCTTCACATTTATCACAAAGTTTTTTAAGACTTAGACCGTTTAATAAATTTTTTGCCCTTCTTTCTTCTAATTCTTCCTTAGTACAAACACATTTATACGCACCATTTAAATCTAATAATTTATATGCTATTTCAATATGCTTATTAATATTTTCAGATTGCTTGTAGATATCTCCATCCCATTTAATATTTAACCAATTTAAACTTTTTACTATTGATTGAACATATTCATCTTTTGATCTCTTTTTATCAGTATCCTCAATTCTTAAAAAAAATTTAGAATCTGGAAATTCAGTTTTATTTTTTTCAACGATTAAATAATTTATTAAAGCAGTTCTAATACCACCAATATGCAAATATCCTGTTGGTGATGGCGCAAAGCGTGTAATAATTTTAGTCATAATATTAATTATAGAATTGTATTTAATAATTTACTGACAGTAAATATCTTAATTATATTTTCTTAAAATACCTTTTAATTCACCCTGTATTTCTATATCAGAAGGGTTATATACCATTTCTCTAAAAGAGGAATTTGCTGGTATTAGTTTAATTTTTGATTGATCAAATTTAATCTTTTTTAAGGTTACTTCATTGCCCTTAATTAAGACTGCTGCAATTTTTCCATTAGATATATCTTTTGACTGTTTAATTATAGCGGTATCACCATCCATAATCCCTTCATCAATCATTGACTCTCCTTTAACTATTAAACCAAAATAATTATGATTTTTTGATATCATATTGTTTGGGATTTCAATTTTTTCTAATTCATAACCAGTAGACTCTACAGGTGTGCCCGCAGGTATTGAGCCTAAGAGGGGAATTAAGATATTTTGATTTTTAAAATTTTCTATTTTTTCTGTTGATTCTTTTTGATTTTTTATTATCTCCATAGCTCTAGCTTTATGCTTAATCCTTTTGATATAACCTCTTTCTTCTAAACTAGTGATAAGCCTATGAATTCCTGATTTTGATTTTAAACCTATAGCTTGTTTCATTTCTTCAAATGAAGGTGATATACCAGAACCATCAATATATTTATCAAGATAATCAAATAAAATTTTTTGTTTTTTTGTTAACATATTCTACTATTGTTCTATTTTAGTTCTTATATTGTTTCAATAAAAAAATATAATTTAAATTGTTGAATATATTGGATTTATTATATTTTTATTTTTTTATATATTTTCCCGATTTTCCGCCAGTTTTTTCAATTAGATTAATATTTTCTATTGTCATATTCTTATCAATGCTTTTACACATATCATAAATAGTTAACAATGTTATTGAAACTCCTGTCAATGCTTCCATCTCAACCCCAGTTTTAGCAAAAGTTGAAACTTTGCAAAGGACTTTAAATGATTGATTCTTATGTATACTTTTAATTTCAATATCAACATTTTCAATTGGTATGTTGTGACATAGTGGAATTAATTCGTGAGTTTTTTTAGAGGCCATTATCCCAGATATTATAGAGACATTTATAATTTCACCTTTAGCAATTTTGATTTTTGTTATCTTGTTAAATGTTTTTTTGTTAAATTTTATATATCCTTCGGCAAAAGCAACTCTTTTAGTTTCATTTTTTCTTGAAATATCAACAATATTTGGTGTTATTCCTCTTTTAAGATGTTTTATATTATTTTTTTTCATATCAATTCACTTACTTTATTTTTTATATCTTTTGATTTTAGTAAAGTTTCGCCAATTAAAAAATTATAAATCCCAAGTTTATTGTATTCATTAATATCCTCTTTATTTTTTATGCCACTTTCTGCAATTATAGTAAATTTCTCTGGAATTAAACTAATTAATTTATTAACATTTTTTAAATCAACCTCTAAATTATCTAAATTTCTATTGTTTATTCCAATTATGTCACTATTTAATTTTAATGCATTATTAATTTCTTTTTCATTATGCACTTCAATTAAGCAATCAATTTGATATTTTTTTGCAACATTAATTATTTCTGCAGCTTGTTCATTAGATAATATTGACATAATAACTAAAATTGCATCTGCTTTATAATATTTACTTTGTATAACTTGATAGGGATCTATAATAAAATCTTTCCTCAATATTGGAATATCAATTATTTTTTTAACTAAACTTATGTGTTCTAAATTTCCTTCAAAATATTTTTTATCAGTTAAGATTGACAAAGCTGAAATACCAGCTTTTCTATATTCTTGAGCAATTTTTACCGGATCATAATCATCAATAATTGTTCCTGCACTAGGACTTGATTTTTTAATTTCTGCAATTATATTATTTTGTTTTGATTTATTACTTGAAATTAATAGGTTTCTAAATCCACTATTAGGAATAATTTTTGTTATTTTCTCTAAAGTATCAAGTGAGTATTTTTCTTTATCTTTTTTTATTTCTTTTTTTTTATTGATACAAATTTCATTAAGAATGTTCATTATTAATTAACTTAAATAATTAATTAAAGAATTTATATAAGTTTTAGCTTTTCCATCATTAATACACTTTTTTGCTAAACTTGCGCCTTCTTTAATACTTTTTACCTTACCTGATAAGTAAATTACAGCTCCTGCATTGATTTCTATAATTTTTTGAAAATTAGGCAATTCTCCATTTAACATTTTCATAATTTGTTTAGCATTATATTCTGAATCCCCACCTTTAATTTCATTAATATTTATTAATTGGTACCCAATATCTTCAGGGTTAAATATATATTCATTGATTTTATTATCTTTTAATTCAGAGATATGTGATTTATTTGATAATGAAATTTCATCCAATCCGTCTAAACCGTGAACAACTAATACATGTTCAGATTTTAATGTTTTTAATACATTTATATGAGTATTAATCCATTTTTTGTCATAAACCCCTAATAATTGTTTTTTTGTATTTGCTGGATTTAAGAGGGGTCCCAATAAATTAAAAATTGTACGTGTGCTAAGTCTTTTTCTAACTTGACCAACAAATTTCATAGCATTGTGAAAGTCTTGAGCAAACATAAAGCAAAAATTTCTTTCAAAAAGTGTTTTTTCAATCATTTTTTCATCTAAATTAATATTTATTCCTAATTTTTCAAGAACATCTGCGGATCCAGATTTAGAACTTACTGATCTATTGCCATGTTTAGCAATTTTAATATCTAAACTTGCAGCTACTAATGCTGCCGCTGTAGATATATTCAAAGTACCAATATTATCTCCTCCTGTACCACAAGTATCTATTGTGTTTTCAGGACTGTTAATCTTTTTTGATTTTTTTCTTAATATCTTAGTAGCTCCAAGTATTTCATTTAAGGATTCTCCTTTCATTTTTAAAGCTGTTAAGAAAGAAGAAATTTCTATTTCAGATAATTTTCCTTCCATTATTTCATTAAATATAAATGTTGACTCTTCTTCTGTCAGATCAATGAAATTATATGTTTGATTAATTATTTTTTTATATTTATCCATTTATTATGTTTATGAAGTTTTTAAATATTTTTTTTCCTATTTGAGTTCCTATACTTTCAGGATGAAATTGTAAGCCTAATGTTTTATATTTTTTATGTGCTACTCCCATAATAATATTAGAACATGAAGCAATTATTTTTAAATCTTTATTTATTGAGTTATTCTTTATTATTAATGAATGATACCTAGTAGCTTCAAAATTATTATTTATACCTGAAAAAATTTTATGATTATTGTGTTTTATTTTGGAAATTTTCCCATGCATAATTTTAGGTGATAATACAATTTCCCCCCCAAATGACTCCCCAATAGCTTGATGGCCTAAACATATTCCCAAAATTGGAATTTTTTTATATACTTTTTTTACTAAATCAATGCAAATTCCCGCATCTTTAGGCGTACATGGGCCAGGAGACAATATTATTGCTTTAGGATTTAATTTTAATATTTTTGTTATTGTGATTTTATCATTTCTATAAACTTTTATATTTTTATGATATTCAGAAACATAATGATATATGTTAAAAGTAAAACTATCGTAATTATCTATAATTATAATCATTGTTTCCTATATTTTTAAAGAATCTGCAGCAGCTTTGATAATAGCTTTAGCTTTATTTATAGTTTCCTGATATTCTTTATTTTCATTACTATCATATACAATTCCCCCACCAGCTTGAACAATCAATTTCTTATTTTTGACCAGTCCTGTTCTTAAAGCAATACAAGTGTCCATTTGACCATTAGAGTCAAAATATCCAATAGCCCCTCCATAAAAAGATCTATTCAAATTTTCTAATTCTTCTATTATCTCCATAGCTCTTATTTTAGGCGCTCCTGAAACTGTACCAGCAGGAAATCCTGAAACTAGTGCATCAATTGCGTCATATTTTTTTTCAATAACTCCTTCAACATTTGAAACAATATGCATTACATGAGAATAATATTCAATGTTCATTTTTTCTGTCACCTTAACTGTACCAATTTTTGATACTTTACCTACATCATTTCTTCCTAAATCAAGTAACATTAAGTGTTCAGCTAATTCTTTTTTATCTGACAGTAAATCTTTTGATAATTTTTTATCTTCTTTTATATTTTTCCCTCTCGGTCTTGTTCCTGCAATAGGCCTTATAGTAACTTTATTATTTCTTAATCTTACTAAAATTTCTGGACTTGAGGCCACTAAACCAATATCTTTAAAGTTAAGATTGACCAAAAAAGGAGAGGGATTAAGTCTTCTAAGTGATCTATACAATGATATTGCTGATAAATCATAAGGAATTTCAAAACGTTGTGATGTTACAACCTGAAAAATATCTCCTTTATTAATATACTTTTTTGCTTTTTTAATTAAATTTGAATATTCTTTTTTATTAAAGTTTTTCTTTATTTTTATCTTTTTTATATTTGAATTAATTTTTTTTTCTTTCACTATATTTTTTTCGATCTTTTGAAGAGCAGAATTTATAATTTTGATTGCTTTATTATATGCTTTTTTAGGTTTCAAATCTTTAGAATAATAAATTGGAGTCATTAAGGTTATTTTATTTGAAACATTATCAAAAATACCAACTAACCTAGGTCTAATAAAAATTGAATCAGGAATATTAATTGTATCAGGGTTTTTAAGATTAATTTTTTCCATATGTTTTATCATTGGGTATCCAATATATCCAACTAAAGTTGGGAAAGGTGGTAGTGATTTATCTCTTGGAATAAGAGATTCTTTTAGAAGTTTTTTTAATGATTCTAAAGGAGATGTTTTATCATTTTTAATAATTTTATTTTTATTAACATATTTTATTTTTACATTTTTATTTTTATATTCCCATATTAAATCAGGATTTACTCCAAGAAGTGAGTATCTTCCTATTTTTTCACCACCTTCTACCGATTCAAGTAAAAATGAATATTTTTCATTTGGAGATAATTTTAATAATGATGATATGGGAGTTTCTAAATCACCAATAAATTCTTTAGATATTACTTGTGATTTTTTTTTATTATAAATTTTTAAAAAAGAATCGTATGTTATCATACCTAAGAAGTATTGTTGGTTGCAGAATTAAATAAATCAGTATTTATTTTTATGTTTGTTTCTTTCATTAGTGTTTCAAAATAAATTTTTAACAGTTCATTACTTATACTATTATTTATTTTAGGACTTAAATTTTCATAATTATTATTGTCATCATTAATATTAATTGATTTTAATATAGATATATATATTTTTTCATCATAGTGAATAAAATCTATTCCATCTACTTTATTATTGAAAATATTGTTTATTAGCTCGTATGGAATCGTTTTGTCATTATTTTTAATAGTTAAATTTTGAATCTCAAAATCGAATTCTTTTCTTAAATTTTCTATAAATTCATTATTATTATTATTTTTATTTATTTCTTCATTTATATATTTTAGAGAATTATCAATGACTTCTTTTTTATTCCAATCTTCTAAAACTTTCTCTCTTACTGTTTTATAGTCTTGTTTTCTTTCAGGATTTATTGATACAACATTTAATATAAAAAATGAGTTTTCATCATGTCCTTCATATATATTACTAACAAAATTTAAATTTTCTTGAAACCCTTTTTTTACAATCAAATTTTCCTGCATCCCAAAATCATCATTAATTTTTCCTTCATCAATAACATTAATTTTCAATTTATATTTATTTGCAATTTCATTGATACTTAAATTATTTAATAAATCCTCATCAATCTTTTCAATTAAATCTTGTATATAGTTTATAGAATAATCATTTTTCAAAATTTGATTAATATCATCTTTCTTTTCATCATAGCTTACAAAATAACTAGGAATAATTTTGTCAATAAAAACTATATGATATGCTAAAGAGCTTTCTATAATTTCTGATAATTCATTAACTTTTAATTTAAAAGCTTCATTAGCAATTTCTTTCAATGTCCCTCTGTCATCAATTTCTTTATATTCATTATATCTAACATTATTATTTACCGCTATTTTTTTTATTTCTTCATAATTTTTTGCGTTATTAATTTCATTTAATAATGTTTTAGCATCTTCTTTATCTAAAAAATTTAATTGTATAAAACTTCTTTTTTCTTTTACTTCAAATTGATTTTTATTATTCTCATAATATTCTTTAATTTCAAATTCACTAAAATTAACATTATCAATAAAGCTTTTCGGATCAATATTAATATATTCTATTGTTCTTGATTCTTTTGCATTATAAGTATCAATATTTTCTTCAAAATATTTTTTAATTTGATCTTCGTTTTGATTTATATTTAAATTAAATTCTTTTATTGGCAGTTTTATTAAATCTATTTTTCTCTCATGATTATTAATAATATTTATATTACTTAGAGATTGTTTTGGATAATCAATATTTCTGAATATTATATTCTCAAATTGATCCCTTAATGTTTGTGTTCTGATTATGTCTACAAAACTCTCAAGATCCAAATTTTGATTATAAAGAAATGAGTTTAAATTTTCATCAATAACCTCATTGTTTTCATCATAAATTGAGGGTAAGTATTCTTTGATTTCTTTAGCAATAATAATATCATCTAGTACTAAATTAAAATCTTTAAATTCATTTTTTAAGATAGCTTCATTAATTAATATACCTAATGTTTGTTGATCTATACCAAAATCTCTAACTTGTTGATTTGTTATTTCTGATCCTATCATTTCTGAAAATTGTCTTTTATTTAAATCCAATGTTCTATAAAATTGAATGTTTGAAATATTTGTATCGCCAACAAGTGCGATATCATTAGCACCTACACCAAAGACTCCCGAATATCTATTACCACCTCTTATTAAAAATAAACTTAAGCCAAATACAATTGCAAGAATGATACCAATTTTTGAATTTCGTATGAAATTTAACATATATTTTCTTATTTTATTTGCTTCTACAATAAAGGACAATATAAAGGAAATATAAATATTATCTTTTTTAATGAAAATAACAGAATATAACAAAATTATCTCAGCTAATTGGAAAATGAATGGTTCAATGAGCTTAATAAATGAGTTTAATGATTATTTTATCAATAATATTGAAAAAATTAATCAATCAAATGCGTTAATTTTTTTCCCCCCAGCTCCATATTTTTCAAGTTTAAATAACGTAATTAGAAATTATCATCATATATATTTAGGTGCACAAGATTGTTCAGCATATAAAAATTCAGCAAGGACAGGAGATATTAGTGCTTCAATGATAAATGAATTAGGTAGCCACTTTGTTTTGCTTGGGCACTCAGAAAGAAGAAGATTATTCAATGAAACTAATGAACTTGTTTCTAAAAAAATCAAAATAGCATTAGAAGAAAATTTAAAAGTTATGCTTTGTATTGGAGAAAATGAAGATGAAAAGAATAATAATATGACTAAAAAAATATTAAAAGATCAAATTTTTTATTCAATTAATGAAAATTGTAATCCTTTAAATACCATAATTGCTTATGAACCTGTTTGGTCGATAGGCTCAGGATTAATTCCAGAAGTTTCTGAAATTGAAGAAATTAATTTTTTTATTCAAAATACTGTTAAAGAGAAATTAAAAATTAAAGATAATTTTAAAATATTATATGGAGGTTCAGTAAATTCAAAAAATATATCAAATATTTTAAAATCTCAATTAATAGATGGCGTATTAGTTGGTGGAGCATCATTAAATTCAAAGGAATTTATTGAAATAATAAATTTTAATTTAAATTAACTTGATAATACTTATTACAAAATATATAGACATTTAAATTAAATGTTAGTTTTAATAATCATAGAAATTATATTAGCTTTACTATTAATTGTTTTAATTTTATTACAAGGAAGTGACAATGAAGGATTAGGCTTAGGAGGTGGAGGCGGTTTGGGGGGGTTAATGACCGCAAGAGGATCAGCAAATTTTCTTTCCAGATCTACAGCCGTAGTAGCAACTTTATTTATGATAATGAGTATAATTTTAACAATTGTTGCTTCTAGTGATAATGAGAAGAATGTTTTGGAATCTCTTAAGCTAGAGGGAGAAAGTGCCTCTGAGATTATTGAAGAACCTGCAATTCCAGACACAAATTAAAATATTCAAATATATTTCAATTATATACTTGTTAATTGTGTAACTTTTATGTATCACGGTATTCCGTAATGCATTTTATTTTTATTACGGGCGGTGTGACGTCCTCACTTGGAAAAGGTTTATCTACCGCATCATTAGGCCTTCTTCTTCAGCTAAAAGGATACAAAGTAAGATTAAGAAAATTAGACCCTTATCTTAATGTAGATCCAGGTACAATGTCTCCATATCAACATGGAGAAGTATATGTAACTGAAGATGGGGCGGAAACCGATCTTGATCTGGGTCATTATGAAAGATTTACAAATGTAAATTCAAAAAAAACAGATAGCATTTCTGCTGGCGGTATTTATTCAAATGTTTTAAGAAGAGAAAGGCAAGGAAAATATTTAGGATCTACAATACAAGTAATCCCTCATGTAACGGATGAAATAAAAAAATTTATTAAAAGTGACTTAAAGAATGAGGATTTTGTTTTATGTGAAATTGGTGGAACAGTAGGCGACATAGAATCATTACCATTTTTAGAATCAATCAGACAATTAAGAAATGAAAAAAATAAGAATTTATATTCAATTATTCATGTCACTCATGTGCCATGGCTGGAAGTCGCAGGTGAACTTAAAACTAAACCCACTCAACATTCTGTTAAACAATTACAAAGTGTTGGTATACAACCTGATTTTCTTTTATGCAGATGCGATAGATTAATAAACATTGAACTAAAGAAAAAAATATCTCTTTTTTGCAATGTTGATGTAAATAGAATTATTAATGCAATAGATGCAAAATCAATCTACGAAGTCCCTTTATTATATCATAAAGAAAAATTAGATACAGAATTATTAAAATTTTTTGAAATTAAAAAAAATAAAAAAACTATCAATCTTGATAAATGGAAAAAATTAAACAATACTTCTAAAAAGTTAAAAACAAAAATAAGAATTGGAATAGTAGGTAAATATGTAAATTTAGAAGATAGTTATAAATCTTTAGTAGAAGCTCTAAATCATGGAGGAATTGCTAATAATACAAAAGTTGATTTAAAATGGATAGATTCTCAAAAAATTGAAAAGGAAACTGATTTTAAATCCTTAAAAAAACTTAATGGTATATTAGTTCCAGGCGGTTTTGGCAAAAGAGGCATTGAAGGAAAGATTAAAAGTATTAGATATTCAAGAGAAACAAAATTACCTTTTCTAGGAATTTGCTTAGGTATGCAAATGGCTATTATAGAATATGGCAGAAATGTTATAAAATTAAAAAATTGCAATTCAACTGAGTTTAAAAAAACTGAAAATCCTGTAATATCACTTATGACAGAGTGGAAAAAAAATGGCAAAATTGAAAAAAGAAGTCATAAAAGTAATAAAGGAGGAACAATGAGGCTAGGATCATATCCTTGTATAGTTAAAAAAAATTCCCTGGCTTATAAAATTTACAGAAATACTAAGATTAATGAAAGACATCGTCATAGATATGAAGTAAATGCAAATTATTTAGATATTTATGAAAAAAATAATTTATCATTTTCTGGAATGTCCCCTAATAAAAATCTTGCAGAAATTTTTGAATATTCTAATCATCCATGGTTTTTTGGAGTTCAATTTCATCCTGAACTAAAATCTAGACCCCTCGATCCACATCCAATTTTTGTTTCCTTTATTAAAGCTTGTTTAAATAATCTTAAAAATGAAAAAAATTAAAATAAATAATTTTTATATTTCTAACCATCATCCTTTTACTTTGATTGCTGGTCCATGTGTATTAGAAAATAAAAAACATACATTTATGATGATTGAAAAGTTACAAGATCTTTCAAAGAAATTAAAAATTAATTTTATTTTTAAAACAAGTTTTGATAAAGCAAATAGAACTAGCATAAAAAGTAAACGAGGTGTAGGAATTAAAAATGCAATCAAAATTTTTGAAGAAATTAAATTAAAATATAATTGCCCAATTTTAACAGATATTCACAATGAAGAACAAAGTTCTATGATTTCTAATGTTGTTGATATAATACAAATACCAGCCTTTTTGTGCAGACAAACAGATATATTAACTAGTGCGGCAAAAACAGATAAAATCATTAATATTAAAAAAGGCCAATTTTTGTCTCCTTATGAAATCAATGAAGTAATTAATAAAATAACTAACAAGGGAAATAAAAAAATCCTCTTGACGGAAAGAGGCTATGTATTTGGTTACAATAATCTAATAACTGATTTTAGATCTATAGATATAATGAAAAAAACTAAATTTCCTGTAATTTTTGATGCAACTCACTCAATACAAGAACCAGGAATAAGAGGAAATTCTACCGGAGGAAAAAGAGAATTCATTCCAACTTTAGCCAAAGCAGCAGTTGCATCTGGTATAGCGGGATTATTTATTGAAACTCATAATAATCCTAATATTGCACCTAGTGATGGTTCAAATATGTTGCCATTTAAAAATTTAGAAAAACTATTAAAAATTTTAATAAAAATAGATAGAGTTATTAAATAATACTATGTCAGAAATTAAAGATGTAATAGCTAGAGAAATTTTAGATAGCAGGGGTAATCCAACTATTGAATGCGATATTATATTAGAAAATAATATATTAGGTAGATATTCCGTTCCTTCCGGTGCTTCAAAAGGCATATTTGAAGCTCATGAACTTAGAGATAATGATAAAAATCGCTATCACTCTAAGGGTGTTTTGAAAGCAATAGATAATATTAATAAAATTATAAAAAAAAATATTATTAAATTTGATTCACTCAATCAGGAATTAATTGATAATAAATTAATATCTTTAGATGAATCTGATAATAAATCAATTTTAGGTGCTAATTCGATTTTAGCAGTTAGTATGGCATGCGCTAAAGCTGCAGCAAATTATAAAAAAAAATATTTGTTTGAATATTTATCTGATCACGATTCCTATACTCTTCCTGTCCCTATGATAAATATTATTAATGGAGGAATGCATGCAGATAATAATATTTCAATCCAAGAATTTATGATTGCGCCAATAGGTTTTAATAAATTTAAAGAAGCTCTTAGAGCAGGAAGTGAAATTTTTCATAGTTTAAAAAATATATTAAAAAATAAAGGACTAAACACAAGTGTGGGCGATGAAGGTGGTTTTGCACCTTTCTTAAAATCTTCTAATGAAGCAATTGAGTTAATATTGGAAGCAATATTAAAAGCTGGTTACAAGTCTGGAAAAGAGATTTATATTTCACTTGATGTTGCATCTTCAAGTTTTTTTAAAAATAATTTATATAAAATTTATAATGAAGAAAAAGCAATTAATTGCGAAAAAATGTGTGAATATTTGATTAAATTAGCAAATAATTATCCAATATACTCTATTGAGGATGGCTTAGCTGAAAATGATTATGAAGGTTGGAAAGTTTTATCCTCAAAACTCAATCATAAAGTTCAGTTAGTTGGAGACGATCTTTTTGCGACAAATCTCCAACTTTTAAAAGAAGGAATTAAAGAAAAAATTGCAAATTCAATATTGATTAAACCAAATCAAATTGGCACATTAACAGAAACTATAAATGTAATTAATTATGCAAAATCAAATAACTATTCATGCGTAATATCCCACAGATCTGGTGAAACTGAAGATTCTTCTATAGCTGATCTAGCTGTAGCTTTTAAAACAGGTCAAATCAAAACCGGTTCTATTTCCAGATCTGACAGACTTGCCAAATATAATCAACTTTTAAGAATTGAAGAAATCCTAGGAAATGATGCTATATATGCTGGAAATAATATTTTGAAATTTGAAAAATAATGAATTTGTTTTATATATACCTTTATGAATCGATCTATTAATTTTAGAAAAAGACTATATAATTTCTTATTTCTGTTATTTTCTTCTTTTGTATTCTTTTATTTGATTTATATTTTATTTCTTTCAGAAAGAGGAATAATTAATTTTTTTACATTGCAAAATGAATTAAATATTAATGCAAAACATTATGATGAGTTCACTAAAAATAATAACGATTTAGTTAAAAAAATTAATAAATTAAAAATTGAAAACTTAGATTTGGATTATTTAGAAGAATTAAATATTAATAAAAATGGTATTGTTAATAAAAATGATATTATAATAGTTAATTCAAAGAATAATTAATCAATTATAGATAAATATGGCTCCCAAGTTAATTAAAAATGATTATTTAAAAATGTATAAAACGATGCTTACTATTAGACGTTTTGAAGAAAGAGCTGCTCAATTGTATGGAAAAGGACTTATTGGTGGATTTTGTCACTTGTATATTGGTCAAGAAGCTGTGGTAGTTGGAATTTTAATGACTATAGATCAGAAAGATACAGTTGTCACTACATACAGAGATCATGGACATATGATAGCCAGAGGTTTAGAGCCAAAAAAAATTATGGCTGAACTTACCGGAAGAGTTGACGGATATTCAAAAGGAAAGGGCGGTTCAATGCATATGTTTTCAAAATCTAATAGTTTTTATGGAGGTCATGGTATTGTAGGTGCGCAGGCCCCTGTAGGGACAGGTATTGCTTTAGCACATAAATATAAAAAGGATAAAAAAATATGCAGAACATATATTGGAGATGGAGCAATGAATAATGGTCAAGTATTCGAATCTTTCAATATGGCAGCAATTTGGAAACTGCCAGTTTTATATATAATAGAAAATAATCAATATGGAATGGGTACCTCAGTATCAAAAATAGCTGCAGGATCAGATTTATATAAAAGAGGTGAGCCATTCGGAATACCTGGTGCAAAAGTCGATGGTATGGATGTTTTAAAAGTCAGAGAAGCATCTTATAAAGCAACTAAATATGTTAGAAGTGGAAAAGGCCCTTATATTCTTGAAATGCAAACTTACAGATTTAAAGGACATTCAATGTCAGACCCTGCGCAATATAGAACTAAAAAAGAGTTAGAAAATTATAAATCAAAAGATCCTATTGTAAAATTAAAAAAAATAATAATTAAGAAAAAAATATTAAAATTAAAAGAGATTGAAAAAATTGATAATGCTATTTTTTCTGAAATAAAAGATGCTGCTACATTTGCAGAAAATAGCCCTATGCCTTCTATAGATGATTTATATAATGATGTTTATGCTTAAATTATGAATAGTAAAATTCTAATGCCAGCTTTATCGCCAACTATGAAAGTAGGAAAATTAGCAAAATGGCTTAAAAAAGAAGGTGATAAAATTAATCCAGGAGATGTTATAGCTGAGATTGAAACTGACAAAGCTACAATGGAAGTAGAAGCTGCAGATAAAGGAATTTTGTCAAAATTACTTGTTGCTGAAGGCTCTGATAATGTCAAAGTAAATGAAGAAATCGCTATACTTATAACTGATGATAATAAAAATAAAGAAGATGTTGAAATAGAAAAAGATATAATAAAAAAAGAATCAACAATTAATGAGAATAAAAAAATAAATAATGAAACCAATCTCAAACAAAAAAATATAGATACATTAAAAGAAAATCTTATTGAAGATAAAGACATTTCATCCTATAAAAATTTAGAAAAAATTACTGTCAGAGAGGCCCTAAATTCCGCAATTAGAGAAGAAATGAAAAATGATAAATCAGTTTTTTTAATAGGTGAGGAAGTTGGAGAGTATCAAGGAGCTTATAAAGTTTCTGAAGGATTGCTAAAAGAATTTGGTAAAGATAGAATTATAGATACACCTATATCTGAGGAAGGTTTTACAGGTTTAGCTATAGGAGCAGCTTTTAATGGATTAAAACCAATAGTAGAATATATGACTTTTAATTTTTCAATGCAAGCAATTGACCAAATAGTTAATACAGCATCTAAAACTCATTATATGTCAGGAGGACAAATTAATGTTCCTATAGTTTTTAGAGGTCCAAATGGTGCTGCATCTCAAGTAGCCGCTCAACATAGTCAAGATTTTACAAGTTGGTATTCTCATTGTCCTGGATTAAAAGTAATATCACCATCAAATGCTGCTGATGCTAAAGGATTATTAAAATCTGCAATTAGAGATCCTAATCCAGTAATTTTTTTAGAAAATGAAATTTTATATAATTTTAAAAATAATGTTCCTCAAGATAAAGATTTTTTAGTTCCAATTGGAAAGGCAAAAAAAATTAAAGAAGGCTGCGATGCTACTATAATTTCATATTCATTAAGCGTTAATACATGTCTTGAAGCATCTTTAATTCTTGAAAAAGAAGGTATTAAATGCGACGTAATAGATCTAAGAACAATAAGACCTATTGATAAAGAAACAATCATAAATTCTGTAAAAAAAACTAACAGAGCAGTTTTAGTTGAAGAATCATGGCCTTTTTGCGGTGTCAATTCTGAAATTTCTTCAATAATTATGGAAAATGCATTTGATTATTTAGACTCACCGGTTCTAAGAATTAACAGCAAAGATGTTCCAATGCCTTATGCTTTGAATTTAGAAATTGAATGTTTACCTAAAAAAGAAGACATCATAATAGCAGTAAAAAAAGTTTGTTATAAGGATTAAAATGTATAAAGCTTCTCCATTAGCAAAAAAAATAATCAAAGAAAAAAATCTCATAATAGAAAATATTAAAGGTTCTGGTCCTAATGGAAGAATTATTAAAAGAGATCTAATAAAAGCAGATGAAGTAAATAATTTAAATTTAGATAATATTGAATACTATGAAGAAGAACCATCACAAATTAGGAAAGTGATTGCTGATAGAACTGCAGATGCATTTAAAAATATTCCACATTTTTATCTCAGAATTGAGTCAAAGATTGATAAGTTAATTAATTTAAGAAAAATTATAAATAATTCTAATATTAAAAATAAAGTTTCATTAAATGATTTATTTATA
>MDTE01193718.1_pt1 | contig 17062 bp, 15 predicted proteins | sample 811231 | NCBI WGS metagenome assembly MDTE01 (sample SAMN05326651, study PRJNA326480) | marine metagenome | isolation source: seawater | place: Indian Ocean: Red Sea | collected 2010
AGAGGCAGAGGCAGAAGCTCCAGCAGAGGCAGAGGCAGAAGCTCCAGCAGAGGCAGAGGCAGAAGCTCCAGCAGAATTAGAAGCAGAAGCAGAGGCTCCAGCAGAAGCAGAGGCAGAGGCAGAGGCAGAGGCAGAATCAACTCCTGAGCCGACACAGACCCCGTCAGCATAAATTAGGGTTGATTTAACAGACTAGTCACTGATTAGTATCTATGACTGTCAGGGAGTAGTTGTTTTGAGGACAGAGTTTCCGATACTGCTTAGACTTTTGATTGCAGTCTTTATTGGACTTGTGATCGGTTTTTTTGTCCCGGCAGAAGTCGATCGTGAGAACAGATGGGATCTTGAAGTTACAGGTAAACTTCTTCTTAGCGAAGAAGCTTGTCAGGCTAAAGATTTGGCAGGACCCTGCGGTGAGGTTTGGTGGCTCAACTCTATAGGAGAGAAGGTATATAGGACATGGCCTGCCAATTCTGAGTGCTACAGGGAGACCAGAACGGGTTATGACCTCTTAGATTCCTGTAGAAACTGATATAGCTTTAGATGTTGCGTCCATAACGTCGAAATTACGTAATTAATGGCAGGGCAACTTGTTTAGTTAGTGTGTCGTAGTGCATCGCTTTGTTGATTTCTTTTTTCATTTCGCAAGCTGGTTCATATAAACAAAAATTGGGAAATGCTTTGGTGTTTCCATAGATATGTGTTATTTGGTAATTCCCTGTTCGAGCGGTTCCTGCTATAGTTCCCGTAGTTCAGTTACGACGCAATAAGTTAGCGGAGGATTGCTGCAGTGGATTCAAACAACTGGCCGGCTTGTATGACATGCGATGAAGGGACCTTAGTTCCTCTTTCGGATTTCGGGTCTCAAGGAGCGGCGGTTCATTATAAGGCTTGGGCTTGCATAAACCCTGAGTGTGATTACAACCTGAAGATAAGGTCAGGTGAAATCCATAGGAATGAGCCAATTATTCGGGGTTCCCGTCCTCGTTAAGGCATAATCATATTCGGTTTTTAAAGCTAGGTGTTTGTTTACGTCTCTAGCCAAATAGCCTCTATTGTTGCCGAGATTCGTCAACAGGTCTGGTTGACCTGCGTTGTCTCTGACGTGACGAAAGAATTTAATCACGGAGGTCAAAATGAGTGCAATAAATTCTGCCGGTAAACATGGGCTTCATCCAATAGCAAAATGGAGTCTGATAGTAGCACCGATACTTTGGGTGGTCGGCGGTCTAATGATGACCGGCGGGGCATTTGGTGAGTATGGAGTTGAATGGGTCCAAACACTTGCTGCGGAAGGCGATACTGCTAAATTAGGCATAATGCTTTCCATAGTTGCTGGTGTGCTTTATGTTCGAAGTGTCGCTGGTATTTCTCAGATAGCTCCTGAGGCAGCCGTGAGTAGGATGCGAATAGCTACTATTGGTGGGGCTATTGCAGTGGCATCGTGGACACCGCTTTTGGGTGTAGGGCTGGCAGTAGCCGATGGTGCGGATATTATTGCTGTTGCGGCACCGCTAATGATCGGGATGCAAAATGCTAGCAACTTAGTGTTTATGATGGCACTTATACCACTCGGTGGTGGTCTTGCGTTAGCTGGTTTGTTCCCTCAGGCAAGAAATATCGGACTTGTAGTTTTCATCATTGCCATTATTGGAATTGTGACGACGTTTGTCTTTGGAGCGAACGATGAGACTGGAGCAATGATATTTGGTCTTATGCAGTTCATTCTGGCTCTTATCTTCCTTGCAATTGGATTGATGATGTTCAATTCAGGATCTGATGACTAATTTCTGTTTAGGATATGCGTAACATTTAGGCATCATAAGAAGCCCTCGCAAAAATGCGAGGGCTTCTTTTTTTATTCAACAGCCATTAATTTTTTATTTTGGTCAATCAATTAACATTTATAGATAAAACTTATGTAACTAATATGTTTTGGGAATGTCACATGGTCAGAACCTAATTATCACTGATAAGTAACTAGCACTCAATATTGCAGAAAAAATCGCACGCGACTATGCAACTCGGAATCTTTGGAAAATATCTCACCCTATGGGTTGCCCTTTGCATAGTTGCCGGCGTTAGCCTCGGCGAACTGTGGCCAAGCTTCCCCGATACCTTGAGCAAGTTCACTGTTAGCCAGGTTTCAATTCCAGTCGGGATTCTAGTCTGGTTCATGATTTACCCGATGATGGCTCGCATCGATTTCTCCAGCATCATCGACGTCCGTAAACGACCTCGCGGTCTCGCGCTAACGTTAATAATAAACTGGCTCGTTAAACCCTTTACCATGTTCGTAATAGCGTGGTTCTTCCTGAAAATCCTTTTTGCACCATGGATTGATGGTCACCTCGGATCGCAATACGTGGCAGGGGCGATCCTACTCGGAGCTGCGCCCTGCACTGCAATGGTGTTCGTCTGGAGCTACCTCACTAAAGGAAATGCCGCCTACACACTCGTTCAGGTAACAGTGAACGACTTAGTCCTACTATTCGCCTACGCCCCGATCGTAATTATCCTGCTAGGTATAGGCGATATCACTGTGCCGTACGACACCGTCCTGCTGTCCGTTGTCCTTTATGTCGTTATCCCCCTTACAGCCGGTTATATCTCACGACGATGGCTTATCCACTCGAAAGGCTACGAATGGTTCGAAAATTCGTTCCTGCCTACGCTTGGTCCAATAACAATCATTGGACTTCTTCTGACGCTCGTCCTGCTATTCTCTTTTCAAGGTGAAAAAATACTCGATAATCCAACTCACATCGGTCTGATCGCAGTTCCGTTAATCCTTCAAACTTTCGTCGTATTCGGTATTGCCTACCTAATTGCGAAATTGTGGGGCATCTCCCATGATATCGCCGCACCAGCTGCTCTAATCGGTGCATCCAACTTCTTCGAGCTTGCGGTAGCGGCTGCAGTTTCGCTTTTCGGACTGAATTCCGGAGCCGCCCTCGCAACCGTGGTTGGAGTTCTTGTCGAAGTCCCTGTAATGCTCCTAATCGTTCGATTCGTAAACGCCACGTCCGATTCTTTTGCCCACGCCCATGACGGCTCATGTTGCCCTTCAGGCGCTGTTTTTGCAAAAACACTCGATGCGAATGACTAACACAAATGACGGGCAAACGCCTCTCTAGAGTCCGGCAAAGCAAGCTCGCTAACGCAGAACGTGTTTCAATCCAATTAATCAATCAGTCTTGCAATGTGAGTCTATTTTTCTACGGGTGTTTTTGCGACGTTTTGATTTATGCAACTTAAAGACGTCGACCGTTTAATAAAACCCCCACAAAGGTTTTCCTGACAAATAATTGGTAAGTGATGAATGAAATTGTTGATGTTCCAATCACTGCAATTAGAAATTTAATTTCTGCTGGCAATGGACTTTTGAACATAGCAAAAGAAATCAAAGTGACTATAGGTAAATGGATTAAGTAGATCCAGTAGGAAGAATCAGCAATTAAGCGTACCTTGTCGTTTTTTGCTCTGATTTTTGCCTCTGCTAATCCGATAAGCCCGAAACTGAATGTAACTGCGCAGGTACCTTTTAATATGACGTATAAGAGTCCAAGTCCGGGATCTTCTTGTCCTGAGGTATAAATTTTTGTAACTTGCGGTGCAACGTATAGGTATAGAGCAAAACCGATTGTTCCCACAGCTAAATATAAATGCGAATATTGCTTCATCATTTCAATTAAATTTTGCCTGCTGTAGAGACCGTACCCGAATAGGAAATAAGCAAAGCTAACCACTGAATTTTCGTGTAGTTCAGTGGAGTCCAAAAGAATCATAAGGATTACTAGCGTTATCACAAAAAGTAGGGGAACCTTAGAAAAAAATGCTGTGAGGCTAGACTTAACTGGTGAGTGGCAGCTTTTACCAACTATGGGAATTACTCTAGAGAATACCGAACTAATAATTCTCCATATGGACATCAACAATACGAACCACAAGAGATAAATCAGAAACCAGAGATGCCAAGGATTAAAGTAAATCTCTGGATAAATAAGATCAGTGAAGTTTCCAACCCATCCGAAAGAAAATATATGTGGCATGGCGAAGGCGATTAAGGGGGCAAAGATTAATAACGGTAACGCGATTCTTCGCACACGGTGTGATTGAAAAGCACGCCAGGAACGCCTTTGTACTATCAGTCCAGCAAAAAAACCTGAAAGTACGAAAAACAGTGGCATTCGCCATATATGTATGAACTCAAATAGCCCCCACAATATAGTCGAATTAGTTCCCTGTGATGGCCAGACGCCGCTGGTATCGAAATATGGCAACGTAGCGTGCAGCAATATGCCAAGACTCATTGCCACAGCACGTAGAGCGTCAAGACCGTGAAATCGCTTATGTTCTGTTGATAGTTTTGCTGAAACCGTGCCCATGTATTTTCAAATGTACATGATTTTCAATCTTGCACGCGACCGACTTTGCGATTGGGCCACCAACTGACTTCTCCTAATAATGCTGCCATACTTGGAACAAGTAGAGCTCTGACCACGAACGTATCAATTAATACTCCTAGCATGACTGCAAAGCCAAGTTGGAAAATATCTCTTAGCGGAAGAGTTGTAAGGACTGCGAAAGTTCCAGCTAGGATAATTCCTGCTGATGTAACTACCCCTCCGGTTCTTCCAATTGCGGTTGCTATCCCATCCCTGAAGCCTTCTTTGTTGACGGCTTCACGTATGCGTGACATCACGAATATGTTGTAGTCGGCACCGAGTGCTACTAGGAAAATGAACATCCACACTCCATTCGAATAAGCTACTCCTGAGTGCCCAAAAACTTGTTGGAATATGAAAATAGATAGTCCGAACGTTGCCCCAAAGCTAACGATTACACTGAAAACTAGATATATCGGTGCAACAATAGATCTCAGCAAAAACACCAAAACTGCAAATATTGCGAATATAGATACTGGTGCAATCCATCGTATGTCCGCATCGATTGAAGCTTTAGTATCGGCTTGGACCGCCGTCTCTCCTCCCACTATTATTCTTGCAGATCCGGTTTTCGCTAAATCGGAATCAGCGGCCAGCCGCCTTAGCTCCAATATGTAGCCCAAAGCATCAGTTGAATACGGGTCGCCTTCAAGCAGGATTTCAAGGCGTGCCGTTGTCTCGTCACTTGATACGTAGCGAGCTGCACCCTGCATAGCTGCAGTCGCGCTGTCTACGGGTATCCCTGCTGGTCGTGTTGGGCCTGAGACCCTCAGAACTCCCTGCGTGTCTGAGATAGTTGATGCTAGGGTTTCCAAAGATTCAAATGACTCTGATATCGGAGCGCTTTGCGACGTAATGAAGATCTCTGTTGGCGCTAATTGCCCTTGTGGGAACGCTTCCGATAGTAGATTGTAGCCCTGTTTTGATTCTGCTGAATCAGGAAAGCCATCGATGAAATTGAAACTAGGTATGATCGTCCATGAAGGCAATGTTGTGATCACGATACCAATCATTGTGATTGCGAAAACCATAAGCGGTCGACGAGAAACGGTTCTACCTACGCGGTGCCAAGCACCTGTAGTTTGCACGGAACTATTTTGAATTAATGGGCGAGGCCAGAACGCCCACTTACCCAGTAATGCAATTGCGGCTGGCATGGCGAAAAGGCCAGCTAGAAGCACAATAAATATCGCCACAGCTAGCATAGGACCAAGTGACCGAAATGATCCAAATGAAGCGAACGTTAGTGCAAACATAGCAACTATTGTTGTGCCAGCTGATCCTGCTATAGATGGGCCGACCTTAGACATTGTGACTTTCATAGCTGTCCACTTGTTGGAGTTTAAAACAAGTTCTTCTCGATACCTGGAGACTATGAAAAGTGCATAGTTGGTTCCTGCCCCGAAAACTAGAACTGACATTATTGCCGTAACCTGCCCGTTTAGCGGCAAGTCAAATTGTTGAGACAGAAGAGCAGCGATGGATTGAGCCAAAGTTAGAGCTGTGCCGATAATGAGTAGCGGTACTAGGGCGAGTGCTGGCGAGCGATATATAACTAGTAGCAAAACCAGTACAAGCAGTACCGTGATCATCGTCACGCGAAGGTCTATACTCTGAAAGACTTTTACTGCATCGTTGATGATTCCTGCCGGCCCTGTGACTGCAGTAGTAACTTCTAGGTTAGCACCAGACTTTGACGCTTGATCAGATAGCCACTCCACAGCTTCCTCGAATGCAACTGAAGCGGGTGATCCAGATAAAGTGACGATCACCATGGATGTCGATCCATCTGACGAGACCAGAGTTTGTTGAGTTGCAGGTGAATCGTAGGGTGACAGCACAGAACTAATCGTTTTTGGTGCGTTATTTGAGCGTGCTGCTTCAGTGAATTTAGATACGGCAGAATTACGGCCTTCGGTCGCATCACTTGAGTTAAATACAACCAGAGCAGGAATTCCCTCGGAGGACGGAAATTTTTCGGATCGTATATCTATCGCTTCGACAGATTCTGCTCCCGCTGGTAGAAACTCATTTTGATCGTTTGTAGTTACTTCTGATAGCGCAGGGGCCAGTGACGAGACCAATCCGATTAGGATAAACCAACCGGCGATGCCGACAATCGCGCCTTTAAGGGTAGATGAACTAAATAGATACTTGGACATGGTTACCAGTTTCAGTGGGCTGAGTTTATAAACCGAACTCACCCAGTGTTAATAGTTTTGCCAGTGGATTCTTCAGATCCAAAAAGATTTACTACTGACTAATTTAATTTAGAAGATGTTGTCTATAAACAACAGCTTTCTATAATAGATGCATATATACTATAAATTGTTATGTGTGGTGTAAAGTCAACATTTACGGGTAATCTGATGGTATGAGTCAAAAATTCTCTGTAAGACCAAGAAAAACCGATCTTGAAAAGCATCGTCAGAATTTACTGATGGCACTCATTGAGGGTGATTCAGTTGGGGCAACGCGGCTTGTCGATGATGTTGTATCCAAACGTTGGGAGCCTTCATATGTTTATGTGCATTTGGTCGGGCATTGTCTAGCAGAGATTGGTATGAGATGGCATAGCGGAGACTTGAAGATTGCTGTAGAGCATCGCGCGACACAAATAGCTCTTAGATTGCTATCTCACGCCCAGAGTTTTTATTTGAACGGAAAGAGTATTGGGCGAAAGGCTGTGGTTACTTCGGTTGAAGGCGACAGGCATGCTATTGGTGGGCTTAGTTTTGCTGATTTACTCCGATTCGATGGCTGGGATGTCCATTTCTTGGGGGCTGACTCACCCGTCAATACCGTTGTTGAAATGGTGAGTGATGAGTTACCTGATTTAGTTGGACTTTCTGTCAATATTGAAGCACTGGTTCCAAAAGCTGTGGACACTATACAAGCTCTTAAAAATCTTCAAAAGCCACCAGCAGTGGTAGTTGGAGGCTACGCTTCTTATGTCGATTCAATAACTGGAGCTGATTTCCATGGGGCTGATGCTCTAGGCGCTATCCAATGGGTAAGAAAACACTTTGATCTTGATAGCTCCTCTGTGCCGATCGAAGTTCTACTTGAGGAACTTGGTCAACGTATTCAGGTGTTACGGAAAGATAAAGGATTGAGCCAGCAGGGTTTGGCAACGGCTGCTGGCTTGGACCGCAGTTATATTAGCGCTGTTGAGCATGGTAAGCAGAACGTCAGTTTTGCCACACTCAAAGGGATCGGTGATGCACTTGATGTCAGTGTGGGAGATCTGGTAGCGGGTTAGATGTTATTTCCAGTGACTTAATATGTTTCAATCTTCTACTCGACGCCCGTAAATCTATTACGTTGCACAAAACTGTGGTGTACAGTCCTCATCAGATTCGATTCTAGTGAACTAGCAGGAGTGAGACATTGAAGATTACAGCTGTACGCCCGTGGATTATTCATGTTCCGTGGAGTGACCGACCGGGTGATCAACCTTCAGACGACAACAAACGAGAGCTGCTTTTTTGCCAGATCGACACGGACGAAGGAATTACAGGTTGGGGAGAAGTCACTACTTACCCTGGCGTGGCCGGAAATCGATCGATCGCTCACATGATCCGTGAGGTAGGAGCGTTGTTAGTCGGTCGTGATCCAGCACACATTGAGCGTATTTGGATCGACAATGTTCGAAAAATGACTTACGTCGGCACGCGTGGAGCGGTTTCGGCTACAGCCAGTGCTATAGATATTGCGTTATGGGACATACGAGGGAAGGTTATGAACCTTCCGATTTACATGTTGATGGGTGGTCCTGTTCGTGATCGTATAGCTCTTTACACTCATCCACCAGCTACCACTAATCCTGACCAGGCACGAAAAGATGCCCGAGCGATTGTTGACGCAGGTTATGAGGCCTTTAAGTTTGACCCGATGATGCACAACATACCTGAAGGTAACGCACATTATGTTGATGGCCAACTTTCGCGTAAGGGTCTCGAAGAGGCCTGGGAGATCACTGCTGCAATTCGAGAGGAAGTTGGGCCAGCTCCGGAGCTTCTAATCGATGCTCACGGGAAGTACAACGTTCCGACTGCTATCGACTTGTGTCTCGGACTCGAAGCGTCGAATATTTTTTGGTTCGAAGAGCCTGTGCCAGTCGAAAGTAACCATGCTCTCAGGCAGGTTCGAGAGAAAATCAATGCCAAAATATCTGTTGGTGAACGTCTTTTCACTCGCTGGGAATTCATAGAGGTGTTTGAAAAGGAACTTGCGGATTTCGTGATGCCAGACGTCACCTGGACTGGCGGTATCTCAGAACTTAAGAAGATTGCCACGCTAGCTGAATCGTACTATGTGCCGATATCACCTCACGATGCAAGTGGCCCTATTAACGTTATGGCTGGAGCCCAAGTGATGATGACCGTACCGAACTTCTACAAGCTTGAGACGAGTCGTTATGACTTAAGTGACTATAACCAGTTTATTGATGAACCGCTTGATATTCGCCAAGGGCATCTTCACGTACCAGATAAGCCGGGGCTGGGGGTGAATCTTGATCCTGAAGCCCTAAAACGCTTTGCTATCGATGGCTTTGCTGGATAGTTAGTGATTTTATTTGATTAGACCGGTATTGCTTTGTCTGAGAATTTTTGTATCTAGAGCGGTTCAGTTACTGATATAAGCCGTTTACCAATGGTGTGCGTTAGGTGCGAAGCTAGCTTCGTAATACTCTGCTACGTGTTCACCAGGAGGAACAATCTTATTTAATGTCTCGTCGACTTCTGGTTCGATCGTGATATTGATAGCTCCTAGGTTGTCCTTTAATTGGTCTAATGTACGTGGTCCGGTGAGTGGTGCTGTTACACCTGGTCGGCTCATTACCCAAGCGAGCGACAATTGAGAGATGGTGCAACCTTTACTTTTCGCAATTGGAATCAGGGCATCAACGATATCTACGACCGTATTACTCATCCTAAGTTGCTTTTTTGGATCAGTTTCATCGGCGTATCGCGAACCTTTGGGTCGGATTTTACTTTTTGAGTATTTTCCTGTGAGACCACCGCCAGCTAGTGGGCTCCATGGAATCTGAGCCAGCCCATATGTCTGGCACATCGGGATGTGTTCTCGTTCTATGCGACGATCGGCCATATTGTATGGCGACTGATCTGACACGAAGCGGTTTAGCCCAAGTTCTTTTGATGCCCAAAGGGCCTCCACAACTTGCCATGATCCGAAGTTAGATGTTCCTATGTACCGTACCTTCCCTGATCGGACTAGGTCGTCCATAGCGCGCAGCGATTCATCGATAGCGATGTGTTTTGAAGGTCGATGGAATTGATATAGGTCTATATGATCGACCTGCATACGATTTAAGCTGGCTTCACATTGTTGGATGATGTGGTGACGGGAGTTGCCTGAATCGTTTGGTCCTTCTCCCATGCTGCCATTAACTTTGGTGGCTAGAATCACATCATTACGTTTTCTATTTCGATTAAGAGCTTCGCCTACGATCGTTTCACTCTTGCTGCTAGCGTAAACATTGGCTGTATCAATGATGTTTATGCCACAGTCTAGTGCGTAGTCGATCATTTCAAATGAATCTTCTTTGGAAGCTCGTCCACCGAACATCATAGTGCCTAGTACAAGTGGACTGATGTTTATTCCAGTTCTTCCAAATTCAACGTATTTCATTTTGTTTGTCCATAACTAAATCGATAGTTGAGATCGAATATAGAGACTGATTATTTGTCTTTATTTGTTTTCCAATTTTCGAAGTCGTCGTTCATTTTGTCTGAGAATTCTCTATCGACCTCACCTGGTGTATAAATCCCCTCCCGTATCCGTTGCTGTCCAAATTCGTCTTTGAGTCGAATATTTTCTGATCTCTCAACTACTGTTTCCGCTAGGTGTGGCGGAATGAATACAACACCGGTGCTGGTAACAAGAACCACATCACCCGGTACACATGTAGCTTCGCCTATACGAGTTACACCATTTATTTCTGGCATACTCACATCCAGAATCGCTGATGGGTCGACACCGCGCACTACGGCGTTGAAGTCTTCCATTTGGAGTATTCTCTGCGTGTCACGAATGCCGCCATCTATAACCATTCCAGTGCCTGATCGAGACTTGATAGCAGTCGCAAGATTGTCTCCTGCAAATGTGCCGTTGTACACCTTACCGAAAAGGTCAACCACGATCAGGTCATTTTGCTGGAGTTCATCTATAACCCATGAATTTTGAAATCCGACACGACCATCTTGTTCGCCTTGAGCATCAATTGAATCGTGTACATCGGGTCGTCGTGGTACCCATCGGCATGTAACTGCTCGTCCGACGATCACTCGATCAGGATGCAAGTTCATCCAGTTTCCCGTGAACTGTGAGGAATACCCATGTTGCTTACAAGTTCCCCAAGCCTCTTCACTTGTGACCAGTTTCATTCTTTCAAGGATGTTTTCAGAAACAATTGGACGTCCGTTTGCGTCCCGTTCACCGTGCCATTCTTTGGTGATTGCGCGAAGATTTTCAGAATTTGTAAGGTTCATTTAGTTTGTCCGTGTTTCTTTAGTTGGCCGCTGCTTATTAGATGTGGCCATGGGAAGTTTAAATCAACTGAACACTATCAAGTGTAATATCGCGTTTGCGGAATTTGCTGACAGAATTAGCTGCTGAACTTATTGATATCGTTTGAGTTAGCAAAAATATTTAAAAGGATTATTGTCATTAGTAAGTTATTTAGTCCAATTGAAATTAGGGGATTAGTTATTCCAAATCGGGTTTTCTATTCACCTATGTGTGAGTATTCCTGCGACACAGATGGGCTGCCGACAGATTGGCACATGGTGCATCTTGGATCTAAGGCAATCGGTGGAGCTGGCATAGTTATGGCGGAAGCTACCGCCGTGACCCCAGAGGGTCGGCTGACATCAAGTTGTCCAGGTATCTGGTCTGATGCTCATGTAGATGCTTGGCGACCTATCACCAAGTTTATTGATAGCCATGGATCTATCCCTGCGATTCAAATCGCTCATGGTGGTCGAAAGGCATCATATACACGGCCTTGGGATTTTCCGAAAAAGAAATTGGAAAAAGAAGAAGGTGGCTGGCAGATCGTGGGCCCAAGTTCAGTTCAATTTGATGATTCATATGCTGTACCGCACGAGTTATCTAAGCCAGATATCACTGATATATCACGTAAGTTCGCCGAGGCAGCAGAGCGTGCGATAGAAGCCGGTTTTAAGGTGATCGAATTGCATTTTGCACATGGTTATCTTGCCAGTTCATTTATGTCGCCTTTATCTAATTATCGAGAAGATGAATATGGAGGCTCACTTGAAAATCGATGTCGATTCGCACTAGAAACAATTCAGGAAGTAAGAAAGGCGATATCCGAGAGCACACCTCTTTTCGTTAGAATTTCATCAGTTGAATTCGTGGAAGGTGGTTGGACCATTGATGATTCGATTAAGCTTGCTAAATGGATGAAAAAAGCTGGTGTTGATCTAGTTGACGCATCTGGGGGTGGAAACTCGGCCAACCAAATAGTCCCACAGAGTCCTGGATATCAAGTCCCATTCGCTGATGCTATTAGGCGGGAAGCCGAAATAATGACTGCTGCTGTTGGTCTGATTACTGAAGCCCGTCAGGCAGAAGATATTCTCACTGAAGGCAGAGCTGATGCTGTGTTTATTGGCAGAGAAATGATGCGCAACCCTTATTGGGCACTTTATGCGCAGGCTCAGTTAGATGGCAAGTCTGATCAATGGCCAATCCAGTATGAACGTTCTTCATTCGATGCTACATATGCAGGCCCTAAAGCATAGATGTTGATTTAGGTCATACAATAAATCAAGGTTTTACTATCTAAACTGGTTGGCATACCTGCTTATTAAAAACGAGAACCCTCACATATGATTATTAAAACTCCAATTCCCAAGATTGATATTGAGCGTCCGTCCCCTGACCTAATTAAACGGCTTGAGGGTATCGGTAGTGCAATGGCATCGGGTGAATTGCGTAAACTTGGAATCAAAATTTCTGTATTGGATGGGGTCAAGTCATTCACTCCAGGTAAAACAGTGGTAGGGCCAGCGATCACACTCCAGTACCTGCCCAAACGAGAGGATCAGTACCCTGAAGGTGAGTACCGTGATCCTGAAGCTCAAGTTCATCGTCACGCTCTATATCATGCTCAGGCAGGCGACATAATTGTGGTTGATGGACGTGGTGAAGTCAGTAGTGGTGTTTTTGGCGACATGATGTTGACTTACTTAAAGGGGAGGGGTGGACTCGGAGTTATTATTGACGGTGCTATCCGTGATTATGGTGGAGCGAAAGATTTGGGTCTTGGTCTGTGGCTGAAAGGTGTAACCCCTTATTCTCATACTCAGACCGTTCAGTTCCCATATGCATATAACGTTCCGATTGATTGCGGTGGAACTTTGGTAATGCCTGGCGACATTATGATTGCTGATGACGATGGAGCAGTTGTCGTTCCAAAACAGCTAGCTGAACAGCTCGCCGACGCTGGCAATGAACATGCGGAATGGGAAGAGTTCACTAGAATCAAGTTGTCTGAAGGGGGAGACCTTCGGAAGTATTATCCACTTTCTGATGAAGGTCGAGCGGAATACGAAGAATGGAAAAAGTCTAACGATTAATATTTGATGCGTAGCCGATTTTCATCTGCAGGATTAAAAGAGCATTTCAACCATGCCGTTCAATGTAGTTTTGGTTGCACCCGAAATTCCACATAACACCGGTAACATCATACGGTTATGTGCTAACACCGGTGCTCGTCTCCACTTGGTCAAACCGTTAGGGTTTGAATTGACAAAGAAGGCGCTGCGGCGAGCAGCTCTGGACTACCAACACTTAGTTGATGTAACCATTCATGAAACTATAGATTCACTAATAAATATAGTCGATATAGAACGCACATTCGTTACCACTTCTGGTGGTGAAGCGCGATATGATCAGATGGCTTATAAAGACGGAGATACGGTCATATTCGGTTCAGAAAGTGTTGGCCTGCCCGTTGACTTGCTAGAAAGGTTTCCTGATGAACGTACATTGGGAATTCCAATGATGTCGGCAAATCGAAGCATTAACATTGCTAACGCAGTCTCTATCGTTGTGTACGAGATGTGGCGTCAACAGTCATTTTTGGGTGCTAGTGTGCAACCGCGTCAGTACTATTCATGATGCCTTGCTGGTAACGAAGTAGTTTAATCTGACCGAACGTTAGGGAAATCTGCAAACTGTTTGAATCTTCCTTGGATGGATTAATGCGTCCCGCAAGATGTATTTATTGTCGAGTCCTTGGGTAATTTTTTATTTGGAGTCGGTGATGCTGTTTTTCCTTCTTGCCAACTTAACTGACGACGGTCTGCAGGCTTGTGTTGAAAATCCTGACTTTTTTGCTGAAGCTTGTGACACGGTAGAGGTTCCAGGTGCACGCCTGCTTTCCAGATATGCCACTCTTGGCCAGTATGATTTCGTCGTATTAGTTGAAGCAGATAGTGCACAGACAATGTCTAGACTATCGGTAGTTTTAGGTGCGAACGGCCACGTACATGTTGAGTCTATGCAGGCAATTACTGCTCATCTGATGTCTGAACGCGAGGAGCAACTGATTAGGGGTAGCACACCAAAACAGCAAATCGATCCAACTCAGGCAGCGAGTTAACCGTGGGTAAAGGTTATGTTCTCAGGGATTAGCATAGTTATATTCTCCACCCTATATTTGACTTCGAAAGTTGCCGTTTTGTCGTCTTGCTTACATCCTTCATCACACTAGCTTATGACTGGCCCTGTTCTTGAGCCATCGTTGAAAATTCCTTGATAATCTACCTTCCCCTAATCGATTCTGATGAAACTGTAGCTACATCTCTGTTAGTTGATCGTAATACAACTATGAGTCGGACTACTGTTGTTCGTATACTCAATGGATGATTATTGGCAATGTTGAAGTAAAAAGCCTTACACGTCTTGCACCGATGGCAGGAATATCGAATGCTGCTTTTCGCATGGTAGCGCGAGAGTGTGGAAGCGCTTTGACGACTAGTGAAGAAATAGACGCCCAGGGAATTTTTCGCAAAAACGCTAAGACTCGCTACGACATTGCCAATTATTTACCAGAAGAAAAGCCTATTGCATTGCAGATTCTAGGTGCAGACGCGGACACACTGGTTCCAGGCGCACAGTGGTTACAGGATCAAGGTGCGGACATCATAGATCTTAATATGGGATGTCCGGTTAAAAAGATCACTAAGACAGGTCGAGGTTCGGCTCTTATGAAAGATGTAGCCAAAACGTCGAAGATTCTCGAAGCAATGCGAAATGCGATAGAAATTCCATTTACAATCAAAATTCGGAGCGGTTGGGACGAGAAGCACGTTAATGCTGTCGAGATCGCTAGGATGGCTGAAGACGTAGGAGTCGATGCAATCACAGTTCATCCACGTACTCGTTCTCAGCAATTTAGTGGTATGTCAAAATGGGAGATGATTGCGGAGGTTGTCGATGCTGTTAACATTCCGATTACTGGTAACGGTGATGTGAAATCTATGTCTGATGCTAGACGTATGGTTGCAGAAACCGGCGTCGAGTCGGTGATGATCGGGCGGGGAGCTATGGGTAAGCCATGGGTTTTCGATGAGTCTTTTGAAAGTTTGACCGATCAAGCTAAGTATGATTACCAGACTCGTGTGATAAACCGACACATACAGTTGATAATTGAACTTTTCCCCGAACATTTTGGGCTGGTGCAAATGCAAAAACATTTATCTTGGTACGCAGGCGGACGCGAACGTGTACGATCTTTTCGCGTCCAACTTTTCAGTGCCCGCACATACGATGAAACCCGAGAGATATTCGACAAATATTGGGAATCCGTGAATCCAAAAAATGCCGAACAGCTTGATATGGCAGTAGTTTAGTTTTCACCCTTATAGTCATGTTTTTAAGTGAAAACTTGAACAAATTTAAATCGTAGGCAGCTGCATTTTGTCACCTGTTTTGTCTTGCCAAATTCGAATACGTGCAGCCATGTCGCGAATTCGATCTTTGTTTTCTATATCTTCAAACAGGTTATTTAATTCAGCAGGATCTGAGTTTAGATCGTAAAGTTCGCATCTGTCTCCAGGAGAGAGATTAAGTTTCCAGCGATCACCTGTTACAACCCCTCGCCACGGCACCGAGACCATGCGATTGATTTCTGGAGAACCCAAGTTGCGATCGCCCATACCATTCCATTGAATAAATACGTCGTTGTCTGATAGATCGGTCTTGCCGGTTAAAACTTCACGTAATGATTTGCCTTCTAGATGTTCAGGAATATCGCTTCCGGAAAGATCAAGTAAAGTCGGAACAAGGTCAACTTGTCCAACGGAGCCCGGAATGCGTGTTTGAATACTGTTATTCATCCATGGAACATGTAACAAGAAGGGGACGTTTGAAGCCTCTTCATAAAGTGTCCTCTTTTCGAGCATCCCATGGTCTCCAGCCATCTCTCCATGTTCACTCGTGAAAACAATTATTGTGTTGTCTGCCTGTCCACTAGCTTCAAGTGAATCGAAAATTATGCCTAGCTGATTGTCAACAAGTGTGACGTTTGCAAAATACTGAGCTCTTAGTTTTCGGAAACCTTTTTCCGTTTTGGTATCGTGGACGTCTCCACCAGCTTCTCCTAAGGGATTAGTGCCACCACCCATGTAATAATCAGAACGAAGACGGTTCACCAATGATCCGGAATCTGGACGCTGCCGGAAACCAGGTCCTACTTCGATTTCGTCGGGATCGTAGAGACCGTTAAGCGGCCCGGTGTATGGTGGATGCGGTTCAAAAAAGTTAACATAGAGCATCCATGGCTGATCGGCATATTCGCTTTCAGGGAATTCTCTTATGAACTTCGATGCGGTATGTCCAAGGAATCCAGCTTGAGTTTGTTCTTCAGTAAGTTCTGCTTCTCCAACCCATCCTTCATACGATACTTTTACTGAAGGTGGTTCCACGCCGTGGTCTCGTAACCATTTATTGTATGGCGCTTCTTTATATCGGTATTCTTTGCGTGTGACCCGTACCCTGTGAAAGTCTTCTACCGCCTCCCAAGTATCGAATCCATGTTGAGCGATCATGTCATCGCCAAGATGCCATTTACCCATGTGCGCGTTGTAGTACTCATCGGCAATCATGTCACCGATTGTTGGGATTTCACGCGATAAGGGGATGTTGTTGCGTTGAAGGCCGGTTGCGTACGGATATAAGCCCGTCATGATTGATGCCCGAGCAGGTGTGCACACAGGTTGGGTAACATAGGTGTTTTCGAATACGAAGCTTTTGTCGGCCAACTTATCGAGATTAGGGGTCTTGATCCATTTGTTACCGTATGCGCGCATTGAATCACGTCGTTGTTGGTCAGTCAGAATGAATAGAATGTTTGGTTTTTGGTGCTGCATTAATGGATTCAGCCTTTGAAATTAGTTCAATTTATTTTGTTGATTATCTGTATGTGTTCACACCAAGTAAGTTTATTGCATACTAACTTCCACTAAACATCGTAGGATAATGGTTTGAGATTTTTCGTGACCTGTCGGTGAGAAGGCAATAGAATTGCTAAACAACATTTTCGTAGTTGATGCTCG
>MDTE01001462.1_pt1 | contig 17061 bp, 28 predicted proteins | sample 811231 | NCBI WGS metagenome assembly MDTE01 (sample SAMN05326651, study PRJNA326480) | marine metagenome | isolation source: seawater | place: Indian Ocean: Red Sea | collected 2010
ATATCTTTCATCAATTTTGTCGGCGCATTGAGTATTTGTTTAGGCGGCATGAGCGAGCCATGCTCTTTGGCGGCGCGGCGCGAGATTTTGAATGCGGCATATTGCGCATTTGATTTCGGCGCCGTACCGAGATAGATCACCGATTGTGCAATCGCCAGCTCACCCTCCGGGCTGCCCAAATACTCATAAGCATCTTTAGCGGCCATTGCCTGCACCAACGCCTGCGGGTCTGCCATGCCAATATCTTCCACAGCAAAGCGCACCAAACGGCGTGCTATATAGAGCGGGTCTTCGCCGCCATCCAGCATACGCTGAAACCAGTATAGCGCCGCATCCGTATCGGATCCGCGCAGACTCTTATGTAACGCGCTAATGAGGTTATAATGGCTTTCCTGCCCCTTATCGTACACAGGCGCACGTTTATGCGCAATTTCCACCAGCGCCTGCGTGTCTATCTCGTCATCCAGCGGCACTTCATACAGTTCTTCCACCAGATTCAACAAATAGCGGCCATCGCCATCGGCCATTGCGCACATGCTGCTCACCGCCTCATCAGTGAGCGGCAGCTTCTTTCCATAATAGTCTTCCGCGCGCTGCACCAATTGGCGCAATGCCGCCTCATCCAACCGCGCTAAAACCGCCACTCTACAGCGAGAAAGCAGCGCGGCATTCAGCTCAAACGAAGGGTTCTCAGTAGTCGCGCCAATAAGCGTAATCGTGCCATCTTCCACTACCGGCAGGAATGCATCCTGTTGTGCACGGTTAAAGCGGTGTATCTCGTCCACAAATAGCATGGTGCGCTGACCATCCTGCAAACGCTGGCGTGCCTTGTCGAAAATTTTCTTTAGCTCAACCACGCCCGATTGCACGGCAGACACCGTCTCTAAATGATAACCGCTTTCCTGCGATAACAAGCGCGCAAGGGTGGTTTTTCCGCAGCCGGGCGGGCCCCACAAAATCACCGAATGAAAATGCCCGCTTTCAATCATTTTGCCCAGCGTACCGCGGGCACCAAACAGCGCCTCCTGCCCCACGACCTCCTCGAAGCCTTCCGGACGCAAGCGCTCGGGCAGTGGCTTATGACTCGCATCGGGCGCAAACAGGCTATCTTGCATCACGCCACTCATCGAATGACCTGCAGATTCAGCACGCGCCCACCGCGTTGGTAACTTATAAGCCAGCCCGCGCTGCGGGTTCCGCGTAGCAAACGTTCCAGCTGTTCTGTGCTGGTAACCTTCACTTTATTGACCGCCAAGATGATGTCCCCTGCACGAAAGCCTCCGAAGCCGCCACCGCCGTTATTTTTCATAATCACCACTCCACGGGCGGACAAATCGACTCCTAACTCTACCGCTAAGGCAGGGTTCAGGTTGGCAACACGCAATCCGGCCAACGGGTGCACTCCTTGCAGCTCTCTTTCGTCACGTGGCGGGTCTTCTGGCGGTGTTGTCAGCTGCACACGCAAGGTTTTATTCCGGCCGCGACGCAATACATTCAGCTCCGTGTCCTGTCCTAATTCCGCTATCGCGATACGGAAACGTAACGCCTGCACATCATCAACCGGCTGTCCATCCACAGCCGTAACGATATCGCCTGCGCGCAAGCCGCCTTTATGTGCCGGGCTATCCGGGTAGACCGTTTCTACCAACACGCCGCGCACGGCCTCCAGATCGAGCGACTCGGCGATCTCGCGATTAACCGGACTATATTTCGCCCCAAGCCATGGCTTAACCACACGCCCATCACGTGCCGTGCCGTGCAGCAATGCCTGCACCATATTGGCCGGAATGGCAAAGCCGATGCCGTTAGAGCCACCTGAACGCGTATAAATCGCTGTATTGATGCCAATGAGGCGGCCTTGCATATCCACCAGCGCGCCGCCGGAATTGCCGGGGTTAATCGCCGCATCGGTCTGAATAAAGAACTGATAGTCGCTCACCCCCTGCACCGAGCGCGCCAACGCCGAAATAATGCCACTACTCACCGTCTGCCCTACACCAAACGGATTACCGATGGCCAGCACCAGATCGCCTACTTCCAGCAAATCCGAGTCATGAATCGGCAAATAGGGCAATTTTTCACCCTCAGTGTCCATTTCCAGCAATGCCAGATCAGACTGTTCATCCACACGCACCACCTGTGCGCTAAACTCACGCCGGTCAGACAGGCCGATTATGATATCTTCAGCCCCTTTAATGACGTGAAAAGACGTCACCACATGGCCGCTATCACTCACAATCACGCCTGAGCCAAGCGAGCTCACCACCCGTTCACGCTGCATAGAGCCACCCAGCCGGTTGCCGAAAAACTGCTGAAAGAACGGATCAGAGAATAAAGGCGAAAGCCCGCGTTGTTCCACCACTTTACGCTTGGTGTAAATGTTCACCACCGCAGGCGCGGTTTGCTTTACCACAGGCGCGTAGGATAATTGCAACTGCACTTCGCTCTGAGGTACGCTGCGCATTTGCGCCGCCGCGCCCCAAGACAGCATCATGACAAATATCAGTGAAAAAATAATTCGCATGCAGGAGTTATAAGGCGCTTGCCCATAAAAATAAAGGGCGACCAACAGGCCGCCCTTTATTTTACTATGTCTAACAATCCACAGTCTAGGCTGCGTTTTCTTCTGCGCTGTCAAATTCTACCGGACCGGAATCCTGGCCACGGGCCGATTCATCGCGATCAACAAATTCGATAACTGCCATAGGCGCCATATCACCGCGACGGAAACCCGCCTTCAGGATACGAATATAACCGCCCGGGCGATCTTCATAACGTGGCGACAGAACATCTACGACTTTCTTCGCCATCGATTCGTTACGCAGCTTGCTCACCAGCTGACGTTGCGCATGCAAATCGCCGCGCTTACCCAGCGTGATCAGCTTCTCTACCACCGGACGAAGCTCTTTTGCTTTCGGCAGCGTGGTAAAGATCTGCTCGTGTTTCACCAATGCACTGGCCATATTCGCCAACATCGCCTTACGATGCGGGCTGGTACGGTTCAGTTTACGTCCACTCATTCCATGACGCATGATACTTCCCTCCTAGTACGGATCTTCGTAACGACGTGCCAGCTCTTCGATATTCTCTGGTGGCCACTCAGGCACATCCATACCGAAGCGCAAGCCCATGGAGGACAGCACGTCTTTGATTTCGTTCAGCGATTTACGACCAAAATTCGGTGTTTTCAGCATTTCGCTTTCGGTTTTCTGCACCAGATCGCCAATATATACAATATTGTCGTTCTTCAGGCAGTTTGCCGAACGCACCGACAATTCCAGCTCGTCCACTTTTTTCAGCAGATATGGGCTGAATGGCAGTGCATCTTTCTTCTCTTCGCTGCTCACATCTGGCAGGTCTTCGAAGTTGATGAACAGGTTCAGCTGATCTTGCAGAATACGCGCCGACAATGCTACCGCATCTTCCGGAATGATCGAACCATCAGTGGTGATTTCCAGAATCAGTTTGTCATAGTCAGTACGTTGGCCTACACGTGCGTTTTCCACTTTGTAGGACACTTTTTCAACCGGGCTGAACAGCGAGTCGATCGGGATCAGGCCAATAGGCGCATCCGACGGACGGTTCGCAGAGGCTGGCACATAGCCCTTGCCTACTTCTACCGTCAATTCCATATTCAGCTCTGCTTCTTTATCGAGGTGACAGATCACGAGGTCTTTGTTGATAATCTCAACATCGGCATCGGTTTCAATCATACCAGCAGTCACTTCACCGGGCTGATTCGCTTTCAGCACCATCTTCTTCTTGTCAGCGCTGTGGGCTTTCAGTTTCAGGTCCTTAATGTTCAGAACGATGTTGGTTACATCTTCGCGAACACCTGGAATCGAAGAGAATTCGTGCAGTACGTTGTCTACCTTGATCGAGGTAACCGCAGCCCCTTGCAGGGAGCTCAGCAGGACGCGGCGCAGCGCCACACCCATGGTAATACCAAACCCACGCTCCAGTGGCTCAGCCACTACGGTAGCACGCTTAGGATCGCTAGCAACCGGCTTGATATCAAGCTTGGTCGGTTTGATCAGGTCTTTCCAGTTTTTGTTCAGAATAGCAGACATAGCTTCCTCTATATGTTTAGCTTGCTCGTGAATTAGACGCGACGACGTTTACGTGGGCGGCATCCATTATGCGGGATTGGGGTAATATCCTTAATCGCGGTAATACCCAACCCGGCAGCCGACAACGCACGCAGCGCTGATTCACGGCCACTACCAGGGCCTTTTACTTTAACCTCAACCGTTTTCATGCCGTGGTCAATCGCTTTGCGCGCAGCGTCTTCCGCACATACCTGAGCGGCATATGGGGTCGATTTGCGCGAGCCTTTGAAACCATGCGCGCCAGCCGACGACCAGCTAACCGTGTTACCGAACGGATCGGTAATGGTCACCATGGTATTGTTGAACGATGCATTCACGTGGGCAACGCCCGCCGGAATGTTCTTTTTAATTTTCTTTGCAGTTGCAGCTTTAGCCATCACTCACCTCACTTATTTCTTCTTACCGGCAATCGGCACAGCTTTACCTTTACGGGTACGCGCATTGGTGTGCGTACGCTGGCCACGAACAGGCAGTTTACGGCGGTGACGCAGGCCACGATAGCAGCCCAGGTCCATCAGACGTTTCACGTTCATCGAAATCTCGCGGCGCAAATCACCTTCCACCTGGTAATCCGCATCGATGATTTCACGTACTTTAATCAGGTCTGCGTCGCTCAGATCCTGCACGCGTTTGGTCGCGTCCAGTTTCGCCTTGTCGCAGATCTCCAGTGATTTGGCAGGACCAATGCCATAAATGTATGTAAGCGCTACTTTGAGCCGCTTAGAGGTCGGAATATTAACGCCGGCTATACGTGCCATGCTACACTCCTATGTTTAAAGCAAAATAATACACACCCTGACACCACCCAGCGCCAAGGAAGGGGCACTATACGCGCTTTTTACCCCCTGTCAACGGCTATTTTCAAGAAAATGAAGGTGGTTGCGCTTAAGCGGCCGATTTATTTTCGAGGATCGCTTCGATGGCCTTGGTCACGTCCATAATAGGCGCCATACCATCCACCGACTTCAACACACCCTGCTTCTGGTAATAGGCCACAAGCGGAGCGGTCATAGCGTGATATTGCTCAAGGCGTTTGGCAACGGTTTCGGCATTATCGTCACTGCGACGCTTAAACTCTTCCGAGCCACAATTGTCGCACACGCCCTCTTCTTCAGGCTGCTTAAACTCGTCGTGATAGCCCGCGCCGCATTTAGCGCACGAGAAACGACCCGAGATACGCTTCACCAGAATCGCATCATCCACCGCCAGCTCAACCACATGATCCAGCGATTTTTGTTCTTTCTCCAGCATCTCGTCCAGCGCTTCAGCCTGTGCGATAGTGCGTGGAAACCCGTCCAGAATAAACCCGTTCGCGGATTCAGGTGCATTAATGCAATTACGGATCAGGTCGATCATAATCTCGTCAGGGCAGAGCTGCCCCGCTTCCATGATACTTTGGATCTGCTTGCCCAGAGGCGAACCGCTGGCAGCGGCTTCACGCAGCATGTCGCCGGTGGCCAGTTTAGCAAGATTATATTTGTCGCGAAGATAGTCTGATTGAGTGCCTTTACCCGCACCCGGAGGGCCTAACAGGATTATGTTCATTACGAGCGCCTTCTACCGGTTCCTTTCAACTTGGCCTTCTTGATGAGGCCCTCATACTGATGCGCAAACAAATGCGACTGTACCTGTCCTACAAAATCCATAATCACATTGACCACAATGAGCAGGCTGGTACCACCAAGGTAGAACGGCACTGAATATTTCGCAATAAGTATTTCCGGTGCGGTACATACCAGCGCCAGATAGACAGCACCTACGGCAGTCAGTCGGGTCAGTACATAATCCAGATACTCAGCGGTATGCTTGCCCGGACGGATACCCGCAATGAAACCACCATTCTTCTTCAGATTATCCGCGGTTTCCTCGGCGTTGAACACGACAGCGGTATAGAAGAAACAGAAAAACACAATAATCGCGATATACAGCGCGATATATAGCGGCTGGCCGTGCCCCAGATAGGCCGACACAATACGCAGCCATTCTGGCCCGTCGCCACTATTAAAACCTGCAATGGTCAGTGGGAACAGCAGAATAGAACTTGCGAAGATAGGAGGAATCACGCCCGCCGTATTCAGCTTCAACGGCAAGTGCGTGTTCTCGCCCTTATACAGTTTATTACCCACCTGACGTTTAGGGTATTGAATCAGCACACGGCGCTGCGCACGCTCAACATACACAATCAAGGCAACCAGCCCCAGCGCAATGGCCAGAATCAGCAGCATCGTGCCCGTTGGAATCACATTCTTTTGTCCGAGCTCCAGCGTGCCTGCGACAGCACCCGGCAACTCTGCCACGATACCGGCAAAAATAATCAGCGAGATGCCCTGGCCAATACCACGCGCGGTGATCTGCTCACCCAGCCACATCAGGAACATCGTGCCGCCTGTCAGCGTAATCACAGTGGAGAAACGGAAAAACCAGCCCGGATCCATCACAGCGGAGCCACCATTCGGGCCTTCCATACCTTCCAGCCCGACCGCAATACCATACCCCTGCACCATTGCCAGCAACACCGTGCCATAACGTGTATATTGGTTGATTTTGCGGCGCCCTGCTTCGCCTTCTTTTTTCAGCTGTGCCAGTTGTGGTACGGCCACGCCCATCAGCTGCATGATAATGCTGGCCGAAATATACGGCATCACCGCGAGCGCGAAAATCGTCATACGACCCAGCGCACCGCCAGAGAACATGTTGAACACACCCAAAATACCGCCCGCATTCTGCTGAAAAATCTGATCCAACACCACCGGATCCACGCCAGGCAGCGGGATATAGGTGCCGATGCGATAGACGATCAGAGCACCCAATACAAACAGAATACGTTGCTTGAGTTCGGTGGCGCGTGCGAGTACGCCAAAATTCATATTCGCGGCCAGACGTTCAGCTGCAGAGGTCATGTGTTGTCCTTTTATGTCCGCGCGCTCATCAGCGAACGCGATTATCGTTGATTGCCGGCGAACCGGTAAAGCGATACTGGTTTAGAAACTTTGCGCGGAAAAGGCAATAAGCAGTTTGTAGAATTAAGCGTTTTTCGCTTTCTTCTCTGCTTTACCTGGGTTCTTCACACCCTTACCTTTTTTGGCTGCTGCTTTTTCAGCGGCGGTTGGGCCAGCTTCCGGGAACGACAATTTGCCACCCGCTGCTTCCACAGCTTTTTGTGCTGCGTCCGATGCTTTGGCCACTTCCAACTGTACTTTTGCTTTCAGCGTGCCTTTTGCCAGCAGCTTCACACCGTTTGGATTCTCGCGGCACACACCTGCTTCGAACAAGGTCTCAGCATTGATAGGCTTGGACGCGTCCAGCTTGCCGCTATCAATATGACGTTGCAGCTCGCCCAGATTCAGCGTCGAGAACTCAACACGGTTACGATTGTTGAAACCGCGCTTAGGCAAACGACGGTAAATCGGCATTTGACCACCTTCAAAGCCCTTGATAGCCACGCCCGAACGCGACTTCTGACCTTTATGACCACGGCCTGCAGTCTTACCTTTACCCGAACCGATACCACGGCCCACACGAGTACGCTCTTTGCGTGCGCCTTCGTTATCTTTGATCTCGTTCAGTTCCATAACGTCCTCTCACACTCGCTGCTTGTGTAATGTTATGCAGCGTTTTCCTCTACGATGCGCACCAGGTGCTGCACCTTATTGATCATGCCACGCACAGCCGGCGTATCTTCCAGCGTACGCTGACGGTGCATTTTGTTCAGGCCCAAGCCCACCAGCGTTTGACGCTGATCTTTGCGGCGGCCCGTTGCGCTACCGATTTGCTCAATAGTAATGGTTTTCTTCGCCATGACTTTCTTCCTTATTCGCTATCGCTTTGTTCTGCCGGTTGTGCAGTTGGCTCGCCTTTGCTGCCTACTTCACGACGTTCTACGATCTCGCCAACCTTCTTGCTGCGGCGGCTTGCCACCAAACGTGGCGAGTTGATTTGCTGCAGCGCATGGAAGGTTGCTTTCACCATGTTGTGTGGGTTCGACGAACCGGTCGATTTCGCCACCACATCGTGTACACCCAGCGCTTCGAAAATAGCACGCATTGGGCCACCGGCAATAATACCCGTACCTGGAGGCGCCGAACGCAGCATCACTTTACCCGCACCGTAACGCGATACGATATCGTGGTGCAGGGTGCGGCTTTCGCGCAATGGCACGCGGATCATATTTTTCTTCGCAGCTTCGGTTGCTTTGCGCATTGCTTCCGGTACTTCTTTCGCCTTACCGGTACCAAAACCTACTTTACCCTTACCATCACCTATGATGATCAGTGCAGCGAAGCCAAAACGACGGCCACCTTTTACTACTTTTGCCACACGATTAACCGCCACCAGGCGATCGATCATCTCAGCGTCTTGCTGGGTCTGTACTGCGGTATATGGATCACTCATTGCCATTGTTACTTACCTTTGCTTAGAATTTCAGTCCGGCTTCACGCGCGGCATCGGCCAGCGCCTTCACGCGGCCATGGAATAAATAGCCACCACGGTCGAATACAACTTCGTCCACTTTGGCCTCTTTAGCGCGCTGTGCAATCAGCTCGCCAACGGCTTTCGCTGCATCGCGGTCACCGCCATTTTTCACTTTCTCGCGCAGATCTTTGTCAATGCTCGATGCCTGTGCCAGAGTCTTGCCCTGCTTGTCATCGATCAGCTGAGCGTAGATGTGGCTGCCCGAACGGAATACCGACAGACGTACACGACCACCGCCTTTTTTGCGGAGCTGGTAGCGCGTGCGCTGCTTACGACGATTAAAATTAGCGTTTGCCATGGTTCTTTACCCTTACTTCTTCTTGCCTTCTTTGCGGCGGATATATTCGTCCTGATACTTCACACCCTTGCCTTTATACGGCTCAGGCTTACGCAGGCTACGAATTTCCGACGCCACCTGACCGAGGCGTTGCTTATTAATGCCCGACAGAGTGATTACGGTTTGCTTCTCAACGCTGGCAGAAATACCTTCTGGCAGCACATATTTGATGTCATGGCTGAAGCCCAGCGACAACGTCAGCACCTGACCTTGCACCGCCGCACGGAAACCAACACCGTTTACTTCCAGCGTTTTGCTGTAACCCTCGGTTACGCCTTTCACCAGATTATCGATATTGCTACGCACCGTACCCCACATAGCGCGGGCGCGTTTGCCATCGTTAGCCGGGCGCACCCATACTTCACCATTGTCGATGCTCACATTCACATCGCCGGTGATTACGGTTTGCAACTCGCCTTTCGGGCCTTTAACCGATACGAGCGAATCCGTCAGGTTTACTTCTACCTTTTCCGGGATCGCAACGGGTAACTTACCTAAGCGTGACATGTCTCTACTTCCTCTTCTTTTCCTAGAACACGCTGCACAAAATCTCGCCGCCCACATATTGCTGGCGCGCTTCGTAATCCGAGATCACGCCTTTAGGGGTCGACAGGATGGCAATGCCCAGCCCGTTATAGTATTTCGGCAGTTTATCCACCGACGAATAAATACGACGGCCGCATTTCGAAATACGTTTGATCTTTTTGATCACTGGCTGACCTTCGTGGTATTTCAGCTGAATCGTTAATTCACGCTTGTTACCGTCCAGTTCAGCTACATCAAAACCGCGAATGTAACCTTCGCGCTCCAACACACTGCACACACCTTTGAGCAGGTTAGACGCTGGGCACTTCACTTCCGGCAGGTTAGCCTGCTGGCCATTGCGGATGCGTGTGATCATATCTGCTACGCGATCGTTCATCATGATAGTCTGTCTCCTTACCAGCTCGACTTGGTTAAGCCGGGGATTAATCCAAATGAGCCCAACTCGCGCAATTGGTTACGCGACAGGCGGAATTTACGATAGTAACCACGTGGGCGACCCGTCACATCGCAACGGTTGCGATAGCGCACGGCCGACGAGTTGCGTGGCAGCTCGTTCAGCTTCAGCTGTGCATCAAAACGCTCCTCAATTGGGCGCTCTTTATCGTTGATGATTGCTTTCAGCTCAGCACGCTTATTCTCATACTTCTTGATGAGCTTGGCACGACGCTGATTTTTTAGCACTGCACTATTTTTAGCCACAACGTTTCTCCTATCAATCCTTTAGCTGCCGTTATTTACGGAACGGCACGTTAAACCCTTCAAGCAATGCGCGCGCCTCGTCATCATTGGCGGCGGTGGTCACGAACGTAATGTCCATACCACGCACTTGCTCTACCTGGTCGTAGTTAATTTCCGGGAACACAATTTGTTCCTTCAGACCCATATTATAGTTACCGCGGCCATCGAAACTCTTCGGGCTCACGCCACGGAAGTCACGGATACGAGGCATCGCGATGGTTACCAGACGATCCAGAAACTCATACATGCGTTGTTTACGCAGGGTTACCTTCACACCGATCGGCATACCTTCACGGATTTTAAAACCCGCTTCCGATTTCTTCGCTTTGGTCACAACCGGAGCCTGACCAGCGATACGGGTCAGTTCTTCCACAGCGTTCTGGATGTGTTTTTTGTCCAGCGCACCGTCACCGATACCCATATTGATCACGATCTTATCCAACCGAGGGATCAGCATTACGTTATTGTAGCTGAATTTCTCCTGCAGCTGTTTACGCAGCTCGTTCTCATACAAATCTTGCAGACGCGGATTCATCTCTTCATTCCTTTACGCGTTTACTGTTTCACCGGAACGTTTCGCCACACGGGTTTTCGTTCCATCTTTCAATACCGAGAAGCCAACGCGGGTTGGCTTGCCATCCTTAGGATCAGCCAGCGCCACATTCGACAAGTGGATCGGCGATTCTTTGGTGGTGATACCGCCAGCCGACATAGCCGATGGTTTCTCATGACGCTTCACCTGATTCACGCCACTCACGATCAGCTTGCTATCGTCTGGCATTACTTTCAGTACTTCGCCGGTTTTGCCCTTATCCTTGCCGGTCAGGACAACTACCGAATCACCTTTTTTAATTTTCGCAGCCATGTCTCTTCTCTCTACTTCCTTTAACGCGACGCCTACTTACAGTACTTCTGGCGCCAGCGAAACAATTTTCATAAAGCGCTTCGCACGCAATTCACGCGCTACCGGGCCAAAGATACGTGTGCCAATTGGCTCATTCGACTTGTTCAGCAGCACCGCTGCGTTACGGTCGAAACGGATCGACGAACCGTCTTCACGTTTTACTTCTTTAGCGGTACGCACGATCACAGCGCGATGCACGTCACCTTTTTTCACTTTACCCCGTGGAATCGCTTCCTTCACGGAAACCACTACCACATCACCCAGGCGTGCAATATTGCGGTGTGAACCACCCAATACTTTAATGCACTGTACCGAACGCGCGCCTGAATTATCGGCCACATCCATCTTTGTTTGCATCTGGATCATGACGTATTACCCTTCTTCTTACTTACGCGCTGGCTTGTGCTGCTTCGAGCACTTCCCAGGTTTTGGTTTTCGAAATAGGCTTGGTTTCGATAATCTTCACCAGATCGCCCACTTTATATTGATTCTCCGCATCGTGCGCTGCATAGCGCTTCGAACGACGTACAATTTTCTTGTACAGCGGATGCTTGATCTTACGCTCAACGCGCACGATCACAGTTTTGTCACCTTTGTCACTCACCACGGTGCCTTGTAGAATACGTTTCGGCATCTCTCTAACTCCTTACGCTGCGCGCTGTTGATTCATGAAGGTTTTAATGCGTGCAATATCACGCTTCACCTGGCGAAAACGCGCCGTATTTTCCAGCTCGCCGGTCGCACGCTGAAAACGCAGATTGAACAGTTCCTTTTTCAGGTAACCCACCATCTCTTTCAGCTCATCGGGCGATTTGCCTTTTAATTCTTCAATTTGCATCGCTTTGTCCTCGCTTACCCATCAACACGTGCAACAAATTTGGTCTTAATCGGCAATTTAGCCGCTGCCAATTCAAACGCCTTACGCGCCTGCTCTTCTGTTACACCATCCATTTCAAACAAAATGCGGCCAGGCTTCACACGGGCAACCCAACGGTCAACCGAACCCTTACCTTTACCCATACGCACCTCAGCCGGTTTCGCGGTCACAGGCACATCTGGGAAAATGCGAATCCACAGACGTCCTACACGGCGTACACTACGCGTAATCGCACGGCGCGATGCCTCGATCTGACGCGACGTAATACGCTCAGGCTCCAGCGCTTTCAGACCATACTGACCAAAGTTCAGCGTCGAACCGCCCTTGGCATTACCATGAATGCGGCCTTTATGCTGTTTTCTGAATTTCGTCTTTTTCGGACTCAACATTGTTTTCTTCCTTTATCTCAGCACAACCTTACGAAGCATCGGTCATCGCGGCCGACGTTTCCGGCATACGTTGCTCTTCAACCTCTTTAAGGATCTCACCCTTAAACACCCAGACCTTGATACCAATGATCCCGTAAGTAGTGAGGGCGGAGGCTATACCATAATCTACATCGGCACGCAAGGTATGAAGTGGCACACGACCTTCACGGTACCATTCCATACGTGCAATCTCTGCACCACCCAGACGACCCGAGGCATTAATACGAATGCCTTCTGCGCCCAGACGCATTGCCGATTGCACTGCACGCTTCATCGCGCGACGGAAGGCCACACGGCGTTCCAGCTGTTGTGCAATACCTTCAGCAATCAGAGTTGAATCCAACTCAGGCTTACGCACTTCAACGATATTGATCTGCACTTCGTCATTCGTAATGCGGTTCAATTCTTTTTTCATCTTCTCGATATCCGCACCTTTTTTACCGATAACGATACCGGGACGTGCAGTGTGAATCGAGATATGCGCTTTCTTGGTCGGACGCTCAATAACGATCTGGCTAATACCAGCCGAACCCAGACGCTTTTTCAGGTAACGGCGAATATGCAAATCTTCATGCAGTTTATCTGCATACGCCTCGCCATCCGCAAACCAGCGGGAATCCCAGGTTTTATTGATGCCCAGTCGCAGGCCAATCGGGTTAACTTTTTGTCCCATTATGCTGCTCCCTCAGTTTCTTGTACCACGATGGTTAAGTGGCTGAACGGTTTCAAAATCTTCGCACCGCGGCCACGCGCACGGGCACGGAAACGTTTCATCGTAAAGCTCTTGCCCACATATGCTTCGCTCACCACCAGATTATCAACATCCAGATTGTGGTTATTCTCTGCATTGGCAATCGCCGACTGCAATGTCTTCTTCACATCAAGTGCAATACGACGCTGCGAGAAGGTCAGTTGCTTCAATGCTTCAGCAGCGCTCAGGCCACGAATACTACGTGCCACCTGGTTCAGCTTGATCGGGCTCACGCGCAGATTACGCAATACTGCTTGCGCCTGATTGTCTGCGAGCCGACGTTGTGTTGCTGGTTTACCCATTTTCGCCTCTTCTCACTCCTTACTTCTTCTTCGCTTTTTTATCTGCACCGTGACCGTGATAGGTACGGGTTGGCGAGAATTCACCAAACTTATGACCAATCATTTCGTCTGTCACCAGTACAGGTACGAAGGTTTTACCGTTATACACACCGAAGGTCAGACCAACGAATTGCGGCAGAATGGTCGAACGACGCGACCAGGTTTGAATCACCTGATTTTTGCCCGACTCGCGCGCAGTCTCTGCTTTTTTGAGCAGATAACCGTCGACAAAAGGACCTTTCCAAATAGAACGTGGCATGTGTTATCCTCCTATGGCCTATCGACGCTTCTTCTTCGCCTGATGGCGAGAGCGCACGATAAGTTTATCCGTTGCTTTATTCGAACGGGTACGTTTACCCTTGGTTGGCTGGCCCCATGGGGTCACCGGATGACGACCGCCCGAGGTTTTACCTTCACCACCACCATGTGGGTGATCTACAGGGTTCATCGCTACACCACGTACGCTTGGACGTTTGCCCAACCAGCGTGTGCGGCCCGCTTTACCTTTATTCTCGTTCTGGTGATCCGGGTTCGATACCGCACCAATGGTTGCCATGCATTCCGCACGCACCAGACGCAGCTCACCCGAACGCAGTTTAATCTGCGCATAACCAGAGTCTTTACCTACCAGCTGTACATACGCACCAGCAGCGCGGCCAATCTGACCACCTTTGCCTTGCTTCATCTCCACATTATGGATGATGGTACCCACCGGAATATTTTTCAGAGGCATCGCATTACCTGGCTTCACATCGGTCTTTTCGCCAGCAATCACCTGATCGCCAACATTCAGACGCTGTGGTGCCAGAATGTAAGCCAGCTCACCGTCATCATATTTCAGCAGCGCAATGAACGCCGAGCGGTTTGGATCATATTCAATACGATCAACCGTTGCCGCAACGTCCCATTTGTTACGTTTGAAATCAATGATACGGTAGCTACGCTTATGACCACCACCACGATGGCGCGAGGTCACACGGCCCTTGTTATTACGGCCACCCGATTTGTTCAGACCTTCCGTCAGGGTCTTAACCGGCTTGCCTTTATACAGCTCGCTACGGTCAATCAGCACCAGCTGGCGCTGTGACGGGGTATTCGGTTTGAAATGTTTCAATGCCATCGTACTTTCTCCTCGCTTACTTCAGACCCGATGCAATATCGATGCTTTGGCCTTCTGCCAGCGTTACTACTGCTTTGCGTACATCCGAACGTTTGCCCGGACGACCGCGGAAACGTTTATTCTTACCTTTGATGTTAATGGTGTTCACTTTGTTCACCGTCACACCAAACATCGACTCAACTGCATCCTTCACTTGCGTTTTGGTCGCAGTTGGCGAAATCGCGAATACGACTTTGCCATGCTCAGACGCCATGGTGGATTTTTCAGTAATCACCGGACGCTCAATCACATCGTACAAATCGATATTCTCGATCAACTTGCCTTGCTTCTTCACACCAGTGTCAGCTTTTTTTGCCTTCTTGGTGTCAGCCTTTTTAGCGGCGGGCTTTTTGTCAGCTTTCACTTCTTTAGTGGCAGCATCGTCTTTTTTAGCCGCTGCTTTTTTCGCAGGCTTTTTAGCCGTTTTCTTTTCTTCTTCGCTCATGACAACCTCGCTTGTAACGCTTCAACAGCGTCTTTGGTCAGCACCAGTTCTTTGTGGCGCAGAATATCGTAAACGTTAGCACCCTTGCTTGGCAGCACATCCACACCTTTCAGGTTGCGTACGGCTTGCACAAAATGTGCGTCCAGCTGCTCACCAGCAATGATCAATGGCTTTTCCCAACCCAGCGCTGCGAATGCCGATGCCATAGCCGACGTTTTCGCGTCTTTGGCTTTTGCATCATCAATCACCACCAGCTTGCCAGCCGATTGCTTAGCAGACAGAGCGTGCTTCATACCCAGTGCGCGCACTTTACGTGGCAGGCTGTAAGCATGGCTGCGAACCACAGGACCGTGTGCTTTACCACCACCGGTCTGGTGTGGACCAACCAACGAACCCTGACGTGCGTTACCTGTGCCTTTTTGGCGGAATGGCTTTTTGGTTGTAGCCGACACTTCATTACGGTTTTTCACCTTATGAGTGCCTGCACGTGCTTTAGCACGCTGCCATTCTACCACACGCTGGATCAGATCCTTGCGTGGCTCCAGGCCGAAGATCGCATCATTCAATTCGATCTCGCCAGCCGCTTTGTTCTCCAATGTGACCACTTTCGTTTTCATGGCCTACTCCTTTTTCTCTGCTTCATCCGAAGCGGCTTCATCTTTAGCTGCTTCGTTTTCGATTTCCGCCTGAGCTTCTGCTTCAGCTGCAACTACTTCAGCGCTTTCCGCCGGCACGTCGCTTGCTTCAAATTGCTCATCTGCAGTCGTAGCGGGTGCCTGATCTTCCACATCTTGTGCAGCTACTTCCACACCATCTGCTTCTGCAGCGGTGGTAGCACCTTTCACTTCTGCGGTTGGGTATGGCGCGCTTGGTGGCAATGCTTTTTTCACTGCGTCAGTGATGTACACATAACCATTCTTCGAACCAGGTACCGCACCTTTAACCAGCACCAGATTGCGATCTTCATCGATCGACACGATTTGCAGGTTTTGCGTGGTAACGCGCTCGTCACCCATGTGACCTGCCATCTTCTTGCCTTTGAATACGCGTCCCGGATCCTGACACTGACCAGTCGAACCGTGAGAACGGTGCGAGATCGATACGCCGTGGGTTGCTTCCAGACCACCGAAATTATGGCGCTTCATACCACCGGCAAAACCTTTACCGATGCTGGTGCCCGCGATATCCACAAACTGACCTGGCACATAGTGCGTTGCACGGATCTCCGCGCCCACTTTTACCAGCGCATCATCCGCCACGCGGAATTCAGCCAGTTTTTTCTTAGGCTCAACTTTAGCTTTGGCAAAGTGACCACGTAACGCTTTCGACGTGTTTTTCACTTTCGCCTTACCATAGCCCAACTGCAATGCAGTGTAGCCATCTTTATCCTTGGTACGTTGCGCAATCACACGCAGATCGTCCAACTCCAGGACAGTGACCGGAATGTGTTGTCCGAATTCGTCGAACACACGGGTCATACCCTTTTTCTGTGCTATTACTCCGGTACGCATGACTAAGCAGCCTCTCCCAGTACAGTAATTTCAACATTCACGCCGGCAGCCAGATCCAGCTTACCCAGCGCGTCCACGGTTTGCGGTGTAGGCTCCACAATGTCAATCAGACGTTTGTGGGTACGAATCTCGAATTGCTCGCGCGATTTCTTGTTCACGTGCGGCGAACGGTTAACCGTAAAACGGTTAATCTTACGCGGCAGTGGAATCGGTCCACGCACTTGAGCACCCGTCCGTTTGGCAGTGTTCACGATCTCGCTGGTGGAGTGATCCAAAACAGCGTGATCATAAGCCTTCAGGCGAATACGGATTTTCTGATTGACCATCATGTTGCTACGTCCTCTTACTCAATAATCTTGCCAACAACGCCGGCGCCTACGGTACGGCCACCTTCGCGAATCGCGAAGCGCAGGCCCTCATCCATAGCGATCGGAGCAATCAG
>MDTE01128806.1_pt1 | contig 17060 bp, 16 predicted proteins | sample 811231 | NCBI WGS metagenome assembly MDTE01 (sample SAMN05326651, study PRJNA326480) | marine metagenome | isolation source: seawater | place: Indian Ocean: Red Sea | collected 2010
AATATATCCGTACCTTAAAAAATAATCAATACTAATTAAGTCCAGTTCATTTTCTTTACCCAAATATACTTTTAAAGCATCTATAGTTGACGCAAAGCAAAATAAATTTGTTTTTAAAGAATAAAATAGAGGTTTTTCTCCAAATTTATCTCTTGCTAGAAAAATCTTTTTTTTTCTTAAATCATAAAAAACTAAACTAAACATACCATTAATTAATTTGCAGGTTTTTTTTAATCCATTATGAATGAGAGAATATAGGAGAATTTCTGTATCAGAAGTAGAATTTAAATTATCTTTTTTATTTTTAGGGATATTACTTTTTAAGTATTCTTTATTATATATTTCCCCATTGAATAAAATTATATAGTTTCCACAATTGGAAATCATTGGTTGAGAACCTTTTTTTGATGTATCTTGGATGCTTAATCTAGTGTGTCCAAAAACAGAATTTTTCTCCTTTGATATCCAAATTCCAGAATCATCGGGCCCTCTATTTTTAAGGATACTTATGGATTCATTAATTTTTTCAATATTATTTATAGGTTTTCCACTTATTATCCCTGTAATACCACACATATTAATAATTAAATAATTTTTTATATTTTGAAAATATATTATCAATATCATAATTTCTTATTACTTCGTTAATGTCAAATCGTTTTGGATTATTAATCTGGTCCAAAATACCTTTTGCTAATTCTTTTGGATCTTCTACTTTAACTAGATTTCCATATTTGCCATTTTTCAATATTTCTGATGGACCAAATTTACAGTTTGTTGATATAACTTGTGTACCACATAATATGGCTTGAATTAAAGTACCAGGGAGCCCTTCTTTCTTAGAGGATAAAATAAATAAATCTGCTTTTGAAAAATATTTATATGGATTGCTTACATTACCAATTAAAGTTATGTAATTATTAAGATGTTTTTTGTAAATAAAATCTTCTATTTCTTCTCTTAAAGGTCCTTCTCCTAATATAAAAAGATGAAAATTTAATTTATTTTTTAAAATAGATATTGTGTTAATTAAAGTAAAATAATCTTTTTCTTCTACAAGTCTTCCGCAAGAAATTAATATTTTCTTATTTTCAGAAAGAGCTTTTTTAAAAATTTTATTCTCTATTGTCTTTTTGGAATTTTTATTTATTTCTAATAAGTTAAAACCGTTATTGATAGTTAAAATTTTATTTTTTAGAATTGGAAATATAGATATTAATTCATCTCTTATCCCATCAGATACAGTTATAATTTTATCTGCAAAAAAGTATGAAAAAAGAGCGATAGTTTTTACTATTCCTCTAATTAAGAAATTATATGCATTTAAACTAACATTTGTACTTTGTCTTTCACTTATTAATTTTAGGCATTTATGACCTGATAAAAAAATTGATATTAGTGTAACTATATTGCAGTGAAAAATAATAGAAAATACAACTTTTGGTTTATATGATCTTATGTATTTGCTAATATTAAAAATGCAGTATTTTAAACTTGTATAGGGTAAATCAATTACTTTTACATTTCGATTAATTTTTTTTCTAAGTTCACCATTTTTATTGCAAGTTAAAATGTGAACTTTTATTTTTTTATCAAAAGAAATTAATTTATTTATTAGCGTTATAGTACTAATTTCAGCACCACCAGTTTTTAAAGAAGGTATTATAAATAAATAATTTTTTGATTTACTCATACAATAATTTCTTCAAAAAAAAGATTAGAAATAATTTTTTCATTAAAATTTTTAACGATATGATTTCTTAGATTTTCAGTTTTAATTATTGCGTTAGATGGATTTTTAATTATATTTTGAATATTTTGACATATCTCTATTGGAAAGGATTCTTTATCTAATAAGTAACCATAATTTTCGTTTGGTATTATGTCCATAATTCCTCTATTTTTGCAAGTAATTATAGGTATTTGTAAACAACCTGCTTCTAAAATAACTCTACTTAGTCCTTCATAATATGTTGATGGTTGGACAAGAATATCAATTTGACTGTATGTGTCTAAAGGATTTCTATTATATTGAGATATTTTGATATTGTGTTTTTTTAATTCTATAATTGAATTTTTAGATAACTTTAACAAGTCTTTTTTAGGCATAAATATTATGTAGTTGATCTTAATATTCAAGTCATTAAACTGCCTTATTAATGCAAATTTTGATGCGATAAATGTATTAATTCCTTTCTCAGGAATATTTCTTGATATCATTCCTATATTCAATTTTGAGGTATTGGGGTCTAGTAATTTAATCGTTTTGTTATCTCTAGAGAAAAATTTATGGTTTATTCCCGTACCAGGCAAATACTTTATCTTTTTAAAAGAAACTATTTTTTTATCTAATAAATATTTTATATCTGAAAAATTTAGTACAAAAATTTTATCATAATAATGTTTGAAAATATTTTTATAGATAAAAAGTACTATGTTTTTGTTTATATCAGAATTAGAAGATGAGGAGAATAATCTGCCAAAACCTTCAATCGTCGCAATTTTTTGAGTCGTATTAGGAAACAAAATTGGCGACAAAAAAATACCATGAATAGTAAATGCAAATAAAAATTTAGGTTTCTTTAATTTAAAAAGAATTTTAAAAAAAGATTTAAAATTTAATTTTATAAATTTTAAATTATTTTTTTTTAATAGATAGTCATTATGAGATGGAGGCCCATTTTTAATAAAAAAGATTTCAACCTTATATTTTTTTATTAATTCTTTAACCAGCCATTCTTTGAAATTTAATACAAACCATTTTGTATTGGCAATTATGACGACCTTTTCCAAGATAAATTATTAATATGTTTATATATTAGCAATTAAATTTTTAAAAAAGTAAATCTTATTTTTAATTTTTTTCTATAATTTAATAATTTATTAATTTTAAAAAGGAATTGATATATGAAAAATATCGCGATCATAATTTCTAGTATGGGAGGAGGAGGTACTCAACAATATATATTGTCTTTAGTAAATTATTTAGTTAATAAAAAGATAAAAGTCTTTATATATTTAACAGATTATATTGATAATACGGTTGTAGTGAAAAATGCACAAATTATAAATTTAACAAATAATAAAAAAGGCTTTAAAAGAAATTTACAACTGATTTTATCAATAAGGAATCAATTAAAATTAGATAATATTGATAAAGTAATTTCTTTTTTACCTAAAGTAAATTGTGTTTCTATAATTGCTAATTTTGGACTTTTATCAAAATTGACGGTTTGTGAAAGAAATGATCTAATAAAGCAAAAAATTCCATTTATATGGAGTTTTCTTAGATATTTATTATATTATTTTGCAGAAAATATTACAGTCAATTCCCTATTTGGATTAAGTCTCCTAAAAAAGATATATCCTTTTAAAAAAAATATTTTTTTTACTTACAACTATATTAGAGGTGATATTCAGAAGAATTTAAAAATTAATAATAATAATTTTCAGGATGATTTTAAATATAAAATAATTGGAATTGGTAGGTTAGATCCTCAAAAAAATTTTCAAGAATTAATTTATGCTTTTTCAAAAGTCAAAGAAAAAAATTCCTCACTTTATATTTTAGGGAATGGTCCAGAGAAAGTTTTTTTAGAACAATTAATTAAGAAATTAGATTTAACAGAAAGAGTATTTTTAATTTCTTTCAGAAAGAACTTATATGATTGGTTTAATAAAGCTGATATACACGTTATGACTTCTTTATTTGAGGGCTCTCCAAATGTATTGTGGGAAGCAAGTTTTTTATCTATCCCTTCAATAGTCTCTTCAAATGTTAAGTCTGCCTTTGAATTATTAAAACCTAATGAAGAAGTATTGAAATATAGGGCGGGTGATATTGATGAACTTGCATTTAAGATTGATTACTTGCTAAAAAATAAAAGTTTTTTAAAAAAAGTGTCTCTCAAAGCAAAGAAATCAGTTGATTTTCTTTCTGTGGATTCAATTTTCGATATTTGGATTAAAATTCTTAATTTAGAAAAAACAGTTTCATAATAAAAATATACTTATTTGAAAAAAACTATTTCTATTTTGGAATTTAATTTCTAAAAATTCCTCAAATAATTTTTTATGAAGATCATTAATATAAATGATTATATCTCCTTTCTTGAAATTATTTTTGTTATTTAAAATAAATTCTCTTAATATTTCCTCACTAAAAGGGTTATAAAGGTAGAAGATAAATTTAAAATTGTTTCTTTTTAAAATTATTTTGCAGGCGTCATTTTTTTCAATAATTGGGATTTCAATTCCGAAAATAGAACCTATCAGAGAATTTTTTGCTTTTTTAAAATTTTCATTGCTAACCTGGATACATTTTTTATTTAAATCAAATAAATATTGTTTTTTTAGTTGAAAAAAAACTTGTACAAAAATTGCACTTATACCATTACCGCAGCCTATATCGATCCATTGGTATTTCTTAGGATTTAACGTAATATTGTTCGATATCATTTTAATAGCTCTAAAAATATTTAATAACCAGACTGTTTGATTGATATTTGCATATTTATAAGAATTTTTTGAAATTTTTTCATCTAAAATTTCTAGTTTTTTATCAGTTAGGTTTCCAAAAATTAAAATAAAAAAATAATTAAATTTTTCATTAAAAAAATATATGAATTTATTTAATATATTTTTATCAGATCTATTTATTGGCTTTTTCATAGCAAAGACGCTAAAGATTTATTTTCGTTAAACATAAAATCAATTACCCCTAAATTATTTTTAAAACCCTTATGTACTTGATTATAAGTTGGGTGATAAAAATTTTGCCTTTCTACTATTATATTATTCTGACTGAATTTTTCTAAATTTAAGTAGTCAAAACCTTTAATTCCAGAAATATAAGTTTTCGCACCAAAGTATTTGCAAATGTCTAATATTAATTCACTTTTATATGTATTAAATTGTTTAATTTCTGAGTACCTAACAATTTTAGTTTTGATTTCTAATTCCTTAAGAAAAAAAATTAGCATGTCCCAACAGTATGTATTTAGGTGAGAATATTTATTAATATAAAAAATTTCAAGTTTTTTTATAAGGTCCTCAAAATTTTTTGTTTTTGAATAACTTAACTTAATAGAAGAAAAATGCTTTTTTTGCCAGTTTATTTTATTGTTTATTTCTAAATTTTTTATATTTATAAAATCGTTTTTTTTCTTTGATAAAACAGGTACAGTCAATAAAATTTTTTCATTTTTATTTCTTATATAATTTCTATTTTGAAAGCTACCTTTTGTAAATTGATCATTATCTAAGTAAATAAATAGATCCGAATTGATAATTTTATGAAAGTAACCTAGCCATGGTATATAAGCTGGTTGATGTATTGAAATCTTCATTTCTTTTAAATAAGCTATTCAATTAGATTTTTTTTCATAGACTAAATCTTTTGAAATTCCATTTTTAGTAAAAAATTTTAAATTTTTATTTTTTTAAAGGTATTTCCTGAATTATATTATCCCTGAAATTTATTTTTTCCATTTTCAATCTTGAAAGTTGCATTGATATAATTTTTCAATTAACCATTTCACAATAACATTTGCTCCTGGACTCTTGTAGAAATCTTTACATGCTTCTCTAATTACAGATCTATTTATTGAAGGAAAAAAATCATCAATATAAAAAATTTTTTTACTATCTAATTTTTCAAGCTCCTTTATATCAAATACTAAATTGTTTGACAAAAAATTTTTATAGGAATATTCTTGATCTTTTTCTATAGGTATACCAATTGTTGGAATTCCAGAAGCAATTAAATCTCGTAAGGTTAATCCACAAGCAGAAAAAGCTATATTAATATTTTGAAAGTATCTTTTTAGTGAATTTGGTGAAGAAATTATTGAGAAATTTAAATGGTATTGATTACATTCATCTCTAATTGATTTAGGGTTTGGATGTGATGGACCAATTATGATTTTCTTACAAATAGATTTATCTAATTTTCTAAGTAGTCTAAGAATTTTCAAAGTGTGATTATTTGGATCTTCTCCACCCATTGAAATCAGAATATTTCTGGAATTTATTTGATAATTATTTTTTAGATTGAAGTAATATTTATCTATAAGATTATATTTTTTGCCGAACATTATATTTTTTTCTATAAAACCTTTATATTTTATTTCTTTTAAAAAATGATTAGTATTGAGAATATAGTCAGCATTTAGTTCTCTTTTAAAATCGTCAATCTGAAGGACTTTTGAATATTTTTTAATACTTGAGATGAAATTTTTATCTATGTATTTCTTGTCTATTACTGTTAAAAGTGGTTTAGGTTTGTTCTCATAAATTATTTCTAAATTTTTATTCTTTATTACTTTTATAAAAGAATTTTTAAAACTAATAAATTTAGATAAATTGATATCATGGAAATTTTCATAATAATAATGACAAAAAAAACCATTTTTAATAAACTCTTTACCAAATATTTGACATCTTTTTAAGTGCCCTAATCCAAATTCTCCCCCAACATCAAAAATGAAATATATTATATTGTTTTGTAATTTATTCATTTCTATTTATTCAAAAGACACACATCTTATATAATAAAACAAATGTTAAAAGATAACTAATGTTGAATATAGATGATATAGAAAATATCCACCTTTATATAGTTAAATTTATAAAAAATATTCCTAGTCATTTGAATATTAAAGAGGCATTTATCATAAATTTACCTTGTATCCTGTTGGATTTAATTGATCTTTGTAATTTTTCTGAAAATGAATGGGAAGAAAAAATATGGATAATAGATAGAGTTGTTAATGGTTGTCAACGAAATTTTTATAAAGAAAATACAAAAATCCTCCTAAAAAAATTTTTTAACTATAAAAATAAAAAGAAAATCTACATACCTATTTTTGAAAGGCAAAGAAAAAGAATTGATAAATTAGTATTTGATATTCCCAATTTTTTGAATTATCAAAGTCTGCATTCAAAAAAATTTGAAGAATACTATGTTACTTCAATTAATTCAATTTTTTTTGGGAAATACTATAAAAAAGAAGTAAATCAGGAACTAATTACCATAATTAATGATTTTATAATTGCTTTATCTTCATTAGATTTCATTAATAAAGTTTTTACTTCTAATAAGTCAAGATTAATTAAGTTCAAAAGTAAATTAATCTTATCAACTAAAGCTGCTGAGTTTAGATTGAACCAATGTAAAAAATTCTTGCCAACAAATGCTACTGAACTTTATTTACCTACATTATGTAGTCCGTTTAACAGAATAATAGCCTTGGCTGGGATTGATTATGGATCAAAAATCATATCTTTTGATCATGGAACTGGGATTGCCTTCCCAAGCAGCAAAATAACCATAAATTTAGAATTAGATTTACCGTGCGAATATATAACATTTAGCGATTTATTCAAAGAAATAATTTCAAACAATATCTGTGAAGAATTAAGATTTACAAATAAGAAAGTCCCCTTAGTAATAAGTCCTACAATTAATTCAAAATCAAAAATTAAAGATAAAAACATTAAAAAAATAAATTTTACCGATTTTAAAAATATACTTTATCTACCGAGTGTAATTTCCAATAAATCTCATATACATCCATTACTTAATTCTTCTGCATACTTGCAACTACAATTAAATATTATACGTAACTTAAAATTAGTAGGAAATTATTCATTATTTTTAAGAGAACACCCTGAAACAGAAGTCAATATACCAAAAGTCTTACTAAATGAATTAGAAATAAATGTTGTAGAGGGAAGAATTGAAAAATTAAATAAAGAGTTTATATTTTTAATTGATTATCTACAGACGACTTGTTTAAGGTTCGCAATTTCTAATAATATTCCAGTTATAGCTATAGTGGTAAATAAGAACTTAATTAATAAACAAATTTTTTCTGAACTTAGTTTATTGCCTAATTTCGAATATTTAATACCTAAAATGCATTCTGGAGACTACATTATTGAGAATCATCAAGTTTTAAGTCTAATTAAAAATTTGGAAAATAATTATTCACCTAATCATGAAAATTGTATTTTTGGTAATTATTTAAAAATATAAAAAAATTTAAATTCTTTAAAATAAAAAAATTTAATTAAACATTATTTGAAAAAGTGAAGCTTTTTAAATTAATATTATTGAGAATTGGTATTTTCTTTGAAGATTGGTGAAATAGAGATTGGTATAAATAAACCTCCTTTTGTAATTGCAGAGGCAGGGGCAAATCATAATGGATCAATAGAATTAGCATTTAAATTGATAGAAAAAGCAAAAGAAGCAGGAGCTAATTGTATAAAATTTCAAACTTTCAAGACAGAACTTTTTTGCGAAGATAATAATAAATTATATGAATACGAAGTACATGGTAAGAAATTTGTGCAAAGTGAATTTGAAATGTTTAAGAATTTAGAATTTGATATTAAGGAATGGGAGAGAATTATAAAGTGTTGCAAAGAAAAAGGAATTAAATTTATGACCACAATTCAAGATCCAGAAATATTAGATCAAATGCTGGATTTAGGTATTGATTCTATAAAAGTTGGTTCAGATGATTTTGATCATTTAATTAATTTGGAATATTACATAAAAAGTAATCTCCCTTTAATTATTTCTAACGGAATGTCAGATTTAAAAGAAACCGATTTAATATTAAATTTTTTAAGAAAAAATAATTATTCTCAAAAGAGTTGTATTTTATATTGTGTCTCTTTGTATCCTTGTAATCCAAAAAATATTAATTTAGAAATGATTAGAGATCTTAGTAGAATTTATCCTGATTTTAATTGGGGATTCTCTGATCACACTGAGTCTTACTTAACCCCTGCTTTAGCTGTAATTAATGGAGCTACTGTAATAGAAAAACATTTTACTCTAGATAAAGATTTACCAGGTCCAGATCACTGGTTTTCAGTTAATCCTCATGAAATGAGAGAATTAATTAAAAGTGTTCAATATGCTTTTCAAGCGAGAGGAAAGGGATTTGCCCAAGAAAGGCATGATTTAACTCAAAGAGAGATTATGCGCAGAAGAATAATTTTCGCTAGAAATTTACCAAAAGGACATAATATTAATATAAATGATTTAAGATTCAGGAGAGCAAGCAAAGGCATTTTCCCATCAAGGATATATGAAGTAATAGGGAGAGAATTAAATGTGGATGTTAAAGATGGTGATTTTTTAGATATGAATCTTTTAAAAAACAATTAATAAAAATACTAATAATTTTATACAACTAAATTAACAGAAACAATTTACAAAATTCATTTTCTTTAATTCCACAGTACTTTATAGTCAATTTGATAATTATTATCTTTGCCTTTTATTTTTTAATATTTTACTATTAAAATTAAATAATAAGATTATTAATAAAAAAATTTTTTTAGAAGTCAAACTTGTCACTATCCCAAAGATATTTAAAATATGGAAAACTAAATAAATAATAAATAATAAATGCAAATAAAAGCAGCTTTACTTTTTGATAGAAAAAATAGTTGGATTTATGATTTTTTAAAAGATTTTAACTTTAATGGTTGTTTTTTAAAAAAATTTTTTAATCATGAGGAAGTCAGCGGTTTTGATGTAGTTTTTCTGCTTGGTTATACAAAGATTCTTCCAAAACATTTTTTAAAGAAAAATAAACTTACATTAGTTGTCCATGAGAGTGATTTACCTCAAGGAAAAGGGTTCGCACCTATTCAATGGCAAATTTTACAGGGTATTTCGAATATTAAAATTTCGCTAATAGAGGCTGCTCAAGATTTTGATAGTGGAGACATTTATTTGCAATCTCAAATAAATTTTGATGGAACAGAACTTTATCAAGAGATAAGACAAAAGCAAGCAAAGGCAACAATTGATATTATTAAAGAATTTTTAAAATCTTATCCAAATATTGATCCAAGAAAACAATATGGAAACGAATCTTTTTATCCTAGGAGAGAAAAAAAGGATAGTGAATTAAAAATATCTAGAACAATAGAGGAAAATTTCAACCTACTACGTATTTCTAATAATGATGATTGGCCTGCCTTTTTTTACTTTAAAGGAGTTAAATATATATTAAAAATATATAAAGATGAATAAATTTTTAATTTTTAGAAATTGGAATAAATAATTTAAATTTAAAAAATTTATCAAATTATCCTTTTGCGATATTATTAGTAATGATTAAATAGTTAAAAATTAAAATAAGTATAAAATAAATAAGATTTTCTGATTAGTTATGGTGAAAGATAAAATTTTAATAATTGTTGCTCACTCTGATGATGAGACGATTGGAATGGGGGGGACCATAAGAAAACATTTTCTTAAAGGTGATGAAGTTTTTGTTATGTCTATGACAAATGGTCTTGGTTCCAGAGAATTAATTGATAAAAATAAAATTCAGGCAAGATATGATTCTTCTGAAGAGGCAAGCAAAATACTTGGTTTTAAATGGGTTGCAAGAAATGATTTTCCTGATAATCAAATGGATAAGTGTTCAATGCTTGAAATTATTAAGTATATTGAAAAAATAAAAAATAAATATAAACCAGATATAGTTTATTTTCACAATTCAGGTGATCTAAATATTGATCATAGAATTGTTTCTTCTGCAGTACTGACAGCATTTAGACCTCAACCAAAAGAATCTTGTAGACAATTGAGAATGTTTGAAATTCCTTCGTCAACTGATTATGGGCATGAATCTATAACTGGTAGGTTCTCCCCAAATTTGTATATAAATATTAGTGAAACATGGTTATCCAAATTATCTGCACTTAAAGCTTATTCATATGAAATGCGAGATTATCCACACTCCCGCTCATATAAGTCGATTGAAAATTTAGCTAAATTAAGAGGTAATCAAGTTGGAATTGAAATGGCTGAATCTTTTCAGATTATCCGGCAAATAGATTTTTAATTTGAGTTAATTTACTCAATTTCCATTATTTTTATAAAAGTATTAATATTAAAATTATTTATTATACTTTTCGGAAAAATTTTAAAGAAAAAATTAGAGTTAATGATTATATGAAAAACTTCAAATCAAATAATTTCATACCTTATGGTAAACATACAGTAACTGAAGATGATATTAATTTGGTTACATCAGTATTAAAAAACGAAAACCTTACACAAGGAAGATTTGTACCAAAATTTGAATTTTCTATTTCTTCTAAATTAAAATCAAAGCACGCTATCTGCGTAAATAGTGCAACTAGTGCATTGCACTTATCCTGTCTTGCTTTAGGTATTGGTCGTGGAGACATAGTTTGGACTTCACCTGTCTCATTTGTTGCTTCTGCAAATTGCGCACTTTATTGTGGAGGGGAAATTGATTTTGTTGATATTGATCCAAAAACTGGTCTTTTAGATATTGACTGTTTAGAAACTAAATTAAAAATTGCAAAACAAAATAGTTCTCTCCCAAAGGTCGTTATTCCCGTCCATTTGGGAGGTAGTTCTTGTGATATGGAAAAAATTTATAATTTATCTCTACAATATGGATTCTCAATTATTGAAGATGCAAGTCATGCAATTGGAGGAAAGTATCAGAATGAGCCAGTTGGAAATTGTAAGTACAGTACTATAAGTGTCTTTAGCTTTCATCCTGTAAAAATTATTACTACTGGAGAAGGTGGGTTAATAACCACTAATCATGATGAATTAGCTGAAAAGATAAAAAGACTTAGATCTCACGGAATTATTAAAGATCCAGATCAATTTAAAAATTCACATAAAGGAAGTTGGTGGTATGAGCAACATCATCTAGGTTTTAATTATAGGATGAGCGATATACAGGCTGCATTAGGATTCAGCCAGCTTACCAGACTAGATAAAATCGTAGAGGAAAGAAATAGGCAACTAGAATTCTATTATGATATCTGTGCAGAATTGCCTATAAACCATCTATTGATACCTCCAAACGTAAAATCTTCTGTCCATCTTGCGATAATAAAATTAAAAAAAATTTCAGAAACTTACTACTTAAAAGTTTTTGAAGGTATGAGATCAGAAGGTGTAGGAGTTCAATTGCATTACATACCTATATATAAACAACCCTATTTTAAAAGATTCAAATTTGATCAAAAATCCTTCCCAGGGGCAGAAGAATATTCTAATACGGCAATTTCTATCCCTCTTTACCCAGGTTTAAAAAAAGAACAACAATTAAAAGTAAAAAATATAATAAAAAAATTCTTATGAAAAATATTCTAATAATTCCAGCTAGAGGGGGCAGCAAAAGAATACCTAGAAAAAATATAAAGTTATTCAAAGGAAAACCAATCATTCAGAGAACAATTGATCATGTAGTTAACTTAGATTTTTTTAATAAAATTATTGTTAGTACCGATGATAAAGAAATTGCCTCAATAGCAAAAAGTTCTGGTGCGGAAGTACCTTTTAAGAGGCCAAGAGAACTTTCAGATGACCATGCCTCTACTAGGGATGTGATTCTTCATGCCTTAGAATGGTATAAAAAAAGAAAAATAGATTATAAATATGTCTGTTGTCTTTATCCAACATCACCTTTATTAAAATCCAAATATCTCGTTGAAAGTATTAAACTTTTGGTAAATTCAGATGAAACTGGATATGTTTTTTCTGCTATAAATTATACTCATCCCATCCAAAGAGCTTTTTACTTAAACAAAAAGGGAAAGTCTAAAATGTTTTTTAAAGAAAACTTTGAAAAAAGAACTCAAGATCTAAAAGTTGCTTATCATGATGCAGGTCAATTTTATCTTGCAACAGCAGATACTTGGTTCAAAAAGTCAAATATATTTGAAGGTTCAACCCCTTTTATATTGCCAAAGTGGAGTGTAGTTGATATTGACAATCTAGAGGATTGGAAACTAGCTGAATTATTTTATGAAAATAATATTAATTAGAAATAAAGTTAATTAATCTCTATACAGGTTATGTCTTAAAATAAAAAATAATTTTTTAAGGATTAATTATTTGAACTTTCGTACAGATCAAGAAGGGTTTTGGGCTGGAGAATTTGGGAATAAATATGTTGAAAGGAATAAAAGTGATAATTTAATTCCTTCAAACGTGAACTTTTTTTCTAAAGCTCTTAAATCTATTAATTCAATTGAAAGTTGCATTGAATTTGGCGCAAATATTGGATTAAATTTAAAAGCGTTAAAGATTTTATATCCTGATTTGAGGTTTCATGCGGTCGAAATAAATAAGAAAGCCTCAACAATACTTTCAGAGTTTATTCCAAAAGAAAATATAATAGAAAATTCAATATTGAACTTTAAGACAGAAGAAAAATGGGATTTAGTAATCATAAAGGGTGTTTTAATTCATATAAACCCAGAAGAATTAAATCAAATTTATGAAATTCTTTATAACTCATCAAACAAATATTTACTAATTGGAGAATACTACAGTAGAAATCCAGAGAATTTAGTTTATAGAGGATTCAAAAACAAACTCTATAAACGAGATTTTGCAGGAGAAATGATGGATAAATATCCAGATCTCAAATTATTGGATTATGGTTTTGTATACCATAGAGATAAAAAATTTCCTCAAGATGATATTAATTGGTTTCTTTTACAGAAATAAAATTGACCTCCAATTTACTTTCTTAAGATTATTTAGTTTATTATCTGATTTTTTATTAAATTTTTAATTTCTACCTCGCTAAGAAAAGATGTATTAGTATCTGACTTATAAGAGAACTCAGGTAAAACTTTTTTATAGGATATTTTAAGTTCATCGCATTTAGTCATATATTTCTCTTTATCCTGAGTGATTACGTAGTATTGGCCTCTATCAATAGTATTTGCACCATCAGTAATTGTTATAAGCTCCTCATGCATTTTCTCTCCGGGTCTTATACCAGTAATTTTTATTTTTGAATTTTTACAAATGGCTTTTGCTAGATCTAGTAATTTATAACTTGGAATCTTTGGAACAAATATTTCTCCTCCTAGAGTATTTTTTAATGCCCATAAAACCATATCCACACCTTCCTCTAATAAAATATTAAATCTGGTCATATTTGGATCAGTCAGATAAAGCATTCCTTTTTTAGCTTGTTCAATAAATAATGGAATTACTGAACCTCTTGAACCCATGACATTCCCATATCGAACCACACTAAATTGAAGATCATTTGAACCAACAATATTATTTGCTGCAATAAATAATTTATCCGAGCATAATTTAGTGGCTCCGTAAAGATTAACTGGGGCAGCAGCTTTATCAGTACTTAGCGCTATTACCCTTTTCACATTTTGATCGATGGCACATTCAATAACATTTTCTGCACCAAGTATATTTGTTTTTATAAACTCCATGGGATTATATTCAGCTGCAGGGACTTGTTTAAGTGCTGCAGCATGAATCACATGAGAAATCCCCCTCATCGCCCTATTTAACCTTGAGCGATCTCTAATATCGCCAATAAAATACCTTAGAAAGGGATATTTTTCTGTGCTGAATTCCTTTTGCATCTCCCATTGCTTTAGTTCGTCTCTACTAAATATCACTAATCTTTCTACATTAATATTGGAATAAATGATTTTCCTTATAAAGGCTTTCCCAAAACTGCCAGTTCCTCCAGTTAATAAAATTTTCTCCCCTGACATTCTTTTTGCGAATTGATCATTTATTTTATGATTATCCCATAAAAGCTAAACAGTTTTATGACTTTTGATATTTAATTAATTCAGTAATCAAGAGCTTATTAAAATATTTTGATTAGATAATTTTTTTAAATTGAAATTGATTTCTCTAATTGTGTATAGTTATAGGAAAATATCTAGTTAAAATTGTTTGAATTAATTGCTGAGATTGGTAGTGTACATGATGGTTCATTTGGAAATGCTCTTAAATTAGTAGATTTATCTAAAGAAGTTGGTGCAACTGCGGTTAAATTTCAGATGCATATAGCTGAGGAAGAATCTTTAAAAAATGCTCCAAAACCATATTATTTCAGCGGTGAAGATAGATTTGATTATTTTAAGAGAACTTCTTTCTCGGATAAAGAATGGGAACTTTTGAGGACAAGAGCAAAAGATTTGCAAATGGATTTTGTTGTTTCTCCCTTTTCTATAGCTGCTTTTCATAAATTAGAAAAATTAAATGTAGATGCATATAAAGTTGCCTCTGGAGAAGTAACAAACATCCCTCTTATAGAAAAAATTGCACAATCTGGGAAGAAAACATATATTTCTTCAGGGATGAGCTCTCTTGATGATATAGATCATGCCATTAGACTCTTTCCTGATAAATCTAAAATAGTTATTATGCAGTGCACTTCAATGTATCCCTGTCCTCTGAATTATGTTGGCTTAAATGTAATTGAATATTTAAAACAAAATTATGATATAAATCTAGGATTTTCTGATCATACTGTTACTAATACGGCAGCCTTAATGGCTTTTTCCTTTGGAGCAAGAACTATTGAAAAACATCTGACTTTTTCAAAAAAAATGTATGGTAGTGATGCACCATATGCATCAGAACCAGATCAATTTAAGGAATTAACTCTCTCATTAAATGAGGCAGAAAACATCTTAAACAATCCTGTAAGTAAAGACGAAATGACAATTAAGTTGAATGATATGAAGCATGTTTTTGAAAAATCGATAGTTGCTAAGTTTAATTTAAAAAAAGGTAAAATTATAACTTTTGAAGATTTAGCTTTTAAAAAACCAGGAGAAGGTTTAAAGCCTAAATATTATAAAAAATTATTAGGGAAAAGACTTATTAAAGATATTAAAGAAGATCAAATTTTAAAAGAAGAAGACTTTATTATTTAATTAATATATTTAGCAAAAAATTTTTTTAAATTTATATGGTTAAAAAAATAAATAAATTTATAGGAGTAATTCCTGCAAGGGGAGGCTCAAAAAGGTTACCAAATAAGAATCTTAAACTTATCAATGATATCTCTCTAACTGAACTATCAATTATTGAATCTATAAAATCCAATTCTTTATCCGAATTAATTCTTTCCAGTGACTTAGATAAAATATTAGATTTAGGAAAAAAGTATAAAATAATTTTGGATAAAAGAGACCAGTCTCTTGCAAGAGACGAAAGTACTACACTTTCTTTATTAAAAAATCTTATAAATAAATACAGCTTGGACGAATATAACTCTGCCTTTGTCTTACTTCAACCTACATCGCCTTTAAGATTATTTAGTGATATTGACAAATCAATTCAATTATTCCATCAAAAAAATGCAGATAGCATAGTCTCAGTTACTAAAATTCCTGATTTTCTCTCTTATAAAAAAATTATGAAAGTTGATGAAAATAATAAAATCTTAAAAATTTCTTTTGATCAAAATATTCAAAAAGATACATTCTTGAGAAATGGACCAGCCGTTTTAGTAACGAAATTGAAAAATATTCTTAATGGATCTCTATATGGCGAAGAATCTTACTCTTACGAAATGCCTTTTCATAGAAGTATTGATATAGATGAAGAGGATGACTTCCTTATAGCTAAAGTCTTATATCAAAAATATATCAAAGAAATATAAAATATTTATAGTACAAGATATTAATTTTTTTTAAATGAAAGAAAAATTAACACACTAAATTGATGTTAATATGGTTTATTGATTAATTTATTTTTGTGAGAAAAATACTAGTTGTAATTGGCTCAAGGGCAAATTATGGAAGTATAAAATCTTGTTTAAAAGCAATAAATGAACACAGTGATTTGCAATTGATTCTTGTTGTAGGTGGCTCTGCTGTACTTGATAAATTTGGGAATGTTTCTGAGAATATAATTAATGATGGATTCAAAATAGATGAAAAAATATTTTATTTGTTAGAAGGTGGCGATAATTTATCTATGGCAAAATCAACTGGTGTTGCACTTATTGAACTTGCAAACTCGTTTTCAAGATTAAAGCCTGACTTGGTTCTGACAATTGGTGATAGATATGAAACTATGGCTACTGTATTGGCAGCTACCTATTTAAATATACCTCTGGCACATACAATGGGAGGCGAGGTATCAGGAACAATTGATGAAAGTATTAGACATGCAATTACTAAATTTGCATCTATTCATTTTGCTGCAAATTTAGATGCATCAGAAAGAATTATTAAAATGGGTG
>MDTE01119542.1_pt1 | contig 17058 bp, 9 predicted proteins | sample 811231 | NCBI WGS metagenome assembly MDTE01 (sample SAMN05326651, study PRJNA326480) | marine metagenome | isolation source: seawater | place: Indian Ocean: Red Sea | collected 2010
CGAGGGGGCGGCGCGGCCGTCGTCAAGGAGGTCAAGACGTTCAAGGGGGACGCCACGGTGGTGATGGTGCGCGGTAAGCCCAGGCACGGGTTCGACTTCGACGTCACGCTCGCGTGGGAGTGCACGTTCGAAGGGGACGGTGAGGACGTCAAGCCGGTGAAGGGCACAGTGCACATCCCGGAGGCGAGCAGGGACACGGTCGACGACGACGAGGTCGAGTACACCGTCAAGGTGGAGGACAGAAAGACCGACCGAAGGAGCCAGGAGGACGCCGCGTACGACGCTCTCAAGGGTGGTCTTCGAACGTTCCTCAGGGAAACGTTCGGTACCATCGACAAGGAGTTGCTGGCCCGAGCCAACGGAGGGGCGTGATTCCTTTTCCGACGCGTCCGGGGATGACTCGCGATCCTCCACTCGGCTCGACGTTATGGTAATATATTCGGTTTTTTTAAAGTCGCCGCGCCCCATTCTTCTCGCGCTCATCTATACGAGCAGCGCGCGACGCGACACCCACCCACCAGATTGCGGTCTTTGCTTAGCGGCCGCGGGAAAGGGCAATCTCGGCAGTCTCGAACTCCTGAAGAACGCGGTCCTTGCGCTTCTGGGGAAGGGGGTACTTGGTGCCGAAGTTGTTGTAGTGACCGGACACCGCGTTGAGGGCGGAGTATACGTTGCCGTAGGAGGGCCTGCCGGTGATTCCCTTGTCGCGGCGGTAGCGCGCGACCCAGTCGTTGGTGAGCTTGCGGGTCTTCTCGATGGCCGCAGCCTTCTCGTCAGAGTTGGCGGGGAGGTCGAGGGTGAAGCGCACCTGCGCGATGACGCCCGCGGTCTGCTCAGCGTACTGGGCCTCCTTATCACCGCCAAAGCCGAAGAGGGCGTGGGCCTGGACGAAGAATCGGGGAACCGGGACGTAGGTCAGCGGAGTCGGCGCAACCGGGAATGTGGATAGAGGAGGATTCGTTTTTTGGGACGATCCGATCGGGGGGTTTGGGTTCGCCTCGGGGACTCACGGGTTCGGGGCGCACGGCGGCGACGGCGGCGAGGGCGGCGAAGCCCTTCACGGCGAGCTCGCGGCGGGAGGTGGTGGCCTCAACCTGCGACGGGTGGAAAGGGCATGTCAGGGTTCGGCTCGGATGCGATCTTCTGTTCCCACGAGAGCAGCACCGTCAGCACGGGATTTGCGCTTTCTAGGGCGGTCCTCTCACCTGGCGCTCATCGGCGGAGGCCTTGACGAGGACCGCCGCGCGCGCGCGGGAACGCGACTGGCGGGCCGCGGCAACGCGCGCGGGGGCGATGGAGACAGAGGAGGCGGCGATGGCGGCCATGGTGCTTGAGCAGATGGCTCGATACCCCAAAGCTGAACGGGGGAAGACCACGTATTCCGATAGGATTTTCCAGCCAATCGGATCGTTCGAAAGAAAGCGCCAAAAATCTGACTGCTTTTCGTGGGTGACTAACATCAAATAGGAGGAACATCTATCTGTTTCCGTGTGCATTTTCATAAAACCCACCGCCCCCGGAAAAAAAAAACTGGCGAGAATGGTGACCTCGGCTGCTCGTTCCACCATGGTCCGCGTTTCACCTCGAACCATCAGATCAATCTGAGCCCCGGCAGGGTTAGACCCGCCGCGAGCGTGCGAATACTTCAGCCTCGCGCTCATACGTAAAGTCATACGGGCGAGTGAAGTCGGTTACCTGGCGCCTCTTCAATCCGAGCGCCTCGACTGAGCGTCTCATCAACGTTCTCGAGCAAGGCCGCGGGCGAATCTCTCTTAGACTCCTGTCCTCCGTCAGCGGAACATTCGGCAGGCATGCAGACTCCAGACTGGGGCGCCCTCGAGGCCGTGGACGGCGTGCGTTTATCATGGTGAGCTTGTTGGAACCCGATCGCGACGCGTCTCGACAACGTCGACGCGCTGAGCCGCGCGGCATTAAGCGTGCCGTTGTGGAATAATTCTGGGGCCAGTCCCGACTGCCCGATTCCGCTTCCACGATCTGACCTCCGCGCCCTTCAACCCCCACTCTTTTACCACGACAGGAACGTCTGGCCCAACTCCAGGATCGAGGCACAGAAGTGCGTCGTTCCCTTCGGCGCGCTGGTCACCCCGCGCAAGGTTCTGCCCGAGATGCCCGTCGTGCCCTACGATCCCATTCGGTGCAAGGGTTGCGCGGCGTGCCTCAACCCGTACGCGCGGGTGGACTTCAACGCGAAGCTGTGGATCTGTCCCTTCTGCTACACGCGAAACCACTTTCCCCAGCACTACGCGTCCATCAGCGAGACCAACCTCCCCGCCGAGCTGTTCCCCACCTACACCACCATCGAGTACCAGCTCCAGAGGCCCGCAGGGTCGCCGCCGGCGTACATATTCGTGGTGGACGTGTGCCTCATCGAGGAGGAACTCTCGGCACTGAAGCAGTCCCTGACGCAGGCGCTATCGCTGCTGCCCGAGAACGCGTCCGTGGGTCTGATCACGTACGGGACGCACGTGCACGTCCACGAGCTCGGTTTCGACGAGTGCCCCAAATCGTACGTGTTCCGAGGGTCCAAGGAGTTCACGTCGCAGCAGATCCAGGATCAGCTTTTCCGATCGACCGGCGGAGCGAGGCCGAGGCCCGGGCAGCAGACGAACGGCGCCGCGGTCACCGGCCACCAGTCCAAGTTCCTGGTGCCCCTCGCCGACTGCGAGTTTCAGCTCACGTCTGTGCTCGAGGAGCTGTCCAGGGATTCTTTCAGCGCCCTGCCCGACTGCCGGCCGGCGAGATGCACGGGAACCGCGGTGGCGGTGGCCGCGACGCTGCTCGCCTCGTCCGTCTCCAACATCCCCGCTCGTGCGATGCTGTTCGTGGGTGGTCCCGCGACGGACGGCGGCGGCCAGGTTGTGGGTAAGGAGCTCGAGACGGCGATGCGCTCACACAAGGACATCGCAAAGGGCGCGGCGCCGTTCATGAATAAAGCGACCAAGTACTACGAGACGGTGGCGACACAGCTGTGCACCAACGGGCACTGTCTGGACGTGTTCGCGTGCTCGCTCGATCAAGTGGGTTTGGCGGAGATGAAGGTGTGCGCGGAGAAGACCGGAGGGATGGTGGTGCTCGCAGAGTCATTTGCCAATACTGTGTTCAAGACATCGTTCGCGCGGATGTTTACCACCGAAGGGGAGGATGCGCTCGGGGTGAGCAGCGGGGGCGTCTTCGAGGTGATCACCTCGCGCGACGTCAAGACCGCGGGTTGCGTTGGGCCGTGCGCGGCGCTGGACAAGAAGACCCTGCCTGGAGCCATCGCGGATGTGCCCGTGGGCAGCGGGGGAACAACCGCGTGGAAGCTGTGCTCGCTGAGCAACGACACCAGCCTGGCGGTGTTCTTTGAGCCCGCAAACAGGGGCGACGGAAAGGACGGGACGCAAACGGCGCCCCAGCAGCAGTCGCAGCAGTTCTTCCTGCAGTTTGTCACCATGTGCACGGTGCCGGGCGGGGAGACGCGCCTGAGGGTCACAACCACCACAAGGCGGTGGACGGAGGGTGCCAACATCAACGACATCGCGGCGGGTTTCGACCAGGAGGCTGGCGCGGCGCTCATCGCCAGGCAGCTCACATGGAAGATGGAGACGGAGGATGAGTTCGATTGCCCCGCGGCGACCAGGTGGCTTGATCGTTCGCTCATCCGCCTGTGCCAGAGGTTCGGTGACTACCGCAAGGATGACCCAGCGTCATTCCAGCTCATGCCCCAGTTCTCCATTTACCCCCAGTTCATGTTCAACCTGCGCAGGTCCCAGTTTGTCCAGGTGTTCAACAACTCCCCGGACGAGACCGCATACTACCGCATGATTCTGTGGCGCGAGAACGTCCTCAACTCCCTGGTCATGATCCAGCCCACGTTGATGGCGTACTCGTTCAACGGTCCCCCCGAGCCGGTGCTGCTCGACGTGTGCTCCATCGCACCGGATCGGATCCTCGTCCTGGATGCGTACTTTTCGGTGGTCATCTTCCACGGTCAAACCATCGCGCAGTGGCGCAAAGCCAACTACCAGGAGCAGCCTGAGCACGAGGCGTTCAAGCAGCTGCTCGAGGCGCCCAAGGCGGATGCTCAGGAGATTCTGGGGAGAAGGTTCCCGGTGCCGAGGCTGGTGGACTGCGACCAGCACGGGAGCCAGGCGCGGTTCTTGCTCGCCAAGCTCAATCCAAGTGCGACCTACAACAGCGCGGGGATGGGAGGAGGGAGCAGCGACATCATCTTCACCGATGACGTGTCGCTGCAGGTGTTCATGGAGCACCTCAAGCGCCTGGCGGTGGCTTCGTAACTAGCAGCGGGGTTTCAAACAAAGCAAAGGTGTTGATCCATCTCAACTACGATAATTTACACCGGGGGTCGCATCGAACGCAACCCCTTCTGTGTCTAAGACGGTATGTTTTGCCTATGGTAGACATCAAGACAGTTCCCCTCCCAAAGAGCGCGTCAACCCGCGCTCAGAAATAAAAATTCCTCGACGGCGCGGGCCGCCTCTGCGGCCTCTGCGCGTAAACCCCACCGTAACCCTGTCCCATCTGAGACGGCGGAAGCCCAACACGCCTGTTCGCGCCCTCTTCCCTGTTGCTCAGCCCCACGCGCCTCCCCGCGACGCCAACCTTGTCCCCCGCATCCACGCCAGCTCCGTTGACGCGCATGTTCTTCAGCGCCCCGAGTCGATCGGCGGCGACGTTCTCCTTCTCGCCGGGTCCCTTGATACCCGCGGGCACGAGGCCCGCACGCGCAAGCACAGCCTTGGCCCGCTCAACTCGCGCGGCGGCGTCCTCCCTCACGCCCTGCAGGTCCTTCACGCCCCGCTCCAGCCTCTCTCTCGCCTCCATCTCGGGCCTGATACCCCTCGCGGCGGCGGCGGAGGGTCCAGCCGCGGCGAACGGCCTCGCCACCGCGGGCTTCCGTTCCGCGACGTCGTGCTGCTTGCTCACCGGAACCTTCACGCCCCTGGCGTACTCGCCGACGTTAGGTCGGCTGACGCCCACGGGTCGGCCGTAGTTGTACCCCCCGCGGTCGTTGTGCGCCACAGCGGGTCGGTCTTCTCGCGATCCCCCAGAGCCCCCAGAGCCGCCGGAGCGGCCGGAGCCGCCGGAGCCGCCAGACCCCGAGCTCCCGGAGCTCCTCGCGCTCTGGGCGTCGTCATCATGGGGCTTGAGCGCGGGCTCGGGCGCGGCGACGACGGGCGGCTTGGGAACCTGCGCGGGGGCAGCCGCGACGGGCGCGGGCGGCGGCGGCGGAGCCTGGTCCGGGTAGTTGGGCGCCGGCAGACGCTTCTTGAGCATGCGGAGGTTCTTGGGAACCTTGATGGTCCCGAGGGTGACCGCGTCGTTGGGCTCACCACCGACGGCGTTGGTGGGCTGGGGCACGGCGGGCTCGGGCTCGGGCGCGAGGTGCGCGCGGCGGCGAACGCTGGGGTGGTCGAGAACCGCGTCGATGTTGGGTCGCTGCGAGGGCTCGAGGATCATGAGCCACTTGACCATCTTCTGCATGTCTCCGCTGTACACCTGGGGCAGCGCGGGGATCTTTCCCTTCATAACCTTGAACCTGAGCTCCTCCATGCTCCTCGCCTCGAAGGGCACGGTGAAGGTGCACATCTCGAACAGGACGCATCCGAGTGCCCAGACGTCCGAGTTGAAGGTGTACGGCCTGTTCCTCCAAACCTCCGGGGGCATGTAGTGAGGGGTGCCAATCTGGGTGTTGGTCATGTTGTTCTTCATCAGCTTCGCGACGCCGAGGTCCCCGAGCTTGACAACCTCGCCGGACATGCGCAGCACGTTCGCCGTCTTCACGTCGCGGTGGAGGATCTTCTGCGAGTGGAGCGCCTGGAGGCCCCTGGCAATCTGGATGAAGTAGGACCAGATGAGGTCCTCGGGGAGAAGCTTGCGCTGAGCCTGGCGCTTGCGCAGCGCCCTGGAGAGATCACCGAAGGGAGCGTACTCCATGACGATGCACAGGCGGTTGCCGTCGATGAACGCCTCGTGGAAGCCGCTGATGGCCGTGTTCTGCTGAACCGACGCGAGCAGGCGAATCTCGTTGACCGCATCCTGGCGCTCCTGCTGGGAGAGGTTGCGCACGTTCGTCTCCTTCAACGCGTAGATCTTGTTGTCGCTCAGACGGCGAACGCGATACCTGAAGCATAGGAAAGGAACGGGCGAGGTTAGTCAGCACGTGGAGTCGATTTAGGCGCTCGGAGACCCCGCGGGTGGCGCCATCTAGCCCGCGGAACCGCGGGGGAACCTGGCTGGGGAAAAAGCTTCGGGACCGGTTGACGCTGCCCGGAGGATGCGCGCGGGGCGATGAAGCGACCGGCGATGGTTCGAATCGATGCGCTCAGGTGCTTCATCGAGTTCTCGTGATCGCATCCGTCGCATCCAACGCGTGGGGAAAGTCCCGCATTCACGTTGGATGCCCTCGCGCCAACGCCGATCGGCCCACGGTAACAACCTCCGGTGCTGGCGAAGCGAGGGAAAAACCTCCGTAACGCCGGTCGACGCCGGACGGAAGACGCCGAATGCTGGCGGTATACTCACACGCTGCCGTAGCTACCCTTGCCGAGGAACTTTTGGACCTCGAATCGGGTCAGGAGCTCGCGCTCCGGGGCTCCTGACATGTTCGCGCGCGCTCACTGGCCTATCGTTCGGCGCCTGCAGCGGGAGATGTGCCGGCCTCTGAGACGTCGGTGCCGTGGTCAACGATGTGGACCGGAGAACGCTCGTTCGGTCGTTCACGCGGATGTGTATCCAACACGTGTGCGTCGATATCGATTCGACGATACGTGACGTTTGCGTCTCGTGCGTGTGCGTGTGCCGTGGAACGACGCGCGCGCTGCAGTGGCGTCGTCGGGGTGCGTCGGGCGTGCGGTGAACTCGGGTCGTGTCACGGAGCGTTTCCCGACGGGATCGCGCCGTGATTATTTCGGTCGCGGAGTTTGGGATTTCGCATTCGTGACATCAACTGACTCAAGAAACGATGGTCTATCGTCGTCAATAAAATTCGGTCCCGAAGAATTTCGGCCTCCCTCTCTCAACCAGGACAAGTCTGCCGGGCATTTGGGCAGTTGGGCTTCATCTCACCTGGCTGACCTAAAACCGCGATTGGAGCGCGACAGTCCCCGCAGATCTCTCTCTCCTCGTCGTCCGAACGAGCGGCCGAGCCGAGCTTCGAGGGACCGAGGGAAAGGAGAGAGGGGAGGACTTCGAGGCGTCGCTCCCAGATGTCCTCCGACGAGGGCAAGCCCGCCACCGCCGACGGCACCGAGGACGCGAACAAGGAGAAGCATGTTTTCGCCGCCCCGGCGCCGAGGCCTCCCGGCGGTGGCTCGCTGCTGGGCCTGGACCGGCTCGCGCGGGAGAAGCGCGCGGCGAACCAGGCGAAGGAATCCGCGGCGAGGAAGCGCATGTCCATGATGGAGGACGACGAGCTCGGCGGCGGCGGCGGGAACGACGACGACCGCGCGGGCCCGTCCACCGCCGCGAAATCTGCGTTCAATCCATCCAAGCGCCAGTTCCGCGGCCACCGCGTCGAGACCCCGAGCCACCCGGGCGGGCTGAACGAGGAGGCGCGCCGCGAGATCGACGAGCGCAGGAAGGACAGGAACCGCGGGGTCACCGCCAGGAGCCAGCATCGAGGCCGGGACAGGTCGAGGGACAGGGATCATCATCGAGGAGGAGGAGCCCGGGACGGCGATCGTCGACGCCGGGGCTCGTCTCGAGACGGGGACCGGGGCGGATCGTCCGCCCGGGGTCGACGCGACGACTCGCGGGATCGCACGGGGCGAAGCGCGCGGGGCGGCGGGTCGTACGGCGACGCGGACTGGGGCCAGGGCTTCGGCGGCGGCGGCGGCACCGCGAGGGGGGGCCGAACCGACCGGACGCCGGGCAGGGATCGCGCCGGGATGGAGGCCATCCTGGCGCGCGGCAAGAGAGGGGGGAACGGCGACGGGGGCGGTGACGACGGGGAGTGGGAGGAGACCCCGGCGGGGGCGGGGGCGACGGCGACGGCGTCCGCGTCGCCGTGGACCGATCGCGCGACGGACCGGTTCACCAGCGGTGGCTCGTGGGATTTCTCGGCGCCGCAGCCCGCGTCGGCGAGGAACAGCAACCCAACCCCGGGATCGTCCAGGGCGTCTCACGGCGGTTCGTCTTCGCACAGGGCCACGTTCGAGATCGAGGGCACCCCGCTCGGTACCCCGAGCTACGCCGCGAACGAGTGGATGAACAAGCCCGCGCAGAAGACGGCGGTTGAGACGTACGGCGAACACATCGTGGACGACGACGACGGCGGCGGGTTTCGGCCCATGCCCGCGGGTGGGGGGGCGTCCAACGCCGCCGAGAAGGACCTCGACCGCGCCTGGTACGACGACGACGAGGGAGGCGGCGGGCACGGCGACGCGTTCAACCCTTTCATCGGCGCGGACGACGATGCAAAGGTCAAGCAGAAGGAGGAGGCGTATCAGAAGCGGCTCACGCGGCGCGACGGCAAGCCGATGACTTTGGCGCAGTCGAAGAAGATGGCCGGCATCCACGCCGACCACAACGCGTGGGAGGAGAACAGGATGCTCAACTCCGGCGTGGTTGTTCGAAAGGAGGTGGACCTGGACTTTGAGACGGAGGAGGAGAACCGGGTGATGCTGCTGGTGCACGACATGAAGCCCCCGTTCCTAGAGGGTAAGGCTTGGCTGAGCACCAAGAAGGCGGAGATGGTCCTGCCGGTCAAGGACCCCACCAGCGACATGGCCATGATCGCGCGCAAGGGATCCAACCTCATGAAGGAGGTGCGGGCCAAGAGGGATGAGAACAAGAGCAGGGACAGGTTCTGGGAGATGAAGGGGTCCAAGATGGGCAACGTGACGGGCACGACCAAGAAGGAGGATGACGAAGCCGCCGCCGCCGCCGAGGCACAGCGCAAGCAGGCGGGGGACCACTACGGCGAGCGCGACGCGGACGACGAGCCGCTCAACGAGGACGGCGAGCTCGACTTCAGGAAGGGTGCCAAGTTTGGCGACCACATGAAGGATAAGACGGTGGCTCGATCGGAGTTTGCCAAGGAGAAGACCATGAAGGAGCAGAGGGAGTTTCTGCCCGTGTACGGCTGTCGCGAGGACCTCATGCACGTCATCCGAGAGAACAACATCGTGGTCGTGGTGGGCGAGACTGGCTCCGGAAAGACCACGCAGATGACCCAGTACATGCACGAGGAGGGATACTCCACGTTCGGCATGATCGGTTGCACGCAGCCCAGGCGCGTGGCGGCGATGTCCGTCGCGAAGCGCGTGTCCGAGGAGATGGGGTGCGAGCTCGGCTCCAAGGTTGGCTACGCCATTCGTTTTGAGGACTGCACGGGACCGGACACCATCATCAAGTACATGACCGACGGTGTGCTGCTGAGGGAGACGCTGAGGGAGAGCGACCTGGACACGTACAGCTGCATCATCATGGACGAAGCGCACGAGCGCTCGCTGCACACGGACGTGCTCTTCGGCATCCTCAAGAAGGTTGTCGCGCGCCGCCGCGATTTCCGGCTCATCGTCACCTCAGCCACCCTCAACTCTGAAAAGTTCTCCAACTTTTTCGGGTCGGTGCCCATATTCAACATCCCGGGCAGGACCTTCCCGGTGGAGACACTGTACAGCAAGACGCCGGTGGAGGACTACGTGGAGGGCGCGGTGAAACAGGCGCTCGCCATCCACATCGCGTACCCCCCCGGTGATATCCTCATCTTCATGACCGGCCAGGAGGAAATTGAGACTGTGGCGTATGCGCTCGAGGAGAGGCTGGAGCAGCTGACCAAGGTTGGAACGTGCCCTCCCCTCTCGGTCTTACCCATCTACTCGCAGTTGCCGTCGGATCTGCAGGCGAAGATCTTCCAGGAGGCTCCGGGAGGTATTCGGAAGTGCGTGGTGTCCACTAACATCGCCGAAACTTCGCTCACGCTGGACGGCGTCATGTACGTTGTTGACACCGGCTATTGCAAGCTGAGCGTCTATAACCCCAGGATGGGCATGAACGCGCTGCAGATTTTCCCTTGCGCCCAGGCTGCGGTCAACCAGCGCAAGGGTCGCGCGGGTCGTACCGGACCGGGCACGTGCTACAGGTTGTACACGGAGATGGCGTTCAAGCACGAGATGCTCGCCATGACGGTGCCGGAGATTCAGCGCACTAACCTCGGCAACGTGGTGCTGCTTCTCAAGTCCCTCAACGTGGAGAACCTCCTGGACTTTGACTTTATGGACCCACCCCCGCAGGATAACATCCTGAACAGCATGTACCAGCTGTGGATCCTGGGCGCGCTGGATAACACCGGCGGCTTGACGCGGATGGGTGCCAAGATGGTGGAGTTTCCCGTGGACCCGCCGCTGGCGCAGATGCTGCTCAAGGCTGAGGAGCTCAAGTGTTCGAACGAGATCCTCACCGTCATCGCGATGTTGTCCGTGCCCCCCATCTGGTTTAGGCCCAAGGACAGGGAGGAGGAATCCGACGCAGCGAGAGAGAAGTTCTTCGTGCCGGAGAGCGACCACCTCACCCTGCTCAACGTCTACCAGCAGTGGAAGAATAACGGGTACCGCACCGACTGGTGCAACCGCCACTACATTCAGGGCAAGGGACTCAAGAAGGGGCGCGAGGTGCGCGCGCAGCTACTCGATATCATGAAAACGCAGAAGATCCAACTCATCAGCGCGGGCGGCGACTGGGACCTCTGCCGTCGCGCGCTCTGTTCCGCCTATTTCCATCAGGCGGCAAGGCTGAAGGGTGTCGGCGAGTACGTCAACTGCCGCAACGGCATGCCCTGCCACCTGCACCCGTCGTCGTCGCTGTACGGCCTCGGGTACACCCCCGACTACGTCATATACCACGAGCTGGTGATGACCAGCAAGGAGTACATGCAGTGCGTCTCGGCGGTTGAGCCGCACTGGCTGGCGGAGGCGGGTCCGATGTTTTTCAGCATAAAGGAGTCCCACTCGTCCCTCGCGCAGAGCAAGGCGAGGCAGAGGGAGGAGAAGGAGAAGATGAAGAAGGAGATGGAAGATAAGCAGGCGCAGCGAGATGAGGCGGCGAGGTTGCAGCGGGAGAAGGAGGCTCAGAGGGCGGCGACGCAGAGGGCGCAGATTGTCACTCCGGGTCGAAGAAGCGTTCCGGCTACGCCCGTCGTGCCCTCCGGATCGGCGACCGCGTCGGGGGACGACGGAGACGGAAAGCCAAAGTTCTCCAGGCCCCCAACCTCGGAGCAGCGCCGCCGCGAGCCCGCCCGTACTCCTCGCCGCGTAGGATTATAGCTTTCGAAGAGAACACGTTTACGTCTCACGCTAAAAGTCAATTGCGACTCCCGGCGTGGGCATCCTCACTTCCACCTTGCCCGCGCCGAAACGCTCGTCGCAGAGCTCCGCGAACCCCTCCCCCGTGGTCCCATCCGTCCCGAGCAGCCCGGCGCTCACTCCGTCCTGCTTCAACTCTCCGTTTCGCAGCGGTATCACCAGCCCCGGTCGATTCAAACATTCCAACAGGTCCACGGCTTCGCTCCCTCCGCTGACCAGCGGAAAGCCGACGACATCCACGCTTCGCACCGGCGTGACGACGCAGTCCACCCTGCCACCCACCGCCCTCAAACCCGCCTTGACGGACTCGGGGACGTACGAGCAGTGCGGTTCGTAGTATACCCGCGCGCCCTCGGATCCATCGGCGAGGATGAATCCAGCTTCCCGAGTGGACCAAGGCGGCCCCACGAGGGCCCCAGCTACGGCTACGATGGATAGAGCCCCTTCTCTGGCCTCGTCGGTGTCGCCCCGGGGCCTGACCCTCACCTGAGCGTTCGCTTTCAGGGGCGTGGCGTTAGAGAAGCCCAATTCTTTCGCCACCTCGACGGCTGCCGGTGATCCCACCACTGGGATATCCTTTGGCAGCTCGCGCAGGGTTGGCTTGTGACAGTGGTCCTCCCAAGATTGCGATAATAAGATGACATCGGCGGTCTCGGCGACCCTCATCCAGTCGTTCGATCCCTCCAGCGACGCTTTGCGACCCGTGTACAACGCGGGCAGGTCCCAAAACGTCAGATCTCCCACGAGCCAAGGGTCGCAGAGGACCTTGACCCCCGAAACGCCCAACTGAGCGAACCACGAGTTGCCACCGAGGTACGTGTATTGCGTCTTGAGCGTCGCGCTCGCCTCGGTGGTTGAGGCGCGCCGCGTCAGGGTCGCACCTCGCCAAGGACGTCGTGGCGTCGAGGCACGAGCGTGTGGGGCTCTCGACGCGGGCACCCGGACATCCGATACGACCGAGGTCATGCTTCGGCTCTCGTCGCGCGTTGTGGAGTGGTGGTTTGGGTGTTTTTTGTGGAATACTTTACAGTGGTGCAGCGCACATTCTAGTCCCGTCGCCTCTTCCCCTCCCTCTCAGTTGCGAAACTTGCTGTGGGTCAGCGCCGCGCACTCGGCGAAGATTCCCTCGTTGGTCTCGATGCCAACCTTCCCCGTCATGAGCGTGCGGTTCATGTAAATCTGGTTGGTCGTCCTCCACGGCTTCCTCGAATCCGGGTGGCCGTCTCCGAGATCGATTTGGCTGCTGTTCCTATAGGTCTCCGTGAACCCCTTCGGCACCCCGAACCTGGATGACCTGATGTTCTCCGTCTGATGCTTCGGCCGGTTCCTGGCAGCGAGCGGGTGGTAGGGTTCGAGCTTCTTCTTCGTCGTCTTGGGCCCAATCGTCTTCACAGAAGCAAGCGCAGCCTTGGACGTGCTCTCCCCGTCGAACACAACCTTGCTGCCGTACGCTCCGGGAGCCTTGTACCCGGTGGGCTCGTGCTTGTGCGCCACGCACACGAGCTGGCCGCCGACCCGCACCAACTTGGTGCCGGTGCCGAGCGGGCTGAGCATCGTTGAGGGGGCGAAGGAGGCGACGGGTCAGTCGCGAGAGTGGGGCGCGAGGCGTGAATCAAAGTGCACGCGGCAAACGGATAATCGAATCACGAGGCGACCCCGGGCGCGCGCGAGGGAGGGTCGAGGGCGCTCACCAGGGCGCTTTCTTATCGTAGCCGTCGCTCTTCCCCATGTTGCTCGATCGGATCGAGTCACGCGACGCGCACCTGCGTTCTGAGCGCGCCGGGGGAATGGCGTGGTTTGAAAGGATTTTCCGGATTTGGGGCGCCGGCTCTTCAAGTCAACCTCGCCTGCTCGCCTCGCCTCGGAGTTGACGTTTTAGTTTTCACGCGGTGACCCCCTCTCCACAGTTTGCACGGCGCTCGTCGGCTCGTATCGACCAGGGGCTTCGCTCCCGAGGTCGCGAAGGTCCCATGGGGTGCGGCTCGAGCGTCCCCGCGAAAGGTCCGGGCCCCGCGCCGCGCCCCGCGAAGGGAACCGACGGTTCCGGAACGCCAGAGGGGAAAGCGACGAACGGGATCGGCGGTGACGGCACGATCGTCGCCACCGTCGCGGAGGTGAGGCAGGAGACGTCCGCGGTGAAGCTGCTTCGACTGCGCGTGCCGACGAAGAGCGTAGAGGGCGGCGGGTTCGCGTTCAGACCCGGGCAGTGGGTCGATTTCTACGCCCCGGGCGTGGACAAGCCGGGGGGGTACTCGATCGCGTCGTCCCCCGGGCAGCTCGCTCGCGACGGAACCTTCGACGTGGCGTGCAAGCAGTCCCGCACCCAAGGGACGTCGCACTGGATCCACGACGGAGCCAAGCCTGGAGACGAGGTACGGGTGCGCGTCGGGGGCGAGTTTTTCATGTCGACAGAGGACGGGGACGCCCCGCTGCTCATGGTCGCGGGCGGCATAGGCATCAGCCCGCTGTGCGCCATGCTCGAGACGCTGCTGGAGCGTTCGCGACCAGCCGGGGGGGCGCGGGGCGAGGACGGGTCGGACGCGAACGGACGTCGCAAGCGGCACCTTCGGGCGGTGTTGCTGTACAGCGAGAAGACCGAGCACGCCCTGAGCGGCAGGGTGCGGGATATGGCGCTGAGAAGCGACGGCGCCTTCGAGTGCGTCTTTCACCGAACCGCCGCGGGCCGAAGTACCGTCGCCGCCAAGGCGCAGTTCGAGGCCATGACCACCGCGGAGCTCCACGCGCACCTTCAGTCGGTGGGCATGGATCTCGGCCTAGACATGATGACCAAGCCGGAGCTCGTCGACCTGGCGGTGGCGAGTTTAACCGTCGTCCCCAACGCGTCGTCGACGCCGGCTTCGCCCGCAAAGCCGCCCGCAAAGCTTCGCGACGCGCGCCAGGCGGAGGAGGCGGAACAGTGGGACGATTCCGACACGTGCGGCCAGGGCGCGATCACTCGCGACGGACGGATCGATAAGAAGGCGCTCGGGAGGGCGATCGACCGGCTGCGCGCCGCGGCGGTGAGCGAGGGTAGGTCCGGCACGGACGTGGTCGCGTTTCTGTGCGGTCCGCCGAAGATGTCGGACGCGATGGAGAAGACGCTGTTGAAGCTGGGTCTGCCGAAGCGAAGCGTGCGCCTGGAGCGCTGGTGGTGAGACGGGAGGCGCGCGCGATCGATCGGCTTTCGAATCTTTCGTTCGTGCGCGTTTGACTTTTAGTAGCGACCTATCATAGTGCGTTTCACCGTCGCCTCGTACGACGTCACACGAACGCGTTCCCGTCGGGCTCGTCCCTGTGGCAGTCCGGGCACCCCTTGCCGGTTTCCTTGCGCGCGGTCCAGCACTTGGTGTGGTGGCAGTGCATGCAGTCGAGGACGGTGAGCGCCGTCATATCGTCCGCGTCCTCGTCCACGCCCCTCTCGCTCGTCCTCACCACGTCGAGCGGGTTCGTCCGTTCCCCGCACACGCCGCAAACGTCGGGGAGGCCCTCCTTGCCCTGCACGTTTTTACGAATCATCTCGTCGAGCTCTCTCCGGTACTCGACGCCCGTGCCGTGGCCGTTCGGGACGTGGTTATCGTACACGTTGGCGAGGTTCAGGACGACCGCGAGCTCCAGTTGCTTGTCCGTGAATGAGTCCTCGGATCGCAAGATCTCGATCGACTGTTCGTACAGCGCCGCGGCGTCCGTGGCTCGTCTCGCCTTGTCCCCATCCGCGCCGGCGACGGCGGTGGCGACGTTGGCGAGCGCCGCCGCCTCCGCGCGCCTGGCCTCCTGGAGCGACCTCTTGGAGTTGGCCAGGTCCATCATGGCGCGCCTGCGCTTGACCTGCGTCGGGTCCTCCGTCGCGGCGGCGGCGGCGGCCTGCTCCTGGGTGGCGGTTCCCTCGGGTACGGATTCCGTCGACGCCGGGGGGTTCTCGTCCAGGATCTTCTTCGCCTCCGCAATCTCGAGCTGCGCATCCGCCACCTGCTTGCGCCTCAGCCCCAGGGCCTCGTACTGGAGCTCCATGCCGCGCTCCTTGTCGCCCATCTTACCCATCGTGTTGGCGCAGTTGAGACACGCCGCAGCCTCGGCGGAGATATCCTCGCACTCCCTGGCGATGACCCTCGCCGCCTCGTGGTGTTTGAGCGCCTTGGGGTAATCGGGGGGCTCCCGCTGGGACGCGAGCTGCCCCTGCGCGATGTGCACGTTGGCGATGAGCGCGGGCATCTCGACCTTCAACGCGACGTCCATGCACATGACGAGGCACCTGTCCGCGGCGTCGAACTGCTTCAGGCGGATCAGGCAGTGGCCGCACAGGCGGAGAGCCTCGCACTCCATCATCTCGCCGCTCGGGATGCCGTGGCACTTTTCCGCAACCTGCTGGAGTACCTCAACCGCCCTGCGATACTCGCCCCGCCAGAACATCTGGGACGCGGCCTGCAGGTAGATGCGAAGCTGCTGCAGCTTGCGCATGTTCTCGCGGTCGTTGTTGATCCTCTCCTGCAGCGCAGCCCTGCGGGCGGCGTCGTCGTCCCCGTCGGGATCGGCAGCGGCGGACGGGGGCTCGTTTGTCGAGGGATTGCCATCCGTCGGGGGGGCCCCCGGGGCTGCCGGGGTGGATGATCCGGGGGGGACGAAGGCCGGCGCAGCCGCGTTGAGGGTCGGAGCGGTCGCGGCGGCGGTCGCGGCGGCGGTCGCGGCGGCCGGGGCAGCGGGAGCGGGTGCCTCCGCGGGCTTGCACTCGGACTTGTGGGTCGGCCAGTGGGCCTTTTGGCAATCGGCGCTGCAGAAGGAGACCGCCTTGCACCGGCCGCAGCGGAGGAGCTTGCCGGAAGCGGTCTTGGCCTCGGTGGCGCCGCAGTGGGCGCACGCCTTCTTTTCCGCGGTCTCCTTCTTCACCACCTTCTTCTTCACCACCTTCTTCTTCCTGCGCACCACGTTGTTGCTGGTGCCCGGGGCCTGGAGGATTGTGGGCTCATCCGAGGGCACGTTCGCCGGTGGCGGCGCCTTCTTCCTCCTCAGCTTCCTGACGATGAAAGTGGAGGCCGCGAGCAACACGGTACCAACAACGGCCGCGATGAGCGTGCCCATGTTCGCAGACTTGGAGGAATCGTCGTCCTCCTCGTCCTCCTCGTCAGCCCCTAGGCGCTCCGCCGCCTCTTCTTCAGCAAGCTTCATCAGGAGGGCGTCCAGCTCCTCATCGGTGAGGTCCGGATCGTCGATATCGAGCTCGGCCAACGGTCTCGTAGTCGCCTTGGACATGTTCAAAGACGCTCTCGATGTGAAGGCGAAGAGTGTCCGGTCGCGTGGGCGTGTGGCGCGCGACACCTGTCAAGTGAACCCTGACCCTCGCTCAACGGCGGATTTTATCCAAATCTCGTCTCTTTTGTGAACATGTGGAGAAGCGCTGGGCCACAGATGGCGAGCGCGGCTGTTGGGGTATCGACCAGCGCGTCTCCGGGCAGGAGCGCGCGAGGCATGTCCAAGGACCATGCCAAGGCGTGGAGGGAGCGTATGGCGTCGAGGAGCTCGGCTGTTCTCGCGGCGGCGGACAGGACGGTCGTGGCGGGAGCGAGCGGCGGACGGGCGTCGTCGCTGACCGTCACGGCCTCAGCCTCGGGGTCCCCGGGGATGACCGGAGACGGCGCGCCGCGACCGAAGGACGCGAACGAGGGGTTCGAGACGCCTTTTCCAGACGCGCCGCGTGCTTCGAGCGGCGACGACGCCGACGATGCGGAGGACTCCGACG
>MDTE01065750.1_pt1 | contig 17056 bp, 17 predicted proteins | sample 811231 | NCBI WGS metagenome assembly MDTE01 (sample SAMN05326651, study PRJNA326480) | marine metagenome | isolation source: seawater | place: Indian Ocean: Red Sea | collected 2010
AAATTACTTATTTCTTGTAGCCCCTTTGCATCCAAATTCATGGATGCATCCAGTTTATAAATGGGGACAAGTTGTTAATTTATCAGCAAATATCGAGGAGCTTCAAAAATTAAGTTATCAAGATCTTAAAAAAGAAATGAAAAGATCACCTCGATTTTATAAGACAATTAAGTCAAATAAAGCACCAATCATCTTAGATAAAAGTTTAGCTATGAAAATAGATCCTTATAAAAAAATCGGAATTAATCTTTTAAATAAAAGAGCAGAAATCATGAAAAACAATGAAAAATTCTCACAAGATATTTGTAATATTTTAAAAGAAACTGCAGAAGAAAAAATGGACATGGCACCACAAGTAGATCTAGAACCAGAAGAAACAATTTATTCTGGAGGTTTTGATACTTTTAATAAGGATGTTCATTTATTCGAAAAGTTTCATTTATCTGGGTGGAAAGATAAATTTACTTTATTAAATAAATTTAACGATGATAGACTGGTTACGTTCGGCTGTAACTTGATATTTAACGAGGCACCGGAAATTTTGCCAAAAGATATTTACAATAAAATTAAAAGAAAAATAGCTTCTAGAATTTTAAGTACTAATAAAGAAAAATGGTGGACTGTTTCAGCTTTTTATGCGGAATGTGATGAAATAAGAGAAAATGAGGAAAAAATGTTTTCATTTAAAACAATTGATGAAAAGTTGAAATTTTTAGATGGCATTAATGATTATGTAATGAATTTAGAGCAAAAGTATAATGATTAATAAATAATTTTTTTTATTATTAAAGAAAGACCAGTTTGTCACTTACATATTTTTTGTAAACACCCCTAGTATCAAAAATGATTTTTGATGTCTTAAAAATTTTTTTATAATTAATATTTGAATGATCAGTTGCTATAATTGTTATGTCTTTTTTTAAGTTATAAGCAGATTTTAAACTTATTGAATTTTTTGAAAAATATTTATTTTCGTAATTTACCTTTTTGATTAAGGGATCATAAAATTTAATTCTATATTTCTTTTTTATTAATTTTTTAATAATTTCCATTGCGGGAGATCCTCTCATATCCTTTGTATTTTTTTTATAAGATAAACCAAAAACAGTAATCTTATTAGATTTATTTTTATTTTTTTTTAAATATGCAAATAACTTTTTTGTTACCCAGTCTGGCATTGAACTATTTAATTTTGATGAAGTTTTTATTAGTTTTGTATTAATATTTTTTTTTTCTAATATCCAAGAAAGATATAATGGATCAATGGGTATACAGTGTCCCCCGACACCAGGTCCAGGATGAAAAGCTCTAAAACCAAAATTTTTTGTTTTAGCAGCTTCAATAACATCCCAAATATTTATTTTTAATTTATTAGAAATTATTTTAAATTCATTCACAAGACCAATATTGACAGATCTAAAAGTATTTTCTAAAAGTTTTGACATTTCAGCAACATTTATGCTTTTTGCCAAAAAAACTTTTCTAGCAATTAGCTTGTAGATATTAAAAGCAATTTTAAGACATATCGGTGAATATCCAGAAACAACTTTTGGGGTGTACTTATATGAAAATAGTTTATCACCAGGATTTTCTCTTTCAGGGGAAAAACTTAAAAAAAAATTATAACCCAATTTATATTTTTTATATTTATTTAAAATCTTGTAAATCTCAATTGTAGCACCAGGATAAACAGTACTTTCTAGAATAAACATTTGATTTTCTTTTAAATACCTACTGATTTTATTAGCGCATTTTTTAAGAATGGAAATATCCGGTTTGTTTGATTTAGTTAAAGGTGTAGGTAAGCATACAATTATTATATCTACTGATGATAATTTAGAATAATCGCTAGTAACGTTTTTTCTAAAAGCTCTAAAATATTTATCATTTTTAAATTTTTTATTTTCTATATAGCAAATTCCATTTTGGATTAAATTATTTTTATCCGAGTCAGTTTCGAAACCAATGACATTAATTTTAGCGTTTAAAAATCTTATTGCTAATGGAAGACCTACATATCCAAGACCTATTATACCCACCTGAAATTTTTTATTCTTTATTTTTGAGAGTAGTTGAGCAAACATAATCGGGAGAAATAATTATACTCTTTATTAAATAAAAGAAATATTTTTTTTATTAAAAACTTTAAATAATGAGCATTATTCTGCTAAATTGAGCTTTTTGGTAATAATAAATATTAAAAAAATAATGAAATTTAAAAAAGTGAATTAGTTAAATATTTTTAATTATTCACCATTGATTATTTTTTTTATTTAATTATATCTCTTAAATGCTTGTAAATTTTAAAGATGAAGATTTTGAAAATAAAATACAAAAAGAGGAAGTTTCTGTAATTCAATTTTCTGCTGCTTGGTGTGGTCCTTGTAAAGTACTTAAGCCTGTAATGGATAAGCTTTCAAATGAATTTAAAGATAAAGCAAATTTTTATTATGCTGATATTGAAGACGGAGGAATTAATACTGGAAGTGCAGCAGGAATAAGAGGAGTGCCAACCGTTATTATTTATAAAAAAGGTGTTGAGGTTGATAGAAAAGTTGGAGGTGTTCCCGAAAGTAACATGAAAGAATTTTTAAATAAAAATATTTAATTCAAATTTAATATTTCACCCGCCAAATACAAAGATCCAGTTATTACTACTAAATCGTTTTCTTTTAATGGTATAGATGCGATTGCTTGCATAACGTCTTTTTTATATTGAACATTCTGGATATTTTTAAATTTTTCTTTTAATTTTTTTCCACTTATAGAATTTGGTTGTCCAGGAATATCTATAGTTGTTAAAGAGGAAATATCTTTAAAATAGCTTATATATTTTTCATGATCTTTGTTAGCCATCATTCCTAAAATAATATGTTTGTTACAGTTTAGAGTTTGAAGATATTCATTTAATACTCTTGCACCGTCTTCATTATGACTTCCGTCTATGATTAATTGATTTTTTTTTATTAATTCTTTTACTTTTCCAGATTTTATTTCTTGAAGTCTAGCTTTACTCTTAATTTTTATTATTCCATTTTTTATATGATCATCTTTGATATCTAAATTTAGCATTCTTAGTGTTGCTATTGCAGTTGATATATTTTCTAGTTGAAATTGTCCTAAAATATTCGGTGTTGGAAGTTTTAACCCACCAAATTTATCTTCATAATAAAAGAAGCCATTTTCTAAATTAGAGTAGCTAAAATCCTCATTAAAAAATATTTTTTTGGATGAATTTTTTAAAATTGTTTTTTTTATACATTCAGTCGTATCTATCGAGTTTTGTTTAGATACAATTATATTCGAATTTAAAAGTGATGATGTTTTTTCAAATATGATTTTTTCAATTGTTTGTTGGTCTTTTGGTAACCAATCGAGATGGTCTTTACTTATTGAACATACAATACTAGCTAAATTACTTTTGAGTATATTTGTTGCATCAAATCGATGAAACAAACCTGCTTCTATAAGATTTATATTATTAGAAAATTGTGCCGCTTTATAAAAATAACAAGCTGATAATATCTCAAAAAATGTAATTTCTTGATTATCATTGATTTTTTCAACTTCCTCAAAGAGATTAGTTAATTTTTCATCATTTAATTCATGATTGTTAAAAATAAATCTTTCATTAATCTTTTGAATATGAGGACTTGTATATACATTACATTTTATTCCCGCCTCTTTCATGATTGAAAAAAGAACATTTATTGTTGATTGTTTGCCATTAGTACCCACTACAGATATTGCTTTTACTTTGTCTTGAGGATTACCTAATTTCTCACAAAGAATTTTGATACGATCTAAACTTAGATCTATTTCTTTAGGATGCAGCTTTTGTAAGCGATTGACTGTCTTCTGAAGTTTCATTTTCCTCAGAAGTTATAACAGAATTTTTCTTTAACAATATCGATAATAAGCTTCCTATTTTTTCCACTAAATCTTTTCTCTCAACAATCAAGTCCACAAAACCTGTTTTTTCAACGTACTCACTCTTTTGAAATCCCTCTGGAAGCTCCTCTTTAACAGTGCCTTGGATTACACGAGCACCTGCAAATGCAATTAGAGCACCAGGTTCGGCTATGTGGATATCTCCTAACATTGCATAAGAAGCTGTAATTCCACCTGCAGTAGGATCTGTAATACAAACTACGTAAGGTAAATTATTTTTTTTTAACTCATTTATAGCTAGCGTTGTTCTAGTCATTTGAGATAAGGAAATTAAACTTTCCATCATTCTCATTCCACCACCTGCACTTACACACAAAAAAGGAGTTTGGTTTTCAATCGCATGCTGTACACCATACAAAAAAGCCTCACCTTCAGCTGCTGCCATCGAAGCACCTAAAAAATCAAAATCAGAAGCAACAGCGGTAATTTTAATATTATTGATATACCCAGAAACAACCATCATACCACAATCCATGCCTGTTTTTTTTCTGGCACTTTTTAATCTATCTTTGTAGGACTTTGAGTCTGTCCAGTTTAAGGGATCATCTTTAGGAATAGGTGTTTTAAATATTTGGTAATTATTTTTTCCAAATAAGATATCAAATCTTTGTTTTGGTTTAATTCGATGATGTTTATTACAATCAGGACAGACATAAAGATTTTCCTCTAAATCTTTTTTTAAAATTGGACCTTTACAGCATGATGTCCAATCACTGTTAGCAATATCTTCTTTTGTTGCTCTTTTATGGATAGCTGATTTAATTTTTTCACCTGCTTTAATAATTTTTGTAATCCAATTCATTTTATTTTATTTTTTAAATTTCTTACTAATCTACCTACATTTGTGACAGGATTTTGTCTACCCTTTAAACTTCTTGTTATTTCCCTACAAATAGCACTACCTACAACTAATCCATCAGCAGATCTCAGTTTTCCAATAGTTTTTTCTGTAATTCCAAATCCGATAACTACTTTTTTTTGTGGATTAATTTTTTTTATTTTATTGTAGTTTTTAATTATTTCTCCAGGTGTTACTTTTAATTTTCCTCCTGTAGTACTTAACATTGAAATAAAATAGTTCATTGGATGTGAGTCTTCTATAATTTTCTTAAGTCTTTCCTTGGTAGTTGTTGGAGATAAAAGTTGAATAAAATATATTGATTTACTTCTGCATTTTTTTGCAAAATCTTTATTTTCTGGCCAAGGTAAATCTACAACTATCAATCCATTTACCCCTGAAGTTCTACATTTATTTAAAAAATTATTTTCACCATACTGAAAAATCATATTAAAATAACCCATCAATATAATTGGTTTATTTTTATTTGATTTCTTAAAATCTTTAACGATTTTGAAAACATCATTCATCTTAATTCCATTTTTGATTGCTCTATATGCGCTAGTTTGAATTTGACTTCCATCAGCAACAGGAGTGTTGTGTGGCATACCTAATTCCAAAATATCAGCATTTTTCGAGATTGATTTCAGAATATTTAAAGATTGTTTCTTTGAGCTGTCACCGGCTACTGTATAAGTCAATAGAGCTGGTCTATTTTCCATTTTTGCTTTTTTAAACGCGATGCTAATTGGATTTAACATTTTTTTTTCCTAATCTTTTTTCTAAAATTTTTCGGTCTTTGTATGCATCTCCACAACTGTTGACTACTACAATAGTATTTTTGCTATATTTTTTTGCTTCAGCAATTGCAACAGAGAATGCATGACTTGGCTCGAGTGAAGGTTTTAAGTTTTCAAATTTTGTAACAATTTTGTATGCTTTTAAAGCTTCCTCATCACTTGCAGCAGTATATCTGGCTCTTTTGGTATCTTTTAAAAAACAGTGGAGAGGAGAAACACCCGGATAATCAAGGCCTGCCGAAATAGATTCAGTTTCTTCAATTTGTCCATCAGAGTTTTGATTAACATACTGAGCTGCTCCATGAAGTATACCAATTTTCGATCCATAAGTTAGTGGAGCTGCATGTTTTTTACTTTTGGCAGGGCCACCAGCTTCAATCCCAATAAACTCAATTTGTCTTTTATCATAATCCATAAACTCATTCCAAAAACCAAAACTTGATGAACCTCCACCAACACAATTATAAAGCTTTATTTTTTTTGGCATCGATCCAAATTCTTCTAAAATCTGAAATTTAAGTTCTCTAGAAATTTGACTAGTACTCCATCCACATATTCGAACAAAAATAGCAGGACCTACAGTTGATCCTACCGCCATATGTGTATGATCACAGTTAGCCACCCAATATCTCATACACTCAGAGACCGCATCAACTAGTGTTTGACTTCCCGAATAAACAGGAATCACATCAGCTCCATTTTTTTTCATTGCCCTAACATTTGGTTGTTGTCTCGAGATATCTTTTGCACCCATGAAAATTTTACATTTGAGACCAAATTTTTTTGCAGCCATACTTAACATCTTGCCAGCATAACCCGCACCTGTGTCCCCACATATAATTTTTTTACCAGATTGTTTTGCAAGTAAACAATGAACGGTTGCATTATAGATCTTGTGAGCACCTCCATTTGCGTCTGACACTACTTTAGACCAAATTTGAGCTCCACCTACATGCTTAGTAAGATTTTCTAATTTTATAAAACGAGTGGGTGTGCCAATCCAATTTTTGAAATATTTATCTCTTTCAATAATAAATTTTTTATCTTTTTTGAGTTTGTTAAATAGAATTTCTAAATCCTCGATTGGTTTTTTTAATGTTTCAGGAACAAAGTTTCCTCCAAATTTCCCTCCCCAAAAACCATGTTTATTACATTGGTCAATTACTGGAATTCCTCTTTTTAGTTTCATATTTTTGCAAATAAATTTAACAATTTATCAATTTTATTTATATCTTTTTTACCTTCATCATTCTCAATTGATCCAGATAAATCAATTATGAAGTCTTTTTTTTTAAAATTAGGAATATCATCTATTTGAATATTTCCTGCAATCATTTTATTTAATTCACGAGGCACTTTATCTAGTAGACTATGATCAAAACTCTCTGATTTATGGTAACCTTTTGAGTCATACAGAATTATATCTGAGATCTTTGAGTAATCTTTGTATTTTAAAACATCATCTTTACAGGAAACAGTAATTGCTGTGATTATTTTTATTTTATATTTTAATTTAATTTCTTTTGTTCTTTTGGGGTCTACATCGTAAAGTTGATAATAATCAAAATTTAAACCTTTTATTTTTTCTAAAATTTCGTTGTTAGGGTTTACAAGCACGGAAACAAAATTTACTTGTTTTTTATCAATATTTAATAAATCTTTTAATCTTTCATATTCGACAAATCTTTTACTTTTTTGATAGTTAGTTATAAAACCTATCATATCAGGTTTATGATCATGATTTAAAATGTAGTTTAAAGTTTTAGAATCTGAGACCCCACAAATTTTTAAACCTTTCATTGATTTAAGTGAGTAATTAATTTTTGAACATTTTTTTTAATGTTACCTTTAGTTATAGGTCGTCCTATAACAAGCCAGTCACTACCATTTTTATAAGCTTGTTTAGGAGTTAAAACTCTTTTTTGATCATTTTTTTTTGAACTAAATCTTATTCCAGGAGTTATAATTTCTTTTTTAAATACCTTCTTAACAATTTTAATCTCTTGTGCGCTACAAACTATAGCGTCTAACTTAGCCTTATTTGCTAATTTAGCTTGGTGATAAACTAATTTTTTGACTTCTTTGTTAAAGCCAATTTCTTTTAAGGCTTTATTATCTAGTGAAGTTAAAATTGTAACACCTATTAATTTAGTTTTACCAGAAATTTTCTTACTTGCTTTAAGAGCTTCTAATCCAGAGCTTATATGAATAGTTAAATAATTTACATTTAAATCTTTTATTGCTTTAATTGTTGAAACACAGGTATTAGGAATATCATGGAGTTTTAAGTCAGCAAAAATAATTTCAGTTTTTAATTTAGATAGATATTTTCTTCCCTTTTTTGAATTTAAAAATTCTAATCCAAATTTATAACCAACTTTGATTTTTGAATTTTTTGTTTTTTTTATTATTTCTTTTATTCTTAAAATATCCGTGCTATCGCAAGCTACAAATATTTTATTTTTTTTCATTATTTAATTTTTTAAACAAATCTTTAGCCATTTTGAAGTGAATTGTTTTTTTTTCTGGAGTATGAACCTTTTCCCCAGACATTGGATTTCTGGATATTCTTGCTTTTTGAGTATTTGTATAAAAAATTCCAAAACCCCTTAATTCAACTCGCTCACCGCGTTTTAAACTATTTTTAATTTCGTTAAGTAAAATGTTTACAAATTTATTAAGATCTTTTTTTAAGAAATTTGGATAATCTTTTGAGAGTTGATTTAGAAGCTTAGATTTTACAATAGCCAATTTTTTTATCTAATTGTTATTATTTGTTTTTATCTTTCTTTTTCAAATCCTCAGACAATGATGAGAATGGAAGATTTTTTCCTGAACCTTCGGCTCCATACTTTTCCAACGCCTCTTTTTTTTCAATTTCTTCTAAAAGTTTGATACTTAAAGATACTTTTCTTTTATTCATGTCTAATTCTGCAATTGCACAATCAATTCTTTCCCCACCAGTAAATCTCGAAGGTCTTGCATCAGCTGCATTTATTGCAATTTGTGATTTCTTAATTTGAAAATCCATTTCACAACCCTCTGGCCTTACAATTAAACCTTTATTGTCAGTTGAAATAATTTTTACAGTAATTGTCTGGCTAGGTTTTTTATCTTTAAACCAATCAAAAGGATCATTTTCAGTTTGTTTTTTCCCAACTCTAATCTTATGTTCTGATGCTTTAATTTCTAAAACTTTAACTTTAATTTTTTCACCCTTTTTATATTTTGTAAGTTCTTCTTCATTGTTATTTAGGTATGTTAAATCATTACAGTGTAAAAATGCATCAACATCAAGATCTTCAACTTTTACAAATAATGAATATTCATTTTTATTTACAATCTCACCTTCAACAACAGTACCAACTGGATATTTTTTCTCAAAAGTTTCAAATGGATTTTCTTGTGTAAGTCTGTGTGAAATGGCAACTCTTCTTTTCTCTTTATCTATTTCAGTAATTACACAATCTATTTCATTACCAACTTTAAACATTTTTTTTGCTGAAGCATTCTTTTTAGTCCAACTTAATTCACTAGAATGTAATAACGTTGTTAATCCTGGCTCTAGTTCACAAAATGCACCAAAGTCCATAATTTTAACAACTTTAACTTTATAAGTTTTGTTTAACTCATAATTCTCAATATGTTCAAATGGATCTGGAGAAAGTTGTTTTACTGAACAACCAACTTGTAATTTTTCTTTATCTACAGAAATCACTTTTAAATCATGTTTTTCTCCAATGTTAAAAACTTCATCTGGGTGATTTACTCTTGAATATGAAATTTCTTGTAAGTGAACTAAAACATCTAGTTCATTGTTAACGTTAAAAAAGCACCCAAAAGAACTGTAGCCTTTGACCTCAGCACCTTTAATTATATCTCCAACTTTATATTTATCTATAATTTTTGCTTTATCCTCTTTTTTAAATGATGATATGATTTCTCTTCTCGACACACATGCATTTCCTCTTACTTTATCTAATTTAATTAATGCAAATTTTTGAGGTTCATTCATTAAGTGACTTATGTCTTTTAGTGGTTTATCACTAATTTGAGATCCAGGTAAAAACATTAACGATCCAGTATCTAAATGTTCGACTATACATCCGCCCTTACATTTTGACGTAATTTTACCCATTATAGGTTCATTTTTTTCATAAGCTTCCACAAGTTTGTCCCAACCTTTAATTTTTTGAGCTTTACTAGCAGAAACTAATACTTCACCATTTTTATCTTCAATTTTTTCTAAAAGCACAGGTATTGTTTCACCGACTTTTATTTTTTCTGAAAGACCCATACTTTTTAATTCATTTATATCTAACACTGGCTCACTTTTTAAACCTTCTACAAATAAAAAAACAAATTTTTCGGTAATTTTATTGATTTTACCATCAATAATTTTACCTTCCTGAATACTTATTTTTGATAGTTGGCTGTTTAATAGTTTTTCAAACTCTTTCGAGGCTGGAGATGAAAGGTCTTTGTATATTTCCATTTAAGTTAGTTATCTTTCTGTAATAAATTAAAAAACTTCGACCTTTTAGATAAAATTAGGAAATTTATCAATACCGAATTTCATAAATGATTACTCACTAATTGTTAATTTTGTTAGATTTAAAGGCTTTTTTTGTTAATTTTTAATTTACTTTTGCCCCAAGAAATTGAATTTTTTTTAAAAATGAGGGAAAAGAGGTATTAATAGAGTCTTTATCAAGTATTTTCCATTTACCTCCAAAAGTAAGAGCTGCAATAGCGCTTGTCATAAAAACTCGATGATCTTTTAAAAAATTTTTGATTACTATTTGATTTTTTAATTCTAAATTAGGATTTCCATAAATTTTAATACTGTCATTGGATAAAACTGTTTTAATCCCCATTTTATTTAAAATTTTTGAACCCCATAATAATCTTGGACTTTCCTTTTGATTAAGTTCTGAAAGTTTTTTGAAATAGGATATACCCCTAGCCTTTGCTGCAACTAGAAAAATTAATAAAAATTCGTCTATAGCTGTGGAATTAAGTTTTGACGGACAACTTATTGCTTTAATATTATTTGTACTTTTAATCAATAAATCTGCAATCTTCTCACCTTTATAATATTTAATATTAGAAATTTTAATTTTAATCCCCATCATTTTTAAAATTTTAAGGATACCTATTCTTGTTGGGTTAATATTTACATCTTTGATTTTTAATTTAGAATTTTTTGATAACGCTGTAAGAACAATAAAAAAAGCACTTGAACTTATATCTGATGGAATTTTATAATTTATAGGATTTATTTTAGATTTTCCTCTTATTTTAATTAAATCATAATTAACGGTTTTTTTGACTTTTATTGGTAGTTTGAGGTATTTAAAAATTAATTCACTATGATTTCTAGATTTTTTTGCCTTAATAGTTGTAACTCCAGGTGTATTAAGCGCAGCAAGCATAACTGAACTTTTACACTGAGCTGAGCCTTTCTCTTCAATATAAAAAACCGGTTTAGCGAAATTTGTTCCTTTTATTGTAATTGGTAATTTGCCAGAGGAGGTTTTAAAAATTGCTCCAAATTTCTCTAATGGTTTTGTAACTCTTAAAAAATCTCTTTTAGATAAACTTTTATCACCTTTTATTTTTATTTTTTTTTTTGTGTGTATCAATAAACCCAAGATTAATCTGCTCAAGGTGCCAGAATTTCCAGCATTTAAAATGATATTTTTTTTATATTTAAATCCATTTAAGCCAACCCCAGTTATTTTACATGTATTTCTAAATAAATTTACTTTGACACCAAGTTTTTTAAGACAATTTAAAGTGCTTATAACGTCTTCAGATCGTAAAAGATTAACTGATCTAGAAACTCCTTTTGATTGTGATGCTAAAAGAGCCCATCTGATAGATAAACTTTTGTCACCTTCTATTTTTAAAATCTTATTAAATGGTTTAATTTTTTTATCGATCGCTATTCTATTTTTCATTAATTGATAAACTAATTAATTTTAAAAGAGTCTCCAAAATATGCATTTTTTGCATCAGCATTTTGAATTAAGCTTGCTGGGGTTCCTTGTGCTACAACTTTTCCATTATGTATGATAGCTGCGGTATCGACGCAAGCTAACAAATCTCTTGCTTGATGGTCGCAGAGAATTACAGAGATGTTATTACTACTTTGTAAGTTTACTATAATTTTTTGTAAAGTTTTAATTGTCATTACATCTAATGCTGCAAAAGGTTCGTCTAAAAGAAGTATTTTTGGATCCGATATAAGTGAAATAGCAATTACTAATTTCTTTTTTTGTCCACCTGACAAGAAATCAGCCTTAATATCTCTTGAAGCATCTAGTTCAAATTTTGAAATTAAAGAATCTATCTTTTCATTACGGTAACTTAAATTTTCAATTGTTATCTCAGCTATAGCTTTTAAATTTTCATATACTGTTAAATCATGAAAGAAACCCCCATGCTGGGGTACAAATCCAATTTTATATTTTAGTGTTCTTTGATAAATAGGGTATTCATTTACAGTTTCAGAGTTAATAATAATTGTACCAAAATCTGGTTTTAAAAGACCTGTTATCAAATTAAAAATAGTTGATTTACCAACACCATTTGGGCCTAAAAGCCCAAGAATTTGTCCATTGTTTAATTGTAAATTAAGATTATCTAAGATTATTTTCCTCCCATATTTTAGAGAGATTTTATTTAATTTTAGAATTGACCTATTATTTTTGTAAGATTTTATTCTAAATTTTTTTACGTTTGACATTAATCTGTTAATTTACTTTTATTTTTACTTTATTAGATTTATCGTGCATGTAAAATTCAATCTCTTTACTGATCAGATCTATTGTTATGTTATCTGCAATGACCGATCCCTCTAAGCCTTCATATACGACATTATCATAAATTGTAACAACATTTTTTTCAAAATTTAAATCTAGCTTGTCTGAGGTAATCACATTATCAATATATTCAATTTTTACCTTATCCTCAAATAATGTATTAGAGGATGTTCGGTTATAAATAGCATAATTTGATGAAATATTTATTGGTGAATTTGTGTTATCAATAAAAACTCCAAAAACTTTTTGCATCCTAACTATTTCAATATTATTTTCATATTTAAGTTCACTTAACTCTGCTTTAATTACATATTCTCGGTTATTGTCTAAATTTACACTATATTTCAAATTTTTGATAAGATTATTTTGTTTATCTAAATTTTCGTTATCAATTATCTCAGCATCTCTTTGAGATTTTAAATTTATTTCTTTATTTTTTTTATCGCTAAAATATGTTTGATAAAAAATAAATCCAGTAACAATTAATAAGAAAAAAAGGAATAACTGAACAACTTTTTTATTCAACATTTTATCTTAGATTATTAAGAATATTATGGATGTGTAATACTCCTACAGTTTTTCTTTTATTACCTTTTTTATAAACACAAACATTTGTAATTTTTTTTTTATTCATTTGATTTAGGACATCAGACGCCAATGTGTTTTCCTCAATAACAAATGGATTTTTTGTCATAAAAAATTTTACTTTAACATTCTCTATTTTACGTTTTTTTTGCATTAATCTTTTTAAATCTCCATCAGTGAATATACCAGTATTCAGCTGATGATTATTTACAACCACAACAAAGCCTAATTTTTTTTCATTTAAAATTTTTAAAGCTTTTTTCATTTTGTCATTTTCATTAACAAAAGGAATTCTTTTTTTTATAAGCATTAGATCACCAGCAGTTTTAAGTTTATTTCCAAGATTTCCAGCAGGATGAAATTTCTTAAAATCTAATTTTCCAAACTTTCTTTTTTTCATTAAAGCTATAGATAGTGCATCTCCAATTGATAATTGTGATGTTGTACTTGAAGTAGGAACTATTCCGTAACCTGACTCTTCTACCTCAGGAATTAATAATTTTATATTGGATGATTTATATAAAATTGAATCTTTATTTGAAACTATACTTATTAAAAGAATTTTATTTGATTTTGCATATCTGATAATATTTTTTAATTCCGAAGTATTTCCAGAATAACTGATTAAAATTAAAATATCTTTTTTAGTTATTCTACCTAGATCACCATGAGAACAATCGCTTGCAGATATTGTAAATGATGGAGTTCCAACAGATGATAGAGTAGCAGAAATCTTAGATGCTATAATTCCACTTTTACCTACACCACATACTATAACTTTTGATTGACATTTATGAATAGCTCTAACTGCGATATCAAAAGAATTATTAATTGAACTTCTTAGTTTTTTTAACGCTTTAATTTGTAAATCAATTACTTCTTTACCAATTTTATTTATATCATTTTTCATTTAATGTGACCAGATATCATCTCTAAAAAGTGCCAAGTCAAGTTCTACTCTCGTTTTTAAAAATTTTAGACAATCTTTATATAGCTCAACTCTTTTCTCTCTCTCAAGGATTTTATTAAGTCCCTCGTGAATTTTGTGTAAATAAATAACATCATTAGCGCAGTATTTTAATTGTGCAGTTGAAAGATCACCACCAAAATCAGAACTCTGAAACTGCTTGCTAATATCAATGTTAATAAATTCTTTTATAAGTGTTTTTAATGAGTGATTATCTGAATATGATCTCGCAAGTTTGGAAGCAATTTTTGTATCTAAAATATTATTTGTATCAGTTTTTAAATAATATTTAATGTGAGCAATGTCAGCACGACCATAGTGAAAGATTTTAGTAATTTTTTCATCAGAGAGTATTTTTACTAAATTCGGTGCCTTGTAATTTGTTCTGTCAAATTGGACAATATGCGCATCTGATTTACCTGTTGATATTTGAATTAAGCACAATGGATCACGTCTAACGTTTAGCCCCATAAATTCTCCATCGACAGCTATTACGTTGCCTAATTTCAAATCATCTGGTAAATCATTTTTGTGAAGTTTAATTTCATTATTCATTTTTAAATATATATATATGAAAGCAAAAAATTGTCTAATTTTTGGCGGAAGCGGTCAAATTGGAAGAAGTCTAATAAGAAAGCTTACAAAAAATAACTATAGAGTTACTGTAGTTACAAGAAATATTCATCAAAAAAGCTATATTATAAAGACCCAGGCAAATGCAGGCTTTATAGATATTGTTGAGGCTAATATTAACGATGAATTGTTGATTAGAAGTCTTTTTGAAAAATCAGACATATGTATTAACCTAATTGGCATTTTATATGAAAAAAAAAGAGGTAATTCATTTAAAAACATTCATACTATTTTCCCTTCTTTATTAGCTAGGCTTTGTAAGGAGTATAATATTGAAAACTTTGTTCATTTATCAGCTTTAGGAATTAATGATGCTCTTGATTCAGAATATGCAATAAGCAAATTAGAAGGTGAAAAAAAAATTTTAAATAATTTTCCTAAATCTATAATTTTAAGACCTTCTATTGTCTATTCTATTGATGATAATTTTAGTACTAACTTAATGACTTTACTGAGTCGCTTACCAATTTTTCCGATATATTATTCAGGTAAAACAAAATTTATGCCAATTCATTGTAAGGATTTAACAGATATAATTTATCATATAGTATCTAAAGGTATTTCATCCAAAATAATTGAATGTGTTGGTCCTGAGGTAATTTCATTTAAAGAAATTTTAGAAAGGTTATTAAAATTAATAAATAAAAAAAGATTATTATTACCTTTCCCCTTATTTTTAGCGAATATATCTGCTAAAATTTTTGAGTTATTACCGAACCCGTTATTGACCCAAGATCAATTGAAATTGCTTAAATATGATAATGTTGTCTCAGGTAATTATAAAACAAATTCAGATATTGGTTTACCTAGTAAGTATTATTTTGATAAAGAAGTTGAAAAATATTGTTATATGTGGAAAGAAGGTGGTCAATTTTCAACTGAAAAATACAAAGATAATTAATTCACTAATTATGCAGATTGAATTTTCTTTTCAATAAACTCTGGTATTTCCTCTTTATCTGAAATATTTTCTTTTTTGTTTTTTGGTTGATAAGCATAAAGTAAATGTAATTTACAATAAGAAAAATCCTTTAATGATGTCCTTCCACAAAAATAAAAAGAATTTTGATCAGGATGACCAATAGGCCATTTACAAGTATTTTCATCTAGTTCTTCTAACTGCTTAGGATTTTCTGGTTCAAAATCTTTTTCAATAATTAGTGATTTAAATCTACTTTTTCTTCCTCTTTTAGATTTACCTTCTCTAATTTGCTGAGAGTCTTCAAAATTTTTATTTGATGCTGCAGTTCTAGTTTTGATTTTTGCTGAAAGATTTAATCTGTGAGCTTTTCCAATTACCGCATTACGAGAGATGCCACCTATTATCTCTGCTATTTGCGAGGCAGTGCTTCCTTTGCCCCATAATTCTTTTAACTTAGCAACTTTTTCATCGGTCCAACTCATAAATATCTATATAATGTATATTTTATTATTGATTACACTATATAGTGATATTAATAATAATTTAACAAGAATTTTATAAGAGTTATCAACATAAATTAACTTTTTCAAAAAAATCAATTTCAATCTCAACTTGTATCTATTTGTTTAAATTTATTTAAAATTTTATAAAACTAATTTTATGAGTTATTTAGCAAAAAATTATAATAGAAAAAAAATATCCTTTAAGTATGGAAAAGGAAGTTATTTATATTCTACTGATAAAAAAAAATATTTAGATTTTGTACAAGGTATTGCTGTAAACTGTTTAGGACATGCTCATCCAAGATTAGCCAAAACTATTAAAGATCAATCAAAAAAACTTTGGCATGTATCTAATGCTTTTCAAATTCCAGAGGGAGAAAAATTAGCAAAAAAACTTTGTCTAAAAACCTTCGCAGATTATGTGATGTTTCAAAATAGTGGAGCAGAAGCCACTGAGGCAGCTATTAAGGTTGCTAGACGATATTTTTATTCTACAGGAAAACCAAATAAAACTAGAATTTTATGTGTAAAAAATTCATTTCACGGAAGAACTTTAGCAGCGATTTTTGCAAGCGGATCCAAGAAGATGACAGAAGGATTTGGTCATGTTAGTGGTTTTGATCATTTTACCTTTGGAAACCACAAATCTTTAAAAAAGAAAATCACAAAAAATACAGCTGCAATCATGATTGAACCCATAATGGGAGAAGGTGGTATTAAAGTAATACCAGATTGGTGTTTAAAAGAATTGAGAAAGCTATGTGATAAGAAAAAAATCCTACTTATCTTGGATGAAGTTCAATGTGGAATTTCACGATCAGGCGATTTTTTTGCTTTTGAAAAATCTAAAGTAAAACCAGATATAGTTCCAATCGCAAAGGGAATTGGAGGTGGGTTCCCAATAGGTGCAGTACTAATGAATAAAAAAGTTGCAGCAGGAATGGTACCAGGAACCCATGGTTCTACTTTTGGAGGAAACCCTTTAGCTATGGCAGTTGGAAGCACTGTCATGGATATAGTTTCTAACAAA
>MDTE01203609.1_pt1 | contig 17054 bp, 14 predicted proteins | sample 811231 | NCBI WGS metagenome assembly MDTE01 (sample SAMN05326651, study PRJNA326480) | marine metagenome | isolation source: seawater | place: Indian Ocean: Red Sea | collected 2010
ACCTGAAATGCAGCATTGGGAACACGAAGGACCAAAACACCGCCCGGCCGCAAGATCCGCAACGCCTCCTTTAGTATCTCGAGTACATTCCACAAGGTAACCACATCAAAAAAATGATCTTCGTAACCGACTTCTTCCAAGGGTCTGCGTTCGAGTGAAAGTCCGAATACCTCGGCGGCAAAATCTGCAGCCAGTTGCGAAATTTCTACACCGGACACCTCCCGGTTCAAATCCTGACACGCCGCGAGGAAAAAACCGTGTCCCGCACCTATATCGAGTAGCCGATTGGTCTGCCGATGGGGTTCTAGGCGAACCAGACTTGGAGCGAAAACCGCCTTGCGTCCATCGACCCAGGAAGGGGATAAGTGCCCGTAGTCCTTTTTCTCGTAATATTCGTCACCGAAGGCGGAATCGTAGGGATCGCGACGGAAGATAAGTCGACATCGCACGCAACGCATGATATCCCGAGTCCTTGTACCGGCCGCAAAAAGCACAGGCGCACACTGATAACCACAGAGCAGACAAGGGCACTGGCCATCGGTTTCTACGTGGGCTGATTCCATAGAAAATCAATCTCCGGTGAGCCAGTCAGAGTGTGGTCCCCTTAGGGACCAGGTCGCACTGGGATACGGCAATACAAAATCAGTCCGGCCGTTTAAAAAACTCCTGCTATACGTAATTAATGAACGCCACCTTATGTTCGGTAAAGAACTCGATTCCGGTCTTGCCCGACTCGGGGATCCCGTGTCCCGAAGCCTTCACTCCACCAAAGGATAACTGCGGCTCGCGATAGGCCGTCATCATGTTCACATGCGTCAAGCCCACTTCGGTCTGGTCCAGGAACTGAAATGCCCGTGAGATATCTTTGGTGAAAATCGACGACGCCAGACCGAATTCCACCTGATTCGCCATCTCCATGGCCGCGCCGAACTCATCGGCTACCATCACGCTCAAAACCGGCCCAAAAATCTCCTCCTGCGCAATCCGCATCTCCGGCTCGACTCCGGTGAAGACCGTCGGCTCTATAAAACATCCGCGATCCAGACCATCGGCCAGCAGTCGCTGCCCACCCTGCGCCAGCTTGGCCCCCTCCGCCTCTCCGATCTCGATATAACCCATGATCGTCTCCAGCTGATCGCTACCGCACACCGGCCCCATATCGACCCCATCCGCCCGACCATCGCCGACCCGGATCGACCGAACCCGTTCCAGCACTTTTTCGGTGAAGACCTCTGCCACTTCGGTAACCACGATCGCCCGGCTCGTAGATGTACACCACTGTCCGGCACAGGCATAAGCCGCCTTGACCACGGCATCTGCCGCCAGATCGAGATCGGCATCTTCGAGAATCACCGCGGGATTCTTGCCACCGAGTTCCAACTGTGTTCGGGTCAATGTCTGTGCCACGCTTTGCTGAATTCCCTTGCCGACCCCGGTTGAACCGGTAAAGGAAATCGCTTCCACCAGTGGGTTAGTGATCATTTCCTCGCCCACGGTACTACCACCGCCGCAGACGAAATTCAACACCCCCGGCGGCAAACCAGCAGCGACAAAGACATCGACGAAGGCTTTGCCCGCCCTGGGCGTCAGACTCGCGGGCTTGAAGACGATCGTATTGCCGCTGATCAGCGCCGGGGTGCACTTCCGTCCCGGCACATTGAAGGGAAAATTCCAGGGACTGATAATCGACGCCACACCGACGGGCCGCCGCACGCTATAGGCGAAAACCCCCGGCTGGGACGACGGTACGGTTTCGCCACAGAGCGAAATCCCCTGAGCGATCTGAAATTCCATTTCGCGCACTGCCGACCCAACCTCGGTCCGTGCCTCATCCAGGGTTTTGCCGTTTTCTTCGGTGAGAATGGCGGCAATCTCCTCGGCCTGGCCCTTCATCACCTCCACCGCTCTGGACAGGTACTCGGCGCGCTGGTGCACCCCGATTCCAGCCCACTCGGGAAATGCTGCATGTGCCGCTTCGATCGCCGCTTTGGCGTCTGCACGAGTGCCCTTGGGCCATTCTCCGGTCAGGTGTTCGAGATTGGCCGGATTCCTCTGCTCAAAGGTCTGCCCATCTGCAGACCCCACCCATTGGCCATTGATATAATTTTGGAATTCCATTTTTGCTCCCTTTAGATTGGATTCGAAATCGCGTAGACTAGGTCAAACCCTTGACGCAGACATGATCGATAAAACGACGATATATTTCGACGCCGCGACGCAACTCCTCGAGTTCGATCCACTCGTCTACCGTATGAGCCTGAGCAATATCGCCGGGGCCCATTACAATCAGTTGTTTCATCTTGGTACAAAAAGCAATACCGTCTGTGCCATAAGGCACGGTCAGCGGCTTTCTGGTGCCGGTGATTTTTAGCGCCGTGCGCACCAGCGGCGAGTCCGGCTGTGTATAGAGCGGCTGGCCCAGGTGCGAAACCTGGCATTTGAGTCCGTGCTTGCGCGCGGCGTTCTTGGTCCGCTCGATCAGCGGCTGCACATCGATGCCAGGCATCAGGCGATAACTGATTCGACACTCGCTCTCCACCGGCGAAATATTCATCGCCACATTGTGATCATTGACGCTGATGCTCCACTCCGAATGGGCGGGCTTGAACTCGTCATTGCGGTAGCGGCTGGAGCTCAACACCAGATCGTTGATCTTTTTCATCTCAGCCAGAAAGGGAATCATCTTCAGATTGGCATTGACGCCCCGCAAGGTGCTGGTATGTGCGGCGCGGCCCTTGGCGACGATGCGGATACCCATCCCGCCCTTATGCGCATAGACCACCCGCATCCGGGTCGGTTCGCAGATCAGGCCATAGCCGCTACTGGCCTCTTGAAAAAAGAGCGAACGCCTGGTGACATCAGCAGCACCCGCACCACTGATCTCCTCGTCGGCGGTAACGACGATATAGACCGGCGCCCGCAAGTTTTTGGCCTTGAAACGAGCGGCGGCGCAGATCGAGGCAGCCAGAGGTCCTTTCATATCCGCCGCACCACGGCCATAGAGCTTGCCTTTGCGGACCCGAGCCTCAAACGGGCTGCCAGTCCAATCCTCGGCGTTGACCGCCGGTACTACATCATTGTGGCTCATCAGGGTCACCCCACCGGTCCCCGACCCCAGCTTGGCGACGATCGAGAGCTTGTCCACCCCGTGCTCATCGATATAGGGCAATTCTTCAACCGCAAACCCCTGGGATTTCAATACTTCTGCCACGTGAGAGCTGAGGGCTACATTCGAACGCTGACTGACCGAGTCATAGCCAATGAGTTCTTTGCTGAGTCTGACAACCTCAAGTGCCATAGCGGCAAAAACCTTTCCGTTTTGTAGACATCGGATACACCGCAGAATGAGGTGCAAAGCTAAAGAGGAAGCCGCAGTACGGCAAGGATCTCGGCAGTGCATCGAACAAGACGGGAAAATGGATTTCACCAAGCGAAGCCAAGCCCTGTCTCCCTTGAGAACACAAGCCCGAACAACCGGAGTTCAGATCTCAAAATGCAGCCTACCGCCACTCGTTGTCCCAAAACCCCCAGTCCAGCACTTCTCCCCCGGCGTAGACCAGATAGTCGGGCAAAAGCTGCATATCGAGATGGCTGCCCCAGCAGATCGAATCGGGCGCAGTACCCCCATGGACGGCGAGGTAGCGAGCCGGGTTCAACGGATGGGGAAAAACCGCAAAAACCGCGGCCCCCGGCTGCGTATAAGTCCTGCCAACCAGGTCGATCCGATCGGCGCCTAAATCCAGGGCTAAGTCTCCTGCAAAGCGGGCCAGAATCGCATTGCTGGTGCAGCTGCCGTACAAGAGCAGGTTGTGCTCCAGCAACTGATTCTCATCCAGATCCCGATCGAGGATACTGGCCAATTCGACCGCATTGTGTCCCATGATTCCACCGCGGTGTACACCGCCATTGCGCTGTGAATAATAGCTGCGGGCATTGTCGGCGCACCACTGGTTGAAGAACGTCTCCTCGTCGGACCCCGCCGTACCAGGTACCAGCAGTAAACCATCGTAGAACAGATCGCCGATCGGTCCTGAGGCCGCATGATGCTTCTGGCCCACGAGATTGCCCGCACCCGCTTGCCAGACGCCATCCGCACTGCGCCGGAAAGCGTGCTGCCGAGTACTCAGATCGAAAGAGCCCAACGACTGGCCGTCGATGGCGACTGCCAGCGAATGGCGATCGGCGATCGGGCCCAGTGAAACCGTCCGCACCCGCTCGGTCTCAACGGCCAGCACATCCCCTTCGCTCACTACCGCCTCGACCCTGGCTCTCTCGCCATAAACCTCCAATTGATCAATACCCAGCCAATATGCCCGATTGTGGCGCAGGGTGTAGGTAGCCAACGAGACGTGCTGCGGATCGCGCTCCTTGCGCTGGTCCAGGAGCCAGGGAACGATTTGCTCCCAGAGATCGGGCCGTCTACAGCTGTGCCCGGTACGCGGCACTTCGGTGTACTGGTAATCATAACCATGCGCCTCCAGCAAATCGGCCATCTGACGCGAATGTTGCACCGGGACTCCTCCCCCCACGGCCCGATCCCATTCGCCATGCACGATCCACAGCGAAGTATGGCGCATATTCTCCACTACCGAGGCCGCCGAACGAGCGCGCCACGACGGCTCCTCCCAGGGGTGCATATGAAAAGTCAAACCGCCGGGTTTTTCCCAGAGTCGGTAGTCGCAATAGCCGCAAAAAGGCGCCGCAGCCGAAAAGAGATCGGGATAGTGCGAAATCATATACCACACCGCAGCCCCACCCATCGAGGCCCCACTGATGCTGATCCGATCCCGATCAATCGGATAATGAGCCGCGACGTGTTCGATGGCTTCCAGAACGTCGACCTCTCCGTAATTCTGATAGACCGATCCACCACCGCGCCCGGTCGGGCGCAACGCTATACAGGAGCGCCCCTTTCGAGCGGCAATCGCGGCGATTTCTTCGCTCAGCGCGACCGCACCCGACAAATTATCGAAAGCTCCCGGACTGAGTTCGATGAGCAGGGGTTTCGGCTCGGCCCCCTCATCGGTAGCGCAGACGGCACAGGGATATAATTGGCCATCGACGGGCGAACGAAAATACTGCACTTGACCTTTACTTGGCATAGTTCCTCCAGCTGCCGGCCGCTGCGGCCCACCAGCGAGCATCATTCATCGCAGGACAGGCGCAGTGATCGAGGCAGGATTGCGCAAAAGAGCTATCTTTTGTCACAGCCTAAGAGTGCGTTGCCCTATACCCACAACCCGTATTGAAGATGAGCAGTTTCGCCCTTTCCCAACTACTGGCCGGAGTCGCGTTCACCTTCGGCCTGGCGTCGGTTCAATTCAAGACGCGACGCGATGTCCTGCTCTGTCTATTTGTCTCTACGACCTTTAACAGCGTGCACTTCTTTCTGCTCGACCGCCCGGGACCGAGTACGCTGATGCTGCTGATCGGCATACGGTATCTAGCCGCCATACGCACCACCGACCGCAAGGTGTTGATTTTCTTCTTGCTGGTCACGATCGCCTCCTTTGCCGCAACCTTCAAGTCCCCAATCAGCCTGCTGGCCCTCTGCGGCGCTCTGATCGGTACCTTCGGCACCTTCCAACCCCAGGGTCGGAAGGTGCGACTCTATTTCATGGGTGGCAACATCGCCTGGCTGCTCCACAATATTTTTGTCTGGACCCCGGTGGGAATTGCGATGGAAGCCTTGTTCCTCAGCAGCAGTCTGATCGGTTTTTGGCGTCATTACGGATCACCGCTCAAACGCCCAGACCACGAGTGATATGCTCATCTGCAATAACGCGGAGAACAGTGCAGATTGGCCTGCAGAGCGAAGACGAGTCAGCTCACAAGACCTAGCGCCAATCGGCAACCTCACTAAGTGGAAAAACCGGGCGCAGCTTCCGGTACTCATAAGAGAACAGGTCCGGGCTGTGCACTCCTGGCGTATCGACTTCGAGAATCAAAGCGGCGATCGGAGTATAATCAGCGCGAAAGTGCACCGCCGACTTGAGCGCAATCAGTTTGCGCTCCAGAGGCTCGATCCCGGTGCTGCGTAAAACCTCAGTATCAAAAGGTTGGATCCGCTCCTCGGTCAAAATGATCTCGACGCCCCCGACCCGCACTACGACCGTCCGGCCCATCTGCGCGCTCTTGCCCCGTCCCATCGGACCCTTGTTGCGAAAATTCCCATCGCTGATCGTCTGTACATAACCCGTCAGCACCACTGGCTCTCCATGCAAGGGGTGCGACTTACCGCCAACCTCGAGCTCGACCTCCCGCCCCACACCGACCTCGATCGCCCGCGCCACCGATTCGGGGTCAGCGATCACCGCCACCACCGCACCCTGGAAATTTGCCTCGATCAGCGCACGCAGAATAAAGGTACCATCGCAAGGTCCGCCGCCGCCGGGATTATCGGCCCCCTCGGCGAGAACCACTGGCTGCCCCTCACTAACCCGAGCCCGTTCGATGGCCTGGTCTACACCGACTAGATCGGCGCGAAAATCCTCGCGCATATCCCAAATATACTGGGCGTACTCGTCGGCGTACTGGTCGGCCAGATCCCGATCCGCATCGGTCGTCACCAAGATCGATGCACCAGCATCGCGAATATCGGCAAATGGGAACCCCATCGACAAAGTTGCCGTTACCACCCCGGGTCGGGCTTCCATTTGATGCAGACGGGCTATCGCCTCGCTCATCGGCCGGCGCATAGTACATTGCGGCGGCGGAGCAGTCAATAGGGGCAACTGCCGGTAGGCCATGGTCGGGCGAATTTTCCCACGCACTACGTCGACCATAACCTGAGCGCCTTCCAGACCGCGCTCGTAGCAATCGACATGGGGGTAGGTATCGAAGCCGATGATAACATCGGCGTATTCCGCCATTGCCGCGCTGATATTGGCGTGCAGATCCAGAGTCACCACCACCGGTAACGAGCCAACCTGCTCGCGTACGCTGCGCAGCAGATCTCCTTCGGCATCTTGGTGCAACTGGGTCACCATCGCTCCATGCAGATCCAAAAAAACGCCGTCGAGCGGTCCGGCCTGCTCCAAGCGACCGAGCAATTCTCCCTTGAGCGTATCATAGGCCTGCTGCTCGATCGTCCCCGCCGGCGTAGCAAAAGTCCACAGCAGCGGCACCGGCTCGATTCCCACTTCGGCAGCGCGCGCGAGAAATCCACCGGTAATGGTGCTGGTCTGCGCAAATTCCGCGATTATTTCTTCACCGACGCAATAGGTCGCCTGCACGAAGCTCTCGATATCCGTAGAGATCGGCGAAAAGGTGTTGGTTTCGTGGCCTATACATCCGATCGCAATTCTCATTGCCGATTTCCTCTTTTCTTATTGCTAATCCTTATAAGGGTCGAATTCGTCGGCTGCGGCCATCGCCACACCGATCGGCATCAGCGTACGCACGATTTCGATCGTCTCGCGGTGAAAGGCCAACACCTCCGGCAGTCGCTTATAGACATGGGGCGATTCGTCGGTGCCGGCACCGCGCAATTCCACCTGATTGAATTCCTCGATCCACTGAGTCATCATTGCACGGCTGATCTGGCCCTCGCTCTTGAGTTGGCGCTTGCCCCGCCGCCAGCGCTTGCGGCCGGCGGCCTGAGTGCGGGACATCACGCGCCCCGCACCGTGGACCGTCGAGTAAAGCGTCCCGGCACTCTCGCGCGACTGCACCCCTTCGATAATGACCGAAATATCTCCCATCGAGCCGCCGACAAAGCTGCGTTGTCCCGGCTGGCACGGAGTAGCCCCTTTGCGGATCACCACCAGATCCTGGTCGTAATGCCGCTCTTTCCAGGCGAAATTGTGGTGGTTGTGGACTTCGCTCACGACGCTGCCGCCGATGATCTGCACGACTCGATCGCAGACCCAATCTCTGCCGGCATAGGCGTACTCTCCAGCCAGTTCCATACACGCCCAGTACTGCTGACCCAATTCGCTACCCATATCGAAGAGTACCGGTGCCACGTGCATCCCGTCCTTACCACCACCGGCCTTGATAAAATGCGTCGCCAATTTGTGACCCAGCCCGCGCGAGCCAAAGTGGACCCCAATCCACACCGCATCCCTATCATCGATGAACAGATCTACGTAGTGATTGCCCGAGCCGACTGTACCCAGCTGGGCATGAGCCATATCCTTCAGTGAGCCCGCCACGGGAATATCGTCCCAGGTCGCAGCGGCGAATAATTCGGCATCTACCGGCTCCGGATTTTTGCGACCGATGCCAAATGAGATCACAGCGAAAATCTCGTCCATGATTTCGGCGATATGCGCCTGTACTTCTCGGGCATCGACATCGAGACATATGGCCTTGTTGCCACAGGCGATATCGAAACCGACTGCCGAGGGACTGACCTTATCGCGATAGGCCAGCACTCCGCCAATCGGCACCGCATAGCCCAAATGGTGATCGGCCATCAGCGCCGCGTACTCGGCATCGGCGGCACAGCGGGCCATCTGCTCGACTGCATTGTCGAGCGGCAGCCCCCAGACTGGTACATCATCGCTCTTTAACACGGGCACCTCATCGGGGAAATCCCAGATCGACTGAACCAATACGGGAAAGAACTCCAACGTCCGAAACTCCGCGTTCCACAAAGAGTCCGGCATGATTTTGCCGACTATAGATCCGTCGATCAGACAACAGTCAGCGTGTACTTTTTAAGTACTTCGCGCGCCGAAGATCGGTGCGATATGGCGTTGCCAGAGGTTTTCAGTCACATTGCGTGCAATGATCGCCTCATTCGCCTTGAGCGCATCGGTATATCGAACGCCCATCTCTGCCGCGATCTTGAAACCAACGTGAATCAATTGGCGAAAGTGCCGGTTGTATTCGGGACTGTTCGGGATATGGCGAAGTGCGTTGACATAGTGCGCCGAATCCCAACTATTGACCGTTTCGATACTCGGCAACTCTGCGGCCGCTATATCAATCACATTCGCATACGGTCCGGTCAGTTCGTCAAAGCGGCCCCGGGCTTCGGCATATACTTCCCTGGCTATCGCCAGACCTTCGCCCCCTGCTTCCGCAAGGCCGATAATCTCTTCCAGCCATGTAGTACCGGCCGTCTTGACATGCAGGCCCGCCTGGTGTCTGGCAATGAGCTTATTGATGATCGGATAGATCGAGAACTTGTCCGAACCGGAATGCACACTGAGCTTGAGCGTTGCCGGCAGACCGAATTCACCGATCGCAAAGGCGATCACATGAAGGTCCTGATCGAACTCCTTCTCGAATTGCACCAAGTCCCCTACATAATCGACACCTTTGTTAAAACGCCCGGTGAATTTAGGCGCAATGGTCTGCGCCGGGATTCCCTCCGCCGCGATCATAGAGAGCAGCAGCAAGAGGTCGATCGGAGTTTGCGGCAGGTCGGTTTCGTCCACTGAGACTTCGGTCACGAAATTATCAACCCCTTTGGCTGCTTCGATATGACGGTAGATCTTACCGGCTTCTCTAATCGCGAGCAGAAAATTCCCCGCGCTTTTACGCAGCGTGTCTTCGGTCACTGTAAAGGGGACCTCGATGCCCGGGATCTTCAGCGATCCGAGAAACGAACGATTCGCAGCAACAAAAGCGTCCACATCCTCGACCTGGGGTTCGCTGCCGACAAATTCGGCCACATCAAGCGTATAGAAATCGCTGCCGGCGAGAAAGCTATCGACCGTTTTCAGGTCAATATGATCGGCATCGACATAATAATCACCCTGCCACTTGAGCGCCGCGACGGCATCATCCGCCTCTGAACGCACATCGTCGGGATGCGTTTTGATAATATTGTGCTCACGGAAGGATTTGTTCCAGATCGGATAGACATCGAGGCCCGCAGTTCTGGCCTCGACTAGCGCAGCTAACTGGGCGCGCCCCTGGTGAGCGAAACGGTCCCCCATACCCAAAGTGAATTTTTGTATTTGCATCGGCTGAGAATACTCGCGTTAGAAGTTATGCGAAAGAAACGTGAATTCTGGTGATCGCGCCCGGATGTTGATTCCATTCCTCCAGAGCCGCAGGCGCTTCGGCCAGGGGAACGGTTTTCGTGATCAGGGAATCGGTCGGCAAAACACCACTTTCGAGATGGGCAATTACCGCCAGGAAATCCTCGGCAGCAGCATTGCGCGAACCGCGAATATCCAGTTCCTTCATCACGAAATATTTGGTCTCGTACTCGACCGGGGCCTTGGCATAACCGATATAGACAATGCGTCCGGCAAAGCACACTTCTTCGACGCAGGCCTTGAAAGTCGCAGGGGAACCAACCGCCTCGATCGCCACCTCGGGACCTTCCCCGGCGGTTATGACCTCGAGGCGCTCAGACAGCGATTCGCGCAGCGAATTGATACCATCGGTAGCACCACAGCGCGCAGCAAGGGCGAGTTTCTCATCATCGATATCGACGGCGACTACCCGAGCATTGCGCGCGGATGCACCCGCGATTACCCCAAGTCCGATCGCTCCACAACCAAAGACAAGTACCGTATCATCAGCCGAGACCTTCCCCCTGGCGACAGCGTGAAAACCAACCGTAAGGGGCTCGACCAACGCCATCTCTGGAATACCCAGCCCCTGTGCTCTGAAAAGCTTGGAGCAGGGTACGACGACCATTTCGGTCATCGCCCCGTCGCGTTGTACACCCAGGGTCTGGTTGTAGCGACAGGTATTGTAGCGACCGCTTCTGCAAGCAGTGCATTCGCCGCAATTCGAATACGGCGAGACCAGCACATCCATGCCGACCTCCCACTCTGCCGGCACCCCGGACCCCACTTGCTCAATCGTCGCGCCGATCTCATGACCAGGTATCCGTGGATAAGTGACCAGCGGATTGAGTCCGCGATACGACGTAAGGTCGGTACCGCAGTAGCCGACTTGCTTGATCCGCAACAGCACTTCGCCCTCGGCGGGAGCGGCAGGCTCCGGCACCTCGATAATTTGCACATCCCCAGGCTCTTTAATAGTGAGTGCTTTCATTCGCTTTGCACCATCTGGAAAATTTGGAGTTTGAAACGACCGACACTATACACTCAAGCGATTGAGAACATTGCGCGTAATCTGTGCGACCGGACTCTTATCGCGATAAAGACCATGCGCCCACTCAATGGTTGCAGCGGTGAATACCGTTCCTTTAAACTCCGTCTCGTTCACGGCTACCGTACTGTAGTACTGGTCGTGGTATATCCCCAGATCTTTGTTCAGACCGGCATCCGCCGCATCGGCAATGGCGATGATTTTGTAGTGCCTGCTAATGCCATCTCGGCCGGTGAAACAGGGCTTGCCAGCGATGAATTCGATATCTCCCCCATCGCACTCGACACCGACGATAGAATCAGCGCGACCCAGTTCGTCTCCGGCGACGAGTCCGGTTCCGGCAAATGCCCAGTGATCGGGCTCAGTGACGCGAAAAAATCCGTATTCTCCGGATGTTGGAGCGATAAATTCTCCGGGCACACTGCTCTTGGCATTGACACTCGCAGTATAAGAAACGCCGATAGTGCGCTGACGAAGGTCCTCTATAGCGCAGAGGAACGACGTGTGGGGATCTTCGGGTGTCCCGAGCGGGTTTTCTTTGTAGCGCGTCTTAGCGCAATAGAGTTGACGGCCATCCGCCCTGTTTTCGACCTGGTGCCAGAAAGCATTGCCGGCGAAGACCATCAGATTGCCGCCGCCGGCTACGAATCGCTGCAGCTGCTCGCATTCGTTGCGACTCGTGTATTCACCGTGACAGATGCGCAAATGGGCTCGGTACTCATCCAGGATCCCGGGCTCTGCATCGTGATCGGCGTTTATGCAGTAATCCACCGCGTATCCTTCTGCATCGAGCCACGAGGTGAAAAACTGATCCCAGGCATAAAAACCACCCATGAAATCCGGCTGCAAAGGCCTCTCGAAACTCAGTACTTCACTGTGCTGTCTATCGGTCGATATATAGGGGAAAAATGATTTGCCGCCAACGGGATTATAGGCCGAATAGGTATTGGTTTCGATCGTGAGCAGAATCGGCGCCTGTGGCGTTTTTGGACGGACGACAAAGAGGATCTCGCGCATTCCCTGTCCGGTGGGGAAAGTGGCTATATAAACTCCGCTTTGCCAATGATCGGGCACCATGAACTCAACCGTTTCCGGCCAGTTGAACCCATCGCGATACCCGGTCTCGGCCACCTCGTGCAGCTCACCCCGCAAGCCGTTTATTTCGGTCATTAGACACCGGTTCGCGCCTTCGTGGAAAACGAAGATATCGTAGTAGGATCTGGAATTGGAGATATGGAAAGCAATCCGCTCGCCCTGACGCACACTCATCGAGCTGGGATAGCCGCCTTCCTGTAATTTCCAATAGCGGGTCGCATCTTCTTCATAGTGAGCAAAAATATGTTCTCTCTTCATCTCGATTCTCGATCTGAAAACTCAACCAACGACACCGCGATACAGGCATCGACGCCCCCTGCGACAGACACAGGCAACCGGACCCCGGTCCTTGCTGATCGCAAGCAGCGCACACGCTTCGCACCGCTACCGCAGATAGGATACTAGTTCGTCGAGCTTCGCACAATCAAGGCGCAATAGTACCACATATCAGATCTGAGTAAAAACGCATAACCGAACCAGCGCTCATTGACCACAAGGCGAGAAAACCATTTACTATCCCGACAAGCGCCCTGACTCGCGACTTCTGTGCTTCCTCGCCGAATTATTAAGCTCGGGGCATTTTAAGACCAGTGCCACTCTCCCCACTGGCAGAGGACTGATGCTTTATATACTCATTGCAATCGGACTCGGCTTCATCCTGGTCGAACGCCTCTGGCCAGCCATGGAACTACCGAAAGTCAGGGCCTGGTGGCCGCGAGTGATCCTGGTCAACCTGCTGCAGTTCGGAATGGTGGTACTGGCCGGACAGAGTTGGGATCTCTGGCTGCGCAAAACATCGCTCTTTTCTCTCTCGCAATACCTGGCCGATCCACTCGCCGGATTTTGCACCTATATCGTAGCCTCCTTTGCGTATTACTGGTGGCATCGCATCCGCCACGAATCGAAGCTCCTGTGGCTGGCCTGCCATCAGTTGCATCACTCGCCACGGCGACTGGAAATCGCCACGGCCTTTTACAAGCATCCGGTCGAACTCTTCATCAATTCGCTGATCAGCTCATCCATCGCCTACCTCTTACTCGGCGTTAGTATCCAGGCCGCTGGGTGGTACACGTTATTTGCAGGCATCGCCGAATTTTTTTATCACTGGAATTTCACTACCCCGCACTGGGTCGGCTATATCATTCAGCGTCCGGAAGCGCACAAGGTCCACCACCAGAAGGATCATCACACCGACAACTACGCCGACCTTCCGATCATCGACATCGCCTTCGGGACGTTCAAAAACCCGCACCGCTTCAAAGACCAATGCGGTTTCGACCACTGGCGCGAAGACCGTTTCGAGGATATGCTTGCCTTCCGCGACGTCAACGATGCTGCGGCGGAGAAACTTTCACCGCTGCACTTTCTGCCAACCTGTATCGGCTGCGGCAAAAGATGGGCATGTCACGAAGCCAGATCCACTTTATCCGAGGACTGATCTTGTATTCACGACGACCTGATTTCCAAACACCGTATCACTCGCGTTTCCTGGGCGAATAGAGACAGATGCCGCTTTTCTCACTATATCATTTGTTCTGGCTGAGCCTGACCGCACTTTTCATCGTCGGCTGCTTCAATATGCGCCGGTTCGACCTGAACTCCGTCTGGCATCGAGTATTCAGGATCGGTCTCTTCCTCATCGTAGGTGCAAACGAAATCGCCTGGTTTCTCTACCGACACTTCGCCTTTCAACTCCCCCTCGTCGACAATCTCCCCCTGCATCTGTGTGACTTATCCGTTTTCATCATGCTCTTCACGCTGGCAACGGGAAGCAAAACACTGGCTGAACTCTCGTACTATATGGGCGCTGTTGGAGCTCTGCTCGCGGTGTGCTTTCCCGCCATCAGCGAGACGGGCAGCATTCGACTCATCGCCGAGATCCGTTATTTCATCACCCATATTGCACTAGTTGGAGTGGGAGTCTACTTCACCTTCGGCAGGCACCACTACCCGCAGCGCAGTTCGATTCTCAGAAGCTACGTATTCATTCACCTCTATGCTCTGCTGGTGACACCCCTCAACCTGCTGCTAGATACGAACTATTTCTTCACTCTTGCCGCCCCTGCGCAACTCGGCTTCATACACCACTATCCCCACTGGGTCTTCCTCGCGGTTACATCGCTGATCTTTCTCTGCGCATTTGCTCTACTGCATATCCCCTTCGCATGGCTTCACCGCCAACGGAACTATAGCGATCACCCGTCGACCGAATAAATCAACAATCAGACCTGCGAACCAAAGAGTCCGGTCAATCTTTCAAGCTAGGATAAATCAGGGGTCCATCGAAAAACAGCCGGCGTAGACACCGATCCCCAGAATCGAGACCCCAAGCGCGCTAAGGCCGAAAACGCGCCCTGACCTCCGGATCGGGTATAATACATTCATCGTACCGACCAAACCACCGATAGCGGTTGCGGGCAATCCAGTCGTAGCCAGTGTCGCGGATCGAGCGCGGCACAATGCGCAGCCACGATACCGGTCGCCAAAAACCGCCGATCTCGTCTAGAATCCGCAACACGGCTTCCGACTTCAAATAGAGCAGCTCCTCTTTGCTGCCCAAATGCTGCACCAGCGCAATACTGGACAGATCTGCGCTGAGAGCCTGCTGCCGGGCGCGAACTGCCGCAGCGGTCTCACCCTGCAGCGGAGCATAGAGGAGTCTTTGACCACGGTCTTCGGCAAGAAGAAAATGTACCGACCTATCGCACAATCCGCACACCCCGTCAAAGAGAACCAGCGAAGGACCTTTTTGCTTCCGAGCTGAAGAAAACCACTGCGGATCGAAGGTAAAGAGATGCAGCAATAGCATTCCAACCGAAAGCTCGGCGAAGGCAAGCATCGTCATAATCCCGAGATGCATACCGACCAGGGCGGTCCATGCGCAGCAACGAGTCCGCGAACTAAGACAGAGCGGTAAAAAAAGAAGCTCCATCATTAACGCGAACCAGGTCATCACTTGCAGGCCTGTATCCGGCAGACCGAGTACCAGATCGCGCAATATACCAGGGCGGGCGAGCGGCAGGTTGAGAACGTGCTTGAGCGCGGTACCATCCGACCAGCTCGGACTGTTGATGAGTTTTTCCAAACCGCTGAACGTATAGCCCCCGGCCATCAGCAACCAGGCGCCCCAGAACGCAAAGGCCGGAAAAAACCAGTCCGGCGAACGCTGTCGACGCCGCATAACCAGCGGCTCACCGAGCGGAATCGCGGCACTGAGCAACAGCAAGAATCCGATATAGGGCAAAGATGGATTGCTTATCAGGTTGTTGCGATTGAAAAGGCAGGCGAGTCCGTACCAAAGTACGATTGCAACCGGACGCCGCGCGATTCCGGCAGCAAAGAGCAGCGAGAGCACGGTCAGTACCACCAGCATCCCGATCACCAGAGCCGGCGAGTCCCAGTGCTCCAGGGGATTGGGCAGAATTCCGAACGTAAAATTGAGCCCTGGATCCGGAAAAATACCCTCGCGGCTGAAAAGTTCCGCGCCGTACGGCACCAAGTGGGCGAAATGCAATGCCAGATAGAGCCCGAGCGCGATGCGGAATAGCGCAAACTGGTACGGTGAGATAGCCGCTATTCGCTGTGGCCAGGATCGAGGATCCATTCTTCGCCACTCCCCCGGGTTTTCGCACGCACCCGAATCCGCACGCGACTGGCATCTGCGGGCATGCCAAGTTCCGCGATAAAGGGTCCACCGGCTTTCAAACTGTAGCGAAAGACGGCCTGCCAGATTTTTTCCGGCAGCACCGGTGCGTACGACAAAGCAGCACCATAGACGTTGCGGCGGTTATAGGAGCCGCCCAACCGCTGGTACAATTCCGGCGTAACCGCCAGCTCGACGCTCTCGCCCGCGAGCTCGTAGAGGATAGTAAAATCGGTAGCAAACGTTTCGTAGCCATTAATCGCTGAGAAAACTTTCGGCAGCGGTGATGCACCAGAGGCCGAACCCACTCCGCGCAACACGCGATTTCCCAGCACAAAACCAACCATCTGCAAGCAGCCGAGAACCAGAATTACGGCCACGCTGAGATTGAATAGCAATACGCGTCGGCGATCAGGCGAATTACCGACATCTCCGCCGTTATTGTCCATTTGCGGGCGTTGGTCTTTCTGCAGCTAGGTCAGGAGCGCGCGCAGGCGTTCAATAACGAGATCGACTTCATCCTCGATAAGATGGGCAACCGCGATCCGGATCCGATCGCCTTCGCCCCGGGTCCAGATGCTGGGATCGCCGGCTTTGAGTTCCGCAATGACTTGCACCGCCGTCTTACCCAACTGGTTTTCGTCGAGCTGCAACATGACCCCGTTGCTGAGGCTATTGTCCTCGATATGGCGTTGTATCTTCAGCTGCGGTATATCGCGCAGAGCCTCCATAATGCGTTCTGCTTTGACCCAGTGGCTGGCGATCCGGGCCTGATGATCCAGTGCCAACCATTCTTTCAACGCCACTGCCACCGCGATGATTTCCTGCCGATCGAGCTTCAACGGACGACCAATCGTTTCGTACTCGCTGACTTCAAAACCGATGAAGCTGTGCATGAACGCCGCTTCGATCAGATCCTTTTTGCCTGCCAGAATCCCGGTCGAATTGCAGGCACCGAAGTACTTGGCGCCGAATCCGATCAGGCTGGCACCCGACTGCGTGTAGTATTTGAAACGATCTAGCGGATAAACCTGGTAGGCTGCATCGACGATCACCGGTAGATCGTATTTATCGGCGATCCGAACGACCTCTTCCAAATCCAACAGAGTCGGATCGGCATCGCCGGACGCGAAAAAATGAACGGCGGCAGTACCCGCACCGATCGCAGCCTCGAACTGAGCGACAGTCGTGCCGTCGCGGTCTCCGACCCTGATCACCTCACCACCGAAGATGGTCAGACAGCGTTCGTAATGGTAATGCTGACCGGCCTGAAAGAGAATCTCCGAGGCGA
>MDTE01176727.1_pt1 | contig 17052 bp, 10 predicted proteins | sample 811231 | NCBI WGS metagenome assembly MDTE01 (sample SAMN05326651, study PRJNA326480) | marine metagenome | isolation source: seawater | place: Indian Ocean: Red Sea | collected 2010
CAGGAAGACGGCACCTTCATCAGCCCTGGGGCCTGGGGCAATATCTGGGGAGATCTGGTGGAATTGAAGCATGATCAACCAGAGACCTGGGACTACCTGGCGAGCGTCTTTCTGACCTGGTGCGAGCGCGGAGTCGACGGGTTCCGCTGTGATGCCGGCTACATGGTGCCCCTGACCGCCTGGCAATACATTATTGCCCGCGTGCGCGAGTCCTTCCCCGACACCCTGTTTCTGCTCGAAGGCCTGGGGGGTGCCTGGGAAGCCACTGAGACGCTGCTCACCGAAGGTGGCATGCAGTGGGCCTACTCAGAACTTTTTCAGGAATACCAAGCGCCTTCCGTGCAGGCCTACCTTCAGCACTGCATTCACCAAAGCCCACGGGTGGGCACCCTGGTTCACTACAGTGAAACCCATGACAACCCGAGGCTCGCCGCCCAAGGAAAAACCTGGTCGCTACTTCGCAACCAGCTCTGCGCCCTCACCAGCACGCAGGGGGCTTTCGGCTTCACCTGCGGTGTGGAGTGGCTGGCCACTGAAAAAATCATCGTCCATGAATGCACCGGTCTCAACTGGGGGGCGGAGGAGAACATCGTTCACGCGATGGCGCGACTCGGTCGCCTGCTCAATCACCACCCCTGTTTTTTTGACGGAGCCACCCTGCAGCTCAGCCCCCAGCCCACTTCCCGAACCTGCCTGCTTCAACGAGTGAGCCGGGAGGGCGATCGTGCCCTGTGGATCCTCATCAATACCGATGTCACGCAATCCCAGCAGGTCACTCTCGAGACCTCTCAGTTTCCGAGCCTCTCCCAAGCTCCGGCCTTCGATTGGATGCAGGGAGGAAGCCTGGTGCCGTGGACTGAAGGCGAAAGCTCATGGAGCCTCGAGCTGGCTCCCGGCCAAGTCTGCTGCCTGGAGGAGGCCGCTTCAGCCAACCAGCATGATGAACGGGAAGGGCAGCGATACCGAGAAGCCCGGTCTCGAGCCGCGATGGGGCTGGCCTGTCTGTCACAGATCCATGGCATCGAGCACACCCCCCGGGTGGACTGGAAGGAGCTGGAAAGAAGCCTCGATACCGACCTCGAAGCCTGGCTGAGTGGCCTTTCCGAAAAGGACAAGGAGGCTTCTCCCCCCCGTTCCACCTCCGCATGGCCTAGGGTGACCCGCTGGTCCTCTTCGGATCGTCCCCGCATGCTGGTAGTACCGATGGGTCACTGGATCGTCATCCGGGAGCACCATCCTTTTCGCCTCACCCTGAAGGCCGATTCGGGGCGCTCCATCACCCGACTCGATTCTGTGCCCGCAGGAGGGGATCATGTCGCCACCCTTCTGGCCACCAAGCCCGGAAAGATCTCCATGCATCTCGATCTTTTTGGCAGGAAGACCGCCTGCACTGAGACAACCTGGCTGGTTTGCGACCATCGCCAGACTGCTTTCTCGAGCGGCTCCGACCGCATGGCCCTGCTGACCAACGGCCGAGGCGCCATGGCACGCGTGCATGCCGACCCCGGTCACATCCAATCCAAATACGACTGCCTGCTGGGGGCTAATCTGCACCCAAACCTTCCGGTAGATCGCCATGTGCTGATCAAACGCATGCGCCTTTGGGCCAATGCCGATGGCTTCATCACTCCGCTCGACCAGGCAGCCTTGATTGACTTTTCGGCGACCGCCCCAGCCAGATGGCGCTTCTACCTACCCGCCGGAGCCGGCCGCTCGCTGGAGCTGGAAATGACGCTCCATCTCATGGAAGGCTGCAACACCCTGATCGGTCGTTTCCAGCGCGTCGAAAAAAAACAGCGCCTCTCCGAGGGAGAAGAATTCCCAGCCGATGGCCGTCTGCAGCTGACCCTGCGACTCGACCTGGAAGACCGTAACTTCCACCAGCAGACCCAGCGCTCAGATGGAGCCGATGCTCACTTTCACACCCATTTCCAACCTTTGGATTCAGGGGATGGATTCCTCTTTCAACCCGCCAGCGATCGTCGCCTGCGCGTCAATGTCGACCGGGGCCACTTTCACCCCGAGCCCGAGTGGTCCCAAGGCATTGCGCACCCCACTGAGCAGACCCGAGGCCAGGAAGGTTCGGGCGATGCCTGGAGCCCGGGATGGTTTGCCCTGCCCCTGAGCGCGGGCGAGGCCCTTCATCTGACCGCCACCTGTGAGGCTCACGGCCCATCCGAGGCAGCAATGCATGCCGCGCTGAACCAGCCCGAGAAAGACAGACAGGGAGCGGAGTCCTCCGAGTCCCAAAGCCACTGCGACGCATGGGGCGACCACCTGACCACGGCATTGCGCGCTTACGTGGTGCAGCGGGATGCTGGCAAGACCGTCATCGCGGGCTACCCATGGTTTCTCGACTGGGGGCGTGATTCCATCATCGTGGCCCGGGGCATGCTCCATGCCGGCATGGAAGAAGAAGTGGTGGCACTGCTCAAGATCTTCGGACGCTTCGAATCCGATGGCACCCTACCCAACACCATCCATGGCAGCGATGCCTCCAACCGAGACACCTCCGATGCCCCTCTGTGGTACGGAGTTTTGCTGGAGGAAACCGCTGCTCAAGTGGGCGATGCCCTCTATCACGCGCCGGTGAGTAAAGGAGGCCCCCTTCTGGGTGAGATCCTTTTCCGCATCGCCCGAGGCATTTTCAAAGGCACCCCCAACGGGATCCGTATGGATGCCACCTCAGGGCTGGTCTGGAGCCCCAGTCATTTCACCTGGATGGATACCAACTACCCTGCCGGGACTCCGAGGGAGGGCTACCCCATCGAAATCCAGGCCCTGTGGATCCGGCTGCTGGAACAACTGCACCAGCTCGATTCGTGTCAATCCGGCTCCAGCTCCAGCAAAGGCTCCGAATCCGCGATCGACACCCGATGCCCCGATGGGAGCTGGGGCCAATGGGCAAAGAAGGCACGTGATCATGTGGAACGCTTGTTCTGGATCGAAGAGAAGCAATGGCCAGCCGATCTGCTGATCGCCCCATCGGGCACTCCTGCCGGCGAGGCCCTGCGGGGTCAGGCCCTGCGCAGCAATGCCTTGTGGGCCGTGACCCTGGGCTGCCTGAAAGGGGAAAGGGCTCAGGCCACCGTCCGCGCTGCCCAACGCCACCTGGTGGTGCCTGGGGCCCTGCGCTCCCTGGCTCCCCTGCCCACCATCCCACCTTTACCCATTCACGGCCATCATGGAGGCCTGCTCAACGACCCTTCCAACCCCTATTGGGGACGCTACGAGGGCGATGAAGATCAGCGTCGCAAGCCGGCCTACCACAACGGAACCGCCTGGCTGTGGACCTTTCCATCCTTCTGCGAAGCCATGGTCATGGCCTGGCCGTCAGATCCGGCCGCGCACACAGCCGCCCTGGATTATTTGAGCTCCATGCAGGCCCACTGGAAGGAAGGCTGCTCGGGGCAACTCCCGGAAATCCTCGATGGCGACGCCCCGCACACCCAGCGTGGCTGTGACGCCCAGGCATGGAGCGTTTCCGAAGCCCTGCGGGTGTGGCGCTGGCTGCACGCAAACCCGCCCCACCAGCCATGATCGGGATGGCCTGACCCCGTCCATTCGGGGATTCCCTCTTGTTCACTACCTGAATCCTGCTACCCTTCGCCGCCTTGTGAGTTTGCAAAAAGAGATCGAGCGTCGCCGCACCTTTGCCATCATTTCGCACCCCGATGCAGGGAAGACCACCCTCACCGAGAAGCTGCTGCTTTACGGTGGGGCCGTCCACCTGGCCGGGTCGGTGACCGCACGCAAGCATCAGCGAGCCTCCACCTCCGACTGGATGGAACTAGAACGCAAGCGCGGCATCTCCATCAGCTCCACCGTTCTCCAGTTCGAATACCAGGGCTTTGCCATCAATCTGCTGGACACCCCCGGGCACAAGGATTTCTCTGAAGACACCTACCGCGTGCTCACTGCCGTCGATGGAGTGGTGATGGTCATCGATGCCGCCAAGGGCATTGAGTCGCAGACCCAGAAGCTCTTTGAAATCTGCCGTCGACGTGGCATCCCGATTTTCACCTTCATCAACAAGTGCGATCGCCCCACCCAGGACCCTCTGGAACTTCTGGATGAACTGGAACGCGTACTGGGCATCGGTTCTTTCCCTGTCAACTGGCCCATCGGCACCGGGGTGGACTTCAAAGGGGTCTTCGACCGCCTCAACAAGGAAGTCCATCTCTATGAGCGCACTGCCGGTGGGCTCTACCGTGCCCCATAGTCGGTGGGCGATGTGGAGGCTGCCATCATTCGCGAGCAGCTCAGCCCCGAAATGCATGCCAAGCTAACCGAAGAAATCGACATGCTGAACATGGCCGGAGAAGACTTCGACATCGATTCGGTTTACTCAGGGCAGATGACCCCGGTATTCTTCGGCAGTGCCATGAACAATTTCGGGGTGGAACTCCTGCTCAAGGGCTTTCTCAAATACTCTCCGCCACCCGCGGCCCGGGACAGTCAGGAAGTCACCATCCCGACCGATCACGAGGCCTTCACCGCCTTCATCTTCAAGATCCAGGCCAACATGGATCCCAAGCACCGCGACCGCATCGCTTTTGCCCGCATCTGCTCGGGCAAGTTTGAGCGCGACATGACGGTCATCCATCCCCGATCCGGCAGGAAGGTGCGCCTGGCCAGTTCGCACAAGCTCTTTGGCAATGAACGCGAAACCGTCGACGATGCCTATCCCGGCGACATCGTCGGGCTGGTCGGCCTCAACGACTACGGCATCGGTGACACCCTCACCACCGATCCCAGCATTCAGTATCGGGAAATCCCCATTTTCACGCCCGAGTGCTTTGCCTACCTGCACAACCCCAACACCTCGAAATTCAAGCAATTCCGCCAGGGTCTGGACCAGCTCCTGCAGGAAGGCGTGATCCAGGTGCTGGAAGTGCGTGGCTCCCTCACCCGGGTGCCCCTGCTCGCAGCGGTCGGTCAACTCCAGTTTGAAGTCGTGCAATACCGCTTGGAGACCGAATACCATGCCGAATCCCGGTTGGAGTCAGCTCCCTGGTCGGTCATCCGCTGGCTGCCCACCGACATCACCGAAGCCCAGCTCGATGGGCTCTCACTCCCGACGGGCACCAAGGTGGCCTACGACCGACACGAGCACGCCGTGGCTCTCTTTGATTCGGACTGGGCATCCAGCTATTTTGAGGAAACCAATGCCGGCATCAAGCTCTCCACCCTTCCGCCCGAAAGCATGGAGATCCTCACCCGCCACATCGAAGCCTGAGTCCCCCCCCTGTGGAGGCATCGCCCACCGACGACGGCTTGACAAGCTACCTCGCACCAAAGAAGATAAACACGTGGATTCATTCCATGGGGGCGTACTGGTTTCGACTGGGTGGATACGTCTGGGGTAGCATGCCGAGGATGGTACGTTGGCCTCGTTAATCATCGGACCAAAAAAATAACTGCTAACGAAGAATTAGCTCTCGCGGCATAAAGTCCGCGACGTCTCACTGCTGACACCTGCTAGGTAGATGAGGCGCCGACAGCAGGTTAGGCACTGAGCGGAGACCGCGCGTGATGGGCCGAAACTGATTTCATGCGGACTAGGCAGGAGGTCTCGCGCCAGACCGCTATCCTTTCTGCCGATACCGATTGTCTGGACAAGCATGTAGAAGCTTCACGGCACGTCTGCTTAGGACGCGGGTTCAACTCCCGCCGCCTCCACCACTTTTTCAACAAGTCCACTGCTCGACCTTTGAGGGGATATCCCCCAACCAATGATCTGAGAATCTATCCTTTTGATGACTGCGTGCTCTCAGATTTGATGGCTGCATCGGTGGGTGGCTGAAGATCCTTAAACGGCTTACGTCACTTGAGATCCTTCAGGGAAGCTTCAACCCGTTGCAGGTTCTCCTGATCGCGGGCCTTGTGTTCGGCGCTGCCATGCGCGAGGGCTTTCTGGAAATGGAATCGAGCTGTTTCAAGATCACCTGCCTCCTCAAGCACCACGCCCAGATTGCAATGGGCATCGCCATATTCCGGGGCAAGCACCAGGGCCTGTCGGTAGTGCTCCTGCGCTTGTTCGGTGCTCCCCACCAGATAAGCGGCCAGACCTGCCTGGTATTGGATCGCCGGGAGATCGGCGTGAAGCCCCAGGGCTTCCCGACTTGCCTGGTAGGCTTCGGCATGTTTGCCGGCCCAACCCAGAAGCTTGGCGAGATTGCACATGGCCATGGCATGTTCTTTGCGATCGATGCCAGCCAGCACCTCCTGCCGGCAATCCTCCACTGCCGAGGCCTCGAGCTTCAGGTTGAGCCATTGCTCGTCGATCATGTGGCGAACGATGGCCAGGGCCAGCTGTCGATGGGATTCAATGGTCGGGTGCACGTGATCAAGAAACACCTCCGCTCCCGGCACGCCTGAGGGAGAGAGGGCACACTGCATGGCATCAAAATCAATCAGCTTCACCTGAAGCTGCTGACAGGCCTCGGAGAGCCTCTGCTGGATCCCACTCAGGGCCCTCAGCGGACAGACATCTTCGTCAATAGCCCGCTGATAGGACTGTAGAGCCTCTTTCACCCGGCCGGTGGCTTCCAGCGTTCTCCCCCTCACATAATGAAGGCTCGCAGGGGTGGCATCCATCGCTTCTGCGGCGTTGAGCATCGCGAAGGTGGTCTCAGGATCACGCGACTCAAACGCTTTTCGAGCTCCATCGTAATACGCCTGCCAGCGCTGACGTTTTTCTGCGGAAAGGTTCTCATCAAAGGCACTCTTGAAGGGAGAGCAAGCGCTTCGGTTGGAAGCGGGCTGAACAAAGAGAACCTCTGCCCCAACCGATCGGGCCATCTGAACCATGCGGTGGAGGTTGAAAGTGTAGTGCTCCAGAATTTGTTGCTGTCCTTCGGGGTCGCGCACATAGGCGTTTGGTCCCAGTCCTTTGTCCAGAACGGCATCGACCTCCCCCTTGAGCAGTTGCCGTGCTTTTTCCTCTTCCCGCCCGGCCTCGGTCAGGGGTTCGATCCATCGCTTGACCCATGTAGCGGAGCGCAGATGTCGGGCGGCACCCGCCATCCGGATCAGGCCTGTGGGAAGACTCGGACGCTTGTGGTAGATGCGCTTCTCGAGAAACTCGTTGTGCCCGGTGTAAATGACAAACACATCCGGCTGGTAGGCCAACAGCTCCTCCATCAGGCGGGCCACCCGATAGCTGGCGTAACTGATCCCTCCGGCATTAATAATTTCCACGGGAGCCTCCGGCGAAGCTTTGGAAACCAGCGAACGCATCCATCCGGTGAACGAGGTCGGATCGCGATAGGGACGCCCGTAGGTGGTGGAGCCTCCCAGCGTGAAAACCCTCAGTCCGCTAGCAGGCTTTACTTTACTGAAGCGCTGATCATTGAAAAACATGCGTCTGGAGGGCACGGTCCGCATCCACAGCTTCCCCTCCTCATCCGTCCACTCTTCGAACAGAGGCGTGTAACCCTCAAAGCCGACGTAGGCATCAGGCAGGTAGGACTCTGGCCGGACACCCACCAGGGCCAGGAAACCCTCCACCACCCCAAGGGCCAGCAGCATGGCGGTGCCAGCAAAGAGAAGGCGTTTGGAGAGGGAAAGTTTCATGGCGCACAATATTCTGGTCCATCCAATCACACCTTCAGGGACATTTCAAAAGAAAGGAGTCTCGGACCCGGATCTTCCTCAAGGCCTCTCCCCTACTTTCTTTGCGGAGGGTTGATCGACCATCCTTCGCATGGCACGTTCTCTCTTCAGGTATGCATTCACAGATTCGACCCCGTAACCCCAGCAGGAAAAACGTCAGTGCCGGCGCCGGCAATACGTTACTCCCTATCATGCGTAGACGGATAAGATGGCAGTGGATCGCCCTGATCACGGCTTTGCCCTTGCTGGTTGGAGCACAGGATTCGGCGACCGAACACGCGTCCGATTCCCTGTTCGGGCTCGACCGGGTGATGGAAGTGACCCTGACCATCGAGCCCGAGGAATGGGCCAAACTGCAACCACCGGAAGGGCTCAGCATGGATGTCGGAGAGGCCTTTGGAGAGTTGATTGGCGATGCCATGAAGGGGGGACACATGCGAGCTGAGGGAGCGACTCGACCCGGACTGGCAGGCTATCTGGGGGTCAATCACCAATACGGCAAAGCCACCTTCGAAATAGAGGGTAAACAAGTTTCACCGATCGGGCTACGCTACAAGGGCAACGGTACCTTCCTGGAATACAAGGAAGGCAGAATCGAGCAACGCATCTCCTTCAAGATCGACTTCAATGAATTCCAGGAAGATCTCTCTTTCCGAGGCCTGGGAAAACTCAATCTCAACAACAACATCACCGATCCTTCCTATCTACGGGAGGCCCTCTCCTATGAGCTGTTCCGAGAAGCAGGCATCCCCTGCTCGCGGGTGAGCTTTGCCCGGGTGAACCTGCGCATCCCCGGCCTGATGGATCGTCAACCCCATGGGCTCTACAGCGTGGTGGAACAGGTGGACAAACGCTTCCTGAAACACCGCTATGGATCAGCCAAGGGGCTCCTGCTCAAGCCCAGCACCTTTGGTTCGTTCCGCTACCTGGGAGAGTCATGGGAACCTTACGAGATTGGTTTCGTGCCCAAGACCACCCCGACCGAGGCTCAGAAAGAACGGGTCATCGCCTTTGCACGTCTGGTGAGCAAGACCGCCGATGAAGACTTTGCAGCCGAGCTGGAAAACTACCTGGATGTCGATCAGTTTCTCCGCTTTCTGGCCGTGAATACCCTCCTGTGCAACCTCGACAGCTTTCTCGGAAACACCCAGAATCACTACGTCTACCTGGAGCCGGAGAGCGACCGCTTTCAGTTCCTGCCCTGGGACATGGATCATTCCTTTGGTTCCTTTCCGCTCAAGGGAAGCCCTGAATCAAGACGCGCGCTGAACATTGATCACCCCGGGGGGAGGGATCACAAACTCATCGAACGTGTTCTGGCCATCCCTGAACACAAGGAACACTACCACGCCATCCTCAAGGAATATCTGGGCACCCTCTTTGAGGTCGAAAAACTCCACCGCCAAATCGATGCCGCGGCCCAAACGGTGCGACCTCTGGTAGCCATCAATGGGCCCAAGGCAACCGAGCGCTTTGACGCCATCCTGGCGGACGAACCCGTGTGGTGGGAAAAACACCCCCTGAAGTATTTTGTCAGCGAGCGACACGCCTCGGTCAGCGACCAATTGAGCGGGATGGCAGAGGGAGCCGACCTGGAAGGGGCGAACCTGGATTTCAAGGCATGGATCGCCCTCTTCATCACCGGTGCGGTCGTCATCCTCATGCATTTTGCAGGTTGGATCTGGGGGATGGTGGCCGGATTCCGCAGCGGGCCTCTGTGGGGCTTCCTCAATCTCTGTTTCTACCCCATCTGTCCTCTGATCTACGGATTTGCCATCCGCCGAGACCTTGGGCGCCGCGCCGCCCTCTGGGCCTTTTTCTGGACACTGGCACTGGTAGGTGTGGGCCTGTGGGCGTCGGCCATGCCGGGCAAGTAGATTTTATCGAAAACAACCACCGCTGTTTTGAGAGTTCACCGACCATCCACGGCGGGTTGATGAACGGCCCCTCCCCACCGGTCGCGAGGATCGTAGTAAAGGTCATTGGGAGCCGGCACCGATCGCTGGATGGTGCTCCCTGGTGGGAGTCCCCCTGCAGGCGGCCCTGACATCTGGTAATAGGCCTGATAGGTGATACGGCTGGCCGAACCATCCAGCAGCCCCACCGAAGCCCCACCCTTCACATCCACCTGGGCCTTGCTGGCCCGGCCCCCTCCATGCCGCTGAGAAATCCCCTCCCCCGGATGATTGCCGGCATCATTGAAATAAAAAGGGATGAGTTCATCCTTTTCCCACTGCAGGATGCCGGTCGGTCGCAGAGCGGCAATCTTGAAGGTCTTCCCCGAGGGCAAGGGTGTCTTGCGTCCGGTCATACCCGCGATGTATCCCCCGACCTGACCGTTCCAGTCATAGCTGATGATCTTGATCGGACGCTGGAGGTAAAGATCACGCTTGGATCCCCGCGACTCGACGGCATCGGTGGGACACATCAGCGCCTTGTGCGCAAAGCCGAGGTAGGAGGCCAGCTGTCCAGTCCGGAAGGCCTGCACCTGGTTGGATTCCTGAATCCTCAAGCGTGCCGCCGAAACCGGCCCGGTGACCCGTGACATGGCTTCGGTGCCATAGGCCCAGCCATCAGGGCCCGAACCATTACTACCCCACGTGGGGTGCGGAAGGTAGTCCTCGTCATCTCCCGCATAGAGATGGGTGGCCAGCATGGTCTGGCGAGTGTTGTTGAAATCAATCGTTTCCTGAGCCTTGTTCTTGGCCTTGGAAAGGGTGGGCAACAACATCCCGGCCAGGATGGCGATGATGGCAATCACCACCAGCAGTTCGATCAAGGTAAAAGCAAGGCTTCGGGAAGGCATGGTTCCTTTCTAGCATCCCGACCGGTCAGGGTCGCTCAAAAAAAGTGAGGCCACAGGCGCCCCTTTTTAACATGGCAGCCAACAGGCAGGTTGGGCTATGGTTCAAAGCCATCCATTCTTTTGTCATGAAATCATCCTTGTTTCTCATGGGGGCGATCGCTGTGGTCGCCTTGAGCACGAGCGGACACGCTCAGACCCTTCATGCCAACATCCCCTACACCGACAGCGGACACGAGCGACATGTGCTCGACATCTACACACCCGAGGGCCCAAGCGATGCCAAGAGACCCGTGTTTTTCTGGATCCATGGCGGTGGCTGGGTGGTGGGTGACAAGAGCAACGTAGGCCACAAGCCCCGGGTGCTGACCGAAAAGGGCTGTGTCTTTGTCTCCACCCAATATCGGCTCTTGCCCACGGTGAGCATGGAAACCCTGATGGAAGATATTGCGCGCTCCCTGGCCTGGGTGCACCGCCATATCGAGAAGCACGGTGGCAACCCCGAACATGTTATTGTGGGAGGGCATTCGGCCGGCGCTCAACTGGCTGCCTTGCTGTGCACCGATCACCGCTGGCTGGAACGCCAGGAGGTGCCTTTCACCATCCTCAAAGGATGCATCCCGGTGGATGGAGACACCTACGACATCCCCAAGATCATCTCGACCGCCGAACACCGTCAGATGCTCTATGGAGGCAAGATGTTCACCTTCGGTCATCGACAGAAGTTTGGGAACGATCCGGAAAAACATGTGGATTTCTCAGCGGTCACCCACGTAAGTGCCGGCAAAGGGATCCCCCCCTTCCTTCTGCTCTACTTCACGGAAAACCCTGATACCGGTGCCCAGGCCCACCGGCTGGAAAAAGTCCTCCGGCAGGCGGGTGTTCAGGCGCGCGCCTTTGGCAAGCGCGAAACCAACCATCGGCAATTAAACAATGATCTGGGTCTACCCGATGATCCGGCCACGCAAGCCATGTGGGAGTTTCTCGAGCCCTTGCTGTAAACTCGAGCTATTGAAACAGCACCGTTTGATTCAGGACCGATCAATCCGGGCGGGTAGCCTTGGATTGCATCCAGGCCACATCCCGATTGTTGGGTGAAGGCACATTCAGGGGAATCAATCGACCGCGAGCAAGCTCTGGCATCGTCCGTGGATCCTGCCATCGCTTGATTTCCGAGTGCCCATCGGCAAAGGAAAAACCTCCAGCACCGTTGTGGTAGGAAGCAGGGTAATCGATGATGCGGTATTGACTGGGTTGATTGGGCCAGCCCGCCATGTCCACCACAAAAGTGCCGTCATTGATGCTGTCTTCCCGCTCGTCGAGAAACACAAAGGTCTCGGAAGGCCCGGGGTCGGTTATGGCATCGAGCTTGAAGAACTTGCGCCACCCCGTTCCCCGTTCTCCGCGGGCCGAACCCCAACCAGGGCCATTGAGCCACATGTTCATCGCCATGCTGCGCACGCGGGGTATGAGCTGCCCCTGCACCCGGCACGCACTGCGGTCAGCTGGGCATTTGAACACCTGCTCGGCATTGACGTAGGGCCAAAGGGGGCTGTCCTTGATACTCCCCCGAGCATCCGGATCATGATCGGCGGCCCCACCGCAGGGCATGCGCAGGACGCCGCCCCCCGTCCACTCCGGACCTTTGAGATAACTTTGTCCGGATGAGGCAGGCAAGTTGCCTCCATAATCTTCAGCGTAGAGTATCCACCCCAAGGTCAGCTGCTTGTGGTTGTTCATGCAGAAAATTCCATGCGCCTTTTGCTTGGCCTTGCCCAAGGCAGGCAGCAGCATCCCGGCCAGAATGGCAATGATGGCAATCACCACCAGCAGCTCGATCAAGGTGAAAGCTGAGGCAGCCTGACGGGAGGGGAGGGTTTGTTTTTTGAAAATCATAGCGGTGAGAAACCTTCAACTGTTGGAGAATACCTCACCACCCTAAGGACCGTCACCGTCGCTACAAGTATCAATGCAAAAGGTTCTCTCCTTGTCATCAAAGGTCCTTGCCTCAATAAATAAGGTGACGGCCATGAAAACACTCTGCTCCATGCATGCCTCTCCCCTGCTGACTAGAAGCGCAGAAGCCTCCTCCGCCGGGAAGGGTCTTTGGCTGCTGTCCTTGTGGATCGTTTTCTCCTCGATGTCCCTGCAGGCCCAAGCGGTGTTCCCCGGTCTGCTCGATCACCCCAAACTTTCCCTTCGACAGCAGGGCGACGTATTGGCGGGAGAGCTGGGCTGCATCCAGTGCCACGCCATCGAGGATAGCTCCCGCTTTCAGGCTCGCCCTGCTCCTGATCTGCGCCAGGCAGGCCGTCGCATCCAGCCTGACTACCTGAAACGTTTCCTGATGGCACCTCACGCCACTCAGGCTCAAAGTCGCATGCCAGCCATGCTGACCGGCCTAGATCCAGCCATGCGAGAGGCCACCGCCGAAGCACTCACCCACTTTCTCCTCGACCTGACTTCTTCCGAGGTTTCAGCCGATGGCGAATCGGAGGTCAAAAATCCATCAAGCCTCGTCCTCAAAGGCAAGGAGGCCTACCAGCACCTGGGCTGCGTCGCGTGCCACGGAACCCACCCGATGGAAGAGGGTCACCAGTCTTCCCAGGCCCATGACCTTCACCATCTGCCATCGAAATACGATCTTCGTTCCTTGAGCGCTTTCATCCGAGATCCGCTCAGCAGTCGCCCGGGAGGACGCATGCCCGATCTCCACCTGACGCGAGAGGAAGCCAATGCCATCGCAGCATGGCTGCTGGAAGGTGAGCCTGCTGCTTCGGACACGCACCAGACGGCATCGAATCTCGAAACAAACCCGACACTCGTCGCCCGAGGCCGCGCCGCCTTTGCGGCTATGAACTGCCAGGCCTGCCACACATTGGATGGCATGGCTTCTCCCACCCGGGCGGCGCCCTTTCATGCACTCAACCCAAGCCAGGGTTGTCTGGGCGATGCACCTCACAGGGGACCGAGCTACACCCTCAGCGCCGATCACCGCATCGCGCTGAAAGCCTCGATTCAAGCGGGCAAAACCACGCCCGACCCAAACGCCCTCTCAGTGGCGATTCATGCCGACCTGACCCGGTTTCAATGCCTGGCCTGCCATGCACGCGACGGCCTGGGAGGTGTGCCCGTAGCACTGGAAGATCGCTTCACCACCACCGAACCTGACCTGGGGCCCCAGGCGCGGATCCCTCCACCTCTGGATGGGGTCGGCGCCAAGTTGCGCCTGGAGTGGCTGCAGCGCAGCATCCACGATGGCGAAGGGGTTCGCCCCTACATGCTCACCCGTATGCCCGCCTATGGTCAGAAGGGCCCCACCCAGCTCCCTCAGAGCTTGCATGAGCACGATCGCGCCCACTCCGCACTGACGGCCCAGCCCTTTGTCGAGCCGGCCAACAACGAGGAACGCAAGACTCTGCGCGAAGGCGGTCGTCAGCTGGTGGGCAGCGAGGGCCTTCAGTGCATCACCTGCCATCGGTTCAACGGACAGCCTTCCCCTCAGTTTCAGGGCATGGATTTGATCGCCATGCCCGAGCGACTGCAGCCCGATTGGTTTCAGGCCTTCCTGCTGGATCCCACTGCCTTTCGCCCCGGCATCGTCATGCCGGCCTACTGGCCCGGGGGCGAGGCCACCGCCACTCACATTCTCGAGGGCCAGACGCAGACTCAGCTACAGGCTCTCTGGACCTACCTCACCCTGGGGCGTTCAGCCCGCGACCCGGTGGGGATCCGTTCGCAGGGCTCGCGGCTCACAGTGACCGGTCGCCCCCTCACCTATCGCGGGCGCAGCCAGGTCGCAGGCTATCGCGGCATCGCCGTGGGCTTTCCTCAAGGGATTCATTACGCCTTCAACGCCCAGACCGGAGCCTTGAGTGCCCTGTGGCGCGGGGAATTCATCTCCGTCGGCTGGCAGGGCCAGGGATCGGGGCAGTTCAACCCCATCGGGCGGCCAATCAAACTGCCCCAGGATGTCGCCTTCCATCGCCTGAAAGAGCCCGACGAGCCCTGGCCGCTTCGCCCCCGAACCACCAAGGAAGCCCCGGTGAACCCTGACCCGCTTTACCCCAAGCGGCTGGGTTATCGATTTGCGGGCTATGACCTCGATGCCGATGACGTGCCGACCTTTCATTACCAATACGGTGCCGTTCGCATCGAAGACCGCATCACACCCGAAGCAACTCGTGAAGGGGCCCTTTCCGCACTTTCAAAGCCCTCGAACCCTTCCAATCGTTCCTCGGAAGATGCCCCCCCGACGGGCAGTGGCTGGCGCCTCAAACGGACTCTGGTGCTCACCACCGAAAAACAGGAAACCCTCTGGCTGCGACTGGCCACGGGCACCCAGCTCAGCGTCTCATCAGCGGGTGCGCAGGTCGGACCGCTGCAGATCGGCTACAATCAAGGCAATGCCCAAGCCCGGGCCCTCGCCCATGAAGCAAACGACTCGGGCGCTGAGCCCATGCAAGAACTGCTCCTCCAACTCGACTCCCCTGTTGGTCAAACCACGCTCCACCTCAGCTATGACTGGAACCCCTGACATGACGCGCCCCATCCATTTTGAAACCCCTTTTCGGGTTCATGCCCACGTCCATGCCACACTCACCTGCCTCTGCCTGGGCCTTGCCACGGTGGTCTGGTGCCTCGGCGAGGATGTCGGCGGCCGCTGGGGCACTGAATCTGAGGAGCGGGCCTATTATCAGCTGGAGAATCTCCCCATTCCCGCAGGCCTGGTGATTGAGGCCGGTGCCTTTGAATGGCTCCCCGATGGCCGTCTGGCCGTGGGCACCCGCCGCGGAGACATCTATTTCATGGAGGGGCTCGAAGGAGCCCGCCCCGAACCCAGCTTCCATCTCTTTGCCACCGGTCTGGATGAAATCTTCGGTCTGGTGTGGCAGGCACAAGAACAGGCCCTTTACGTCACCCAGAGCTGTGAACTGACACGCATTCAGGATCGCAACGGGGACGGCCGCGCCGACCGCTTTGAAACCCTCTCCGATGCCTGGGGCTATGGCAATTACCACGAGTATGCCTTTGGTTCGAAGTTCGACCCCGAAGGCAATCTCTACGTGGCCCTTGGGCTCTCCAATTCCTACCACTCCCGGGCCCTGTTCCGCGGGTGGATCTTTCAAGTCACCCCCTCAGGAGAATCGATCCCCTTTGCCAGTGGTCTGCGCAGCCCGGGCGGGATCGGGTTCAACGAACACGGCTCCCTCTTCTATATCGAAAGCCAGGGCCCGTGGAATTCCTCCTGCAGCCTCAAGGCCGTCACCAGGGGGAGCTTTCACGGTCACCCGGTGAGTTTCAACTGGTATCCCTACGCCCCCGACCTGGGCCCAGCACCGGTCGAGCCTACCCCGGGCGGGCGCATCCTCACCGAAAAGGAAACCGTGCGCGAACTGGTGCCCTACGCGGTGGTCTTTCCCTACATCCGCATGGGGCGCTCGATCACCGGCTTTGTCATCAACCGTTCAGAGGGTGCCTTCGGGCCCTATGACGACCAGATGTTTCTGGGAGACTTCACCCAGTCCATCCTCATGCGGGCCACCACCGAGCAAGTCAACGGCGTGTGGCAGGGGGCCTGCTACCCCTTCCGTGAAGGCCTTTCCACCGGCATCCTCAACATCCAGTTCACCCCGGCTGGAGATTTGATCTGTGGAGGCACCAACCGGGGATGGCCCGTGCGGGGGATCAAGCCCTTTGCGCTCGAACGCGTGCGTTGGACCGGCAAGATGCCCTTTGAAATGCAACAGGTGCAGATCACTCCCGAGGGCTTTCGTATCCGCTTCACCCAGCCCACCGATCGCCAGAGCGCAAGGGACCCTGAGCACTACCAGGTCGACACCTTCACCCACATCTACCACGCCGGTTATGGCGGTCCGGAGGTCGACGCCACCCAGCCCGCCGTCCGGGAAGTCCAGCTTTCAGCCGATGGCATGGAAGCCACCCTGCAACTGGAAACCCTGAGCCTGGGCCACGTGCACACGATCACCCTGCAGAACATCACCGCAGCCGATGGCACCCCCCTGCTCCATAACGTGGCCCACTACACCGTCAACGCCATACCCCGTAAGAATTCTTCCCCCTAGCCACGGAGGTATGAGGTGACGAGTTGCTGCAGTTCATCAGGATTCAATTGGGCACCGATGCACATGAGGGAGGCTGGCGTTTTGAGAAGTTCTTGGCTCGGGATAGGGCTGATAAGCGACTCCTTGCCTACCTTTTCAAAGAGCCATCGACAACCAGGCTTGTCATGCAAACGTACCAAGGCCTTAGCGCGAAGCACCCAGCTGGGAAGAGCCTTGATGAGTGCTTTCATGGGTTGCAGGCCCACCGATTCTGGTAGGGCAAACTGACACCCCGTAAACCGGTGAGAAAGGGCGTGCACAGGATCCCTGTGGGTTTGCATTGATTTTGCCGTCTTGGATGAAGAGGTGCTTTGAATCGGTTTGGGGGTCCAACTAGGATCTTGCCTGCCATTGATTTCATGTTGCAGAAGCCCAATCAGTTCATCGACAGAAGACGCGACTGCGTGTTCGGAAAACCTGGCAATGGATCCCCTGATGCGTTCCAAAGCTTCGGGCTGAAGCTGATCACCATGACTGAGATACCAAAATCCGGAGGTCTCAAGCTGC
>MDTE01186127.1_pt1 | contig 17052 bp, 12 predicted proteins | sample 811231 | NCBI WGS metagenome assembly MDTE01 (sample SAMN05326651, study PRJNA326480) | marine metagenome | isolation source: seawater | place: Indian Ocean: Red Sea | collected 2010
ATACAAATTTAAATAATAAAGAAAAAATTAATTCACCTTTAAGGCTAACACTAGATTCAAGTTTGCAACATTTAATTAGAAAAGAATTAATTAATGCTGAAAAAGATTTTCATAATACAGGCAGCGGAGCGATTTTGATGGATGTCGAAAATGGTGAAATATTATCTCTAGTGTCATTACCAGATTATGATTTAAACCAACGAGTTTCAATTAATGATAATATTTATACAAATAAAATTACACTTGGTGTATATGAATTGGGATCAGTATTTAAAACTTTTACAATAGCTGCAGGTTTAGAAAATAAAGTAATAAAGCCAAATACGATATTAGAAAATTTAGAAAGCAGTTTAACTTGCGATAAATATACAATAAGCGAACATGATAAATTACCAAAAAATTTAAGCGCTGAACAAATTTTAATTCGCTCATCTAATATTGGTGCGGTACGTATAGCTCAAAAGGTAGGAGTTGAGAAATATAAAAATTTTTTAAATACCCTGGGGCTTTTTGATAAAATAAATTTTGATCTAGAAGAAATCGGAAATCCGCTTTCATTTAATTGGGGCAAGTGTAAGCTTGCTACTGCATCTTACGGACATGGAGTTACAACTACTCCGCTTCAATTAGCCAGAGCTTACGCTATACTAGGTAATGGTGGATATAAAATCCAACCCTCTATTTTAGAATTTAAGAAAAAATCTATAAAAAAATCAGATCAAATTATTTCTAGCGAAACAAGCAATGCAATGAATTTAATGCTAAGAAAGGTTGTTAGTCTTGATGAAGGTACCGCAAACTTTGCTGATATTCAGGGTTATGATGTCGGCGGCAAGACTGGGACTGCGCTTAAGTATAATTCAAAAGCAAGACTAAACACATTTGTTGCACTTTTTCCCACAAATAAACCAAAATACGTGTTGCTAGTAATGTTGGATGAACCTAAACCTGCACCAAATTTTGTATATGAATTTCCACCATCAGACAAATTTCCTAACGGTTATAAACACAAAGGAGAAACGAGAAACACCTCAGGCTGGAATACAGTCGTTGTTGCGGGCAAAATTATAGAAAAAATTGGTCCAATTTTAGCCATAAATAACCTAGAAGCTTCCAAAAAATTTTAAATGTATCTGGGTCAAATACTGAAATCTGCAAGCAAAAAATACCGAAAAATTTACGTTCGTGAAATTGCCTTTGATAGTAGAAAAGTTAAAAAAGGAGATGTTTTTTTTGCTATAAGAGGAAATAAAACATCGGGCATAAAATTTATAAATAATGCAATTTCAAAAGGTGCTTCTGCATTAATAATTAGTAAAAAATCAAAAAATAAAAAATATTCAATACCCATTATACAAGTTAAAAGCGTAAGAAAAAGCTTATCTGAAGCTTGTTCAAATTTTTATAAAAAAAAACCAAAAAATATTTTAGCGGTAACAGGTACTAACGGAAAATCTTCAGTAGCTCATTTCTTTTGTCAAATATTAAAATTAAATAAAATTTCAACAGCATCGATTGGAACATTAGGAATATTTTCTAGAAACTATAATAAGAAAACCAATTTGACCACGATGGATCCCTTATCACTACATAAGAATCTTGAAATTTTATCTAAAAAAAAAATTAGAAATGTAATATTGGAAGCTTCGAGTCACGGTTTAGAACAAAAAAGATTGGACAATCTAAATATAAACATAGGAATATTTACAAATCTTAGTCATGATCATCTTGATTATCATAAAAATATGAATTTGTATTTAAATTCAAAGATGCACCTATTCAAAAATTTACTTAAAAAGAATTCAAAAATTGTTACTGATGAAGATAATAAAGAATTTAAAATTATAAAAAAAATTGCAAATCAAAAAAAAATTAAAAAAATTACTATCGGCTCAAATACAGGAAATTTAAAAATATTAAGCAATAAATATAGAAAGAAAAGTCAAATAGTTAAAATTTCTGTTGATTCAAAGGTTTATAAAATCGAAATACCTTTAATTGGATATTTTCAAATAAAAAATTTACTTATTGCAATTTTAGCAGCATCATTATGTGGATTGAAAAAAGAAAAAATTTTCAATCAACTAAAAAAAATTAGACCAGTTCCTGGTAGACTTGAATGTGTTGCCAGTTTAAAAAATAATTCTAATATTATTGTGGATTTTGCACATACTCCAGATGCACTGGAACAAAGCTTAATAGCTTTAAAAAAGCAATTTAAAAGTGAAATTATAATAGTTTTTGGTTGTGGTGGTGACAGAGATAAAAAAAAGAGATTTTCTATGGGCAAAATTGCAAATAGATATTGTCGCAAAGTTTTTGTTACCGACGATAATCCGAGAAATGAAAATCCAAAAAAAATAAGAAATTCGATAATAAAAGGTTGCAAAAAAATAGCAGTAGATATTGGAAGCAGAAAAAAAGCAATAAAAACTGCAATTAATGAACTTAAACCAAACGAAATTCTTTTAGTTGCAGGAAAAGGTCATGAGCAGATCCAGGATTATGGAAATAAAATTATAAATTTTTCAGATAAGAAATTAATAAAAAAAATAATTAAAAATAAAAGATTTAAAAAAGATAAAAACTATTCTTCAAAATTAATTTTAAAAAAAGTTTTTAATAATAATAGTTTAAAAAATTTTGATTATGAGGGAGTCTCTATTAATACTAGAACATTAAAAAAAAATGATTTATTTTTTGCTATTAAGGGAAAAAATAATGATGGACATGCATTTATAGAAGAAGCCATCAAAAAAGGAGCTATTAAATCTATAGTGAGTAAAAAAATTAGAAAAATTTCAAAAAATAAGATTATAAAAGTGAAAAACACTTTTTCTTCTCTGAACAGCTTGGCTAAAGCTAGCAGAGATAGTTCATCAGCGGCTATAATAGGAATTACGGGAAGCGTAGGAAAAACAACTTTAAAAAATCTTATTAGCTTTTCTTTAAAAAGTTACGGAACAGTTTATCATTCTCCGCATTCATATAATAATAAGTTTGGAGTACCCCTTAGTCTCTCCAATTTAAAAAATAATATTGATTATGGTGTATTTGAAATAGGTATGGACAAAAAAGGAGAAATAGAAAGTTTATCAAAAATTGTTAAACCAGAAATAGGTGTCATTACAAATATTTCTGGAGCACATTTTAAAAATTTTAGTACTTTGAAAGATATAGCTAGAGCCAAGTCTGAGATAATTAATAATATATCTGCAGGTGGAGATATCATTTTGAATCAAGATGATAAATTTTTCAATTTTTTGTCAAATGAAGCTAAAAAAAATAAAATTAACATAACTTCTTTTAGTATTAAAAAAAAATCTGATATTTATTTAATGGGTATTAAAAAAATAAAAAAACACTATAAATTAAAAATAAATGTAAAAAATAAAATTTTTCATTTTAATACAAAATTTTCAACTAATAGTTTCATATATAATATTTTAGCCTGCATTTCTACAATATTTCTTTTAAATTTGAACTTAAAAAAAATAGAAAAAAAATTTGTTAAATTTAAAATTCCTGAAGGCAGGGGAGATATTAATGTAGTTAAAAAATTTAATAAAAAATTTAAATTTATTGACGAAAGTTACAATGCTAATCCACTATCTATGAAATCTGCAATAAACAATATGGCTCAATATAACACTAATAAAAAAAATCGAAAATTAGTTTTATTAGGTGATATGTTAGAACTTGGAGCAAAGTCAAAAAAATTCCACAGGGCCTTAGCTAAAACACTCAATAAAAGCGATATTGACAAAGTATTTGTTTGTGGAAAATATATAAAAGAAACTTTTAATTATTTATCTACAAATAAAAAAGGTAAAATATTTAAAAAAGTTAAGGAAGCCAACGACCATTTTAGTAAAATTTTACACAATAATGATTTACTTATGATAAAAGGATCAAATGCAACAGGCTTGAATCAATTTTCAAAAAATATAAAAAAAGGACAAATTAGTGCTATATAGTTTATTAATTTCTCTAGTAGATCAATTTTCTGTACTTAATGTTTTTCGTTATTTAACTTTTAGAACAGGACTTTCAGTGATGTCTGCAATGATAATAGTATTTCTTATTGGTGGACCATTTATTAGATTTATTGAGGCACGTAAAATTACTGGACCTATAAGAGATGATGGACCAATAGGGCACATAGTTAAAAAAGTAGGTACTCCAACTATGGGAGGTCTTCTTATTTTAATAGGAATCCTTTTTGGAACTTTTCTTTGGGCTGATTTAAGTAATGCTTATATATGGGTTTTATTAATGGTGGCAACTAGCTTTGGTTTACTCGGCGCAGTTGACGATTACTTAAAAATAAAGCGTAACAATTCAAGAGGCATTTCTTCGTGGATGAAAATTACGTTTCAAATAATACTTTCAATAATTGCAGTATTGTTATTAATGAAATTTGGATATAGCGAACATCTAGAGAATCTTTATTTTCCCTTTTTTAAGCATTTAGTATTTCATTTGGGTTTATTTTTTATTCCTTTTGCTATTTTTATAATTGTGGGCTCTTCAAATGCGGTAAATTTAACAGATGGCTTAGACGGACTAGCTACAGTGCCAGTAATGTTAGTAGCTTTGTCATTTACTTTAATTTGTTACGTTGTAGGCAATGTAGTTTTTTCAGAATATTTACAAATACCTTATATCCCTAATGTCGGTGAATCTTCAATTTTTTGTGGATCAATGGTTGGGTCTTGTTTAGGTTTTTTGTGGTACAACGCTCCACCAGCAAAAATTTTTATGGGAGATACTGGATCTTTGTCATTAGGGGGATCTTTAGGAGCTGTGAGCATAATTTCAAAGCACGAAATTGTATTAGGAATTATTGGAGGTTTATTTGTACTTGAGACGGTTTCAGTTATCATTCAAGTAATTTCTTTTAAGCTTACTGGAAAAAGAGTTTTTATGATGGCACCGCTACATCATCATTTTGAAAAGAAAGGATGGGCAGAATCCACAGTTGTAATTAGATTTTGGATTATATCTATAATTTTAGCAATAATTGGCTTAGCTACGCTGAAATTAAGATAGTTAATGGTTACTTCATCAAAATATCAAAATAAAAGTATAGCTGTTTACGGCATGGGTATTACAGGATGTTCTGCCGCTAGAACTCTCACAAAATTAGGTGCCAAAATATATTGTTGGGATGACAATAAAAAAATAAGAAAAAAAGTAAAAAATTTTAAACTTCCCCTGAAAAAATTTTGGTTAAATCAAGATTTAATTGACAGCATAGTTGTAAGCCCAGGAATAGATATTAACAAATGTAAAATAAAAAATTATTTAAAAAAAAATTTATATAAAATAATTACAGATTTAGATATATTTTTTGATCTTAATAAAACATGTTCAATTATTTCCATTACCGGAACAAATGGAAAATCTACAACGTGTAAAATATTAGAAAAAATTTTAAAAAATGCAAAATATAATGTTATAACCGCTGGAAATATCGGAAGTCCTATTTTGTCTATAAAGAAAACTAATAAAAAATATATTTTTATATTGGAAATTTCATCATATCAACTTCAGTATTCTAAATTATTTCGTTCACAACACGCAGCCATATTAAATATTTCACCTGATCATCTAGAGAGACATAAAAACATAAAAAATTATATAAAAACTAAATCAAGAATATTTTTTGCTCAAAATAGCTCAGATTTTTCTTATGTAAACTTAAGAAATAAATATTCAAAAACAATAATAAATATATTTAAAAATAAAAAATTAAAATCAAAATTAATTAAGATTAATAACTCAAATTATGCTCCATTAATTAATAAAATTAATAATAAATATTTTACTAGCAAAGGTAATATTGAAAATATGATTTTTGCTTACAGGATAGCTAAAAATTTAAAAATAAAAAATAAAATTATAATTAAAAGTCTTAATCAATTTAAAGGACTTCCGCATCGTCAAGAGATTGTATTTTCAAATAAGAAATTATTATGCATTAACGATTCAAAAGCAACAAGTTTTGATGCTAGCTTACAATCTTTACTAAATTATGATAAAATTTACTGGATAGTTGGAGGATTACCAAAATATCAAGATCAATTTTACCTAACAAATGTTAGGAAAAAAATTGTTAAGGCATATATAATTGGTAAAAGTGTTTCATTCTTTAAGAAACAAATCCAAAAAAAAATTCCATATTCTGTCTCAAATGATGTAAGGAACGCAATAAATCTTATTTATAAAGATATAAAATATAATGGAAAATTAAAACAAACAATCTTATTTAGTCCAGCCGCAGCATCTTTTGATCAATTTAATAATTTTGAAAATAGAGGTAATTATTTTAAAAATTTAATAATGAAAAAATTTAAATAAAACTTAAATGTTTAATTTTGGCAGAGAAAATACTGGTTTAGTAGCTAAATGGTGGAGAAATATAGATAAACAAATTTTACTTTTATTTATATTTCTTTTGTTGTTGGGGCTTTTTTTTTCTTTTTCTTCAACAACTTCTGTAATGTCAGAAAAATTGAATAAACAAACTTACTTTTTCTTTATTAAGCACTTAATTTTTGTTTCTTTTTCTTTATTTTTAATTTTTATTATTTCAATTCAAGATAAAAATAAATTAATTAGGTTATTAACCTATTTATTTTTTATTTCATTTGTTCTACTTTTTCTAACCCTGGTAGTTGGAGTAGAAATCAAAGGCTCAAAAAGATGGATGAGCTTATATTCTCTTCCAAGATTTCAACCAGTTGAACTACTTAAACCATTGTTTATTGTATTTGTTGCTAAAATTATTGTCTTAAATGAAAAGCGAGATATTTATATAAGATACTTTTTTTCTTTTATAACTTTATTATTAGTAGTAGCAATTTTAATTAATCAGCCAGATCTAGGTCAAACTTTTTTGTTAACATTAACATGGATCACAATGATTTTTGTTTCTGGTTTTAATATGGTAATTCTGTCTATACTAGGTTTGTTTTTTTTAATAATTATTGTATTTTTAATATTCTTTTTTCCAGAAAAATTTGGCTATGTGATTTTAAGATTTAAAACATTTTTAAATCCAGAAGCTGGAGATAATTTTCAGTCACAGAGAGCGTTAGAGGCCATAAAACAAGGAGGTCTTACAGGTCAAGGAATGGGTGAGGGTATTTTAAAAGACAAAGTACCTGAAGCACATACCGATTATATAATTGCTGTGATTTCAGAAGAATTTGGAGCAATTTTTGTTTTGTTTATCGTGATTGTATTTTTATTTACTGGATATAAGGTATTAAATAAAGTTTTTTCGGGCAATGATGAATTTCTTAAATTAGCATTAGTAGGTTTAGTTTCTCTTTTGATAATTCAGACTTTTATTCATATGGGTGTTAACAGCAGATTATTTCCTACAACCGGCATGACGCTTCCCTTTTTAAGCTACGGAGGATCTTCTTTAATTGGAAGCTCAATTATTGCTGGAATAATTTTGAATTTTACTAGAAAAGATTCTACTAGGTATTTTAAAAATGAATAAAAAGATAATATTTTCAGGAGGTGGGACTGGTGGCCATATATTCCCAGCAATTAATTTGATGAAACATTTTTTTGATAAAAAATATGAAGTTTTACTGGTGACAGATAAAAGAGGAAATAATTTTATAAAAAATAAAATAAAGTTTAACTCATATACATTAAAAACAGATACACCCACAAATAAAAATTTATTTAAAAAATTTATTGCCTTTTTTCTTATTTTTTATTCAATATTAAGATCAATTATAATTTTAAGAAAAGAGAAGCCAGATCTAATATTTGGATTTGGAGGATATGTGTCGTTTCCTATTTCTTTTGCATCTAAGTTATTTAATTTACCTTTAGTTATATATGAAAATAATATGATATTAGGCAGAACTAATAAATATTTATCCTCTTTTTCAAAAAAGATTCTTTTATCTAAAAAAATTACTGAAAAAATACCTGAAAAATATAAAAGCAAAACTTGTGAGGTTGGGCCAATATTAGATAAAAATATTATTAATTGCTCTCAACAAGAAAGGAACATCGATAAAAAAAAATTTTCTATTTTAGTTCTTGGAGGCAGTCAAGGAGCAGAAATATTTGGAAAAATTATTCCAACGGTTGCTAAAATGATAAAAGATGAAGGTTATGAAATCGAAATTAATCAACAGTGCATTATAGACCAAAAAAGCTCTCTAATTGATTTTTATAACAAAAATAATATTAAAAACTATGTCTTTGAATTTGATAAAAACGTTTTAAGGTTATTTCTTTCTTCTAATATTGCGATAACAAGGTGTGGAGCCTCAACAACTGCAGAGCTTACGCATACTTTTACACCCTTTATAGCTGTGCCACTTCCAAGTTCTATAGATAATCATCAATACTTAAATGCTAAATATTATGAAAGTAAAGGATGCTGCTGGCTTTTGGAGCAAAATAACTTTAACGCTAAAAATCTTTTTAATCTGATTATGGAAACTATAAAAAATAAAAATAAATTAGAAAATATTCGCGACAATATGAAAAAAAATTATAATAAAAATGTTTACGTAAATATAGAAAACGAGATTAAGGAGCTTATATAAATATGAAAATTAATATTGGAAGTAATGAGATAATCCATTTTATTGGAATCGGAGGAATAGGCATGAGCGGCTTAGCTCAAATTATGAATAATATGGGTTTTACTATTCAAGGAAGCGACTTAAATAGAAATAAAAACACAGACAGATTAATTGACAAAGGAATAAAAGTTTATTTTGGTCACAATCAAAAAAATTTAAACAAAACCACTATGGTGGTCATTTCGTCGGCGGTTAAAAAAAATAACAAAGAACTGTTGGCAGCAAAAAATAAAAAACTACCTATTTTTAAAAGAGGCGAGATGCTTGCTAATATTGTCGCCTTAAAAAAAAATATTGTTATTACAGGATCTCATGGAAAAACCACAACAACTTCTTTGGTAGCAAATATTTTAGTGGAGGCTGGTTTAGATCCTACAGTAATTAATGGTGGTGTAATTAATTCTCTAAAAAATAATGCACAATTAGGTAAAGGAGAATGGGCTGTAATTGAATCAGACGAGTCAGATGGAAGTTTTTTAAAACTTCCAGTCACATATTCTATTATGACCAATTTGGATAAGGAGCATCTAGATTTTTACGGGAGCTTTGAAAACCTAAAAAAAAGTTTTTTTACATTTATTGAAAAAACACCATCATTTGGCAAATCAATTGTGTGTATTGATAATAATAATTTAAAATCATTACTAAAAAAATGTAAAACAAGAAATTTTTTAACTTACGGATTTGATAAAAAATCAAACTATCAAATTATAAATCTAAGAAAAAATAAAAGTTTTACAATTTTTGATTTAAAAATAAAATTTTTATCCAAAAAAACTACAAGAATAAATAATTTTGTTGTAAACTTAATTGGAGATCATAATGTCACAAATGCAACAGCGTCAATTGCAATTGCTTTAAATCTTGGAATTAAAGTAAACAAAATTAAAAAAGCACTTAAAAAATTCTTAGGAATTCAAAGAAGATTTACAAAAGTTTTTTCAATTGGCAAAAGGGAATTTTATGACGATTATGCACATCACCCCACAGAAGTTCGAGCAGTAATAAAAGCTGCTAGACACGTTAATAAAAATAGAAAAATAATTTGTGTTTTTCAACCTCACCGATATTCTAGAATTAAATCTCTTAAAAATGAATTTGCTTTATCGTTTAAATATTGTAACGAAGTATTACTTTGCCCTGTTTATTCAGCTGGAGAAAAAATAAGGTATAATTTTAACCAAGACAATTTTTCAAAATTAATTTCAAGAAAATCTAAAATTCAGGTGGTTAATGTAAAAAATAAAGAAGAAATAAAAAACTATTTCAAAAAAAATCTATTAAAAGATGAAATGGTAATTTGTATGGGTGCCGGTAGTATTTCTAATTGGATAAGAGAAATTAGTACTGAATTAAAATGAATTTTATTTCGCAAATAAAAAACAAAATAAAAAATAAAATTTCAAGCAAAATTATCTTTGATGAAAATCTCTCAAAGTATTCTTGGTTTAATTTAGGCGGACCTGCAAAAGTTGTATTTAAGCCAAAAAATTTAAATGAACTCTCTATATTTTTAAAAAATTTGAAAGGATTTAATAAAATTAAAGTATTAGGAGTTGGTTCAAACACTCTGATTAGAGATGGAGGATTTAATGGAATTATAATTAAATTAGGAAAACCTTTTGCACATTTGTCACTATTTAATCAAAATACAATAATTGCAGGATCGGCAGCTTTAGACAAAAACATATCAAATTTTGCTCTTGAAAATTCACTATCAGGATTTGAATTTTTATCATGTATACCAGGAACTATTGGTGGAGGAATTCGGATGAATTCTGGTTGTTACGGTGAAGATATTTCAAAAATATTGATTTCAGCACAAGTAATGGATTTGGAAGGTAAAATTAAAGTAATTTATTCATCTGATATAAAATTTTCCTACAGACAATGTAATCTGGAAGATAATTTAATTTTTATAAGTGCTACACTTCGAGGTAAGAATGATAATAAATCAAATATTGAAAAAAAAACAAAAAATTTAATAGAAAGAAAGAAAAAAGACCAACCATCAAAAATTAAAACCTGCGGAAGCACTTTTAAAAATCCTGAAAGATTTAAAGCCTGGAAACTTATTAAAGATTCGGGTTGTGCAGGTATGAAAGTTGGAGACGCTTACATTTCAGAAAAACATTGTAATTTTTTTGTTAATAAAGGAAAAGCTAAATCTTCGGATTTAGAAAATTTAATTCAAAAAGTAAAAACCAAGGTTTTAAATAAAACCGGGATAAATCTTGAGCTTGAAGTTCAAATAATTGGGGAGAAGTTATGAGAAATTTAATAGTTGTTCTTTTAGGAGGTTTATCAGGAGAAAGAAAAATAAGCTTTTTAACAGGCAAAGCTTGTTCTGCTGCATTAAAAAAAAAAGGATATAAGGTAAAAGAAATAGATGCAAAAGGATATTTTGTAAACAAATTAAGAAAATTAAAACCAAAATTAGTTTTCAATGCGCTTCACGGCAAATACGGAGAAGACGGATTTATTCAAAGCATATTAGAATCTCTCAAGATTCCATACACACATTCTGGAGTCCTTTCATCTAGTTTAGCTATGAATAAGGAATTATCAAGGCTTGTGTTTAAAAAATATAAAATGAAAGTACCAAAATACTTTTTATTACATAAAGGAGATGATCATAATTTGAAAAAAAAAATGAAAATTAAAAAGATTAAATTTCCAATAGTCATAAAACCATTAAACGAGGGGTCTAGTTTAGGAGTTTATATTTGCAAAAATAAAATAGAATTTTATAAGAATTACAAAATACTTAAGCAGAGTTATGAAAAAATACTTGTTGAAGAATATATTCCAGGAAAAGAAATTCAAGCAGCTGTGATGGGCAACAGGGGATTAGGTGCAATAGAACTTATACCTAAAAGGAAATTTTATGATTATACAGCAAAATATTCTTCTAGCGCAAAAACTAAACATATAATGCCTGCTCCGGTTTCGCCAAAAAAATATAAGGAGGTGTTATATTTGGCAAAAAAAGCTCATAAAATATTAGGATGCAAAGGAGTTACAAGATCTGACTTTAGATTTTATAAAAATGTATTTTATTTACTAGAAATTAATACTCAACCCGGGATGACCAAACTATCCCTAGTTCCAGAAATAGCAAAATATTCTGGAATTAAATTTAACGATTTGGTTGATTGGATAGCTAAAGATGCTAGCAGAAATAGATGAACAAGTTTAATAGAATTGTTTTATCAATAATAGTATTAATTCTTTTATCAAGCTATAACCCAAATAAGGCAAGTTCAATTCTTGAAGGAAATAATGATTTCCTAAAGATAAAAAAAATTGTGATAATAAATAATTTTTTAACCAATAAAAGTGAAATTAAAGAAAAATTAGGGTTGATTTATAAAAAAAATATTTTTTTAATCAAAAGAAAAGATATAGAAGATCCATTAAAAGAAATTAGTTTTTTAGATAAAATTGAGGTAAAAAAAAAATACCCCAACACAATTATAGTTAAAATTTTTGAAACAAGACCTGTTGCTATTTTATATAAAAATAAAGAGAAATATTTATTAGATAGTTCATCAAAACTAATTACATTTAAAAACAGTATGAATTTTGATAAATTACCAAAAATTTTTGGTGAAGGAGCAAAAAATCATTTTATGCATTTTTTTAATCAGCTAGAAAGTAATAATTTCCCAACAAAAAATATAAAAGAATTTTATTTTTTTCAAATTGAGCGTTGGGATTTAACACTTAAAAATGAAAAAATAATAAAATTTCCAAATATTAACCTTGAAAGTGCGATCAAAAAATCTATCGAATTGTTAGATCGTGAAGATTTTAAAAAATATAACATCATTGATTTAAGAGTAGAAAATAAAATAATAGTAGAATAATGAATTCAGAAGCTCCAATAGGAATAATAGAATTAGGTAACATTAATATCAAATGCATTATTTTCAAAATTAATAATAATGTTTCAGAAATATTATCTAATTCTATTACCGCATCAGAAGGAATTCATAACGGAATGGTGGTTAACCTAGCCAAAGCTTCCAAAGCAATTAGACATTGCATAAGTTCATCTGAAAAAAAAGCAAAAGTGCAATTAAAAAAAATTAATGTTATCCTTGAAGAACCAGAATTCTTATCAACTAAATTTTCAAAACATAAAAAAATTAATGGATCAAAAATTCATAAAGATGATATTGATTTTTTATTAAAAGAAGCAAAAAAACAATTAATTCTTAATGATAATAAACATTCTATAATTCATATTTTTAATCACAACTACATTGTAGATGGCAAGGCATTTTCTGAAGAACCGATAGGAGTGTACGCAGATTCTTTAAGCCATGAAATGACTTTTGTCACAATACCAAAAAATAATTTAAAAAATATTAATCAAGCATTTATTGACTGTGATATTGAAGTAGAAAGATTAATTTCTAGCACTTTTGCCTTAGGAGTAAAATTGTTAAATAATAAAGAACTTCAATTTGGTTCGGTTCTTTTAGATATTGGATTTGAAAAAGTCAGTTTAGGATTATTCAAAAATTTAGCATTAGTTCATTCCGCTACTTTGCCAATTGGAGTTAACCATATTACAAAAGATATTTCTAAAGTTTGTTCACTTAGCGTAGATGAGTCTAAAGTTATAAGAGATAGTATTGATTACTCATTTCAAAATAATAATATTTTTGATGAAAACGATTATTTAAAAAATGTTTATTTTACCAATTCTAGTTTTAGAAAAATAAGTAAAAATTTAATTTTAAATGTTATTAAATCGAGACTAGATGAAATTTTTGAGACTGTAAAAAAACAAATAATTGTTCCTGGCTTTAGTTTAAATTCCGGAGTTGGTTTTTTGTTGGCAGGTGGTGGCTCATATCTTAATAATATAGAAACATATTGTATAGATTTTTTTGGAACAAACGTAAGAAGTATAAGAGAAGAAAGCGAAGATAAAGAGAAGGATTTGGAAAAAAATTTCGCTTCATGTTTAGGTGCACTTAGAATAATTAAAGATGGATGGGAAACTGAGGCTATACCAGAAGTAGTAAGCAAAAATATAAAAAAAATAGGCTTTTTAGCAAAAATTTTTAAAATTTAATGGCTAAATTTAATTGTATTTTTTAGTAATATAAGTTGTCTTTTAAGTATTTTAGTCTTTTTGTATATCCAATTTATGCGTCTAAACTCTCAAAAAACAATTAAAGATTCTATAGAATTTGAAGGCGTAGGGCTACACAATGGCATAAAAGTAAACCTTTGTTTAAAACCAGCTGAAATTAACTCGGGCATCAAATTTGTAAGAACAGATATTGACAATGGTAATAATTCAATTGAAGCAAATTATAAAAATGTAAGTTCATCGACTCTATGTACAAAAATAAAAAACTCTCACGGAGCATCGGTTTCAACAATCGAACATTTAATGGCAGCCTTATATGGTGAAGGAATTGATAATGTTTTAATTGAAATTAATGCACCAGAAGTTCCAATAATGGATGGTTCTGCTTTTGATTTTGTTACCGCGATAAGATCATTTGGAATTGAAGAACAAAACCATCAAAGAAAATATATTAATGTTTTAAAAAAAGTCGAAATAAAAGATGGTTCAAAATATATATCTATCGAACCGCTTGCTAAAGATCTAATTATTGATTTTGAAATAGTATATAAAAACCCATTAATTAGAACTCGAAGAAAAGAATTTAAATTAAGTAATGGAGATTTGTCCTCAATATATAATTCGAAAACATTTTGTTTGTATGAAGATATTGATCAAATTAAAAGTCAGGGTTTGGCAAAAGGAGGTTCTTTAGAAAATGCAATTGTTGTTAAAGATAATAAAATATTAAATGAGGATGGTCTTAGATATAGGGATGAATTTGTTAATCATAAAATATTAGATTGTCTTGGTGATCTAATGTTAGCTGGTAATAGAATTTTTGGCCATGTTAAGACTTCCCAGGGTGGACACCAGCTTACCGTCTCTTTATTGAGAGAGTTTTTCTCCGATAAATCAAACTGGGAGTTTGTTAATTTTGAAGAAAAACAAAAAAATAATAAAAACAAAGCCTACCTACGTCCTATTGCTGTTAATGCATAAATAAATATATATTAAGAAAATTGTAATAATTGAATATTTTGATAAAATGATTTTTTATCTAAAATGTTTAGATTTTTATTAATTTTGTTTCTATCAGTTTCATTGCTAGTTTCTTGCTCAAAAAATAAAGTAAGGACAGGACCTTCAGTAGTAGTTGATGGAAAAGTTGTTGAAGGTGGATGTAGAAAATTTGACTTTTATTGTAAAAGGACTGGAAAGATTCTAGATAGTGCTAATTTAGAAGTTTCGCCTCAACCAACCGAAGAAGAAATTGCAATTTCTATTTATTATGAAGCAGTTGACGCTCTTAAAGAAGGAGATGCATTTTATGCCGGAAAAAAATTTAAAGAAGTTGAAAGTATGATGCCAAAAGATACTTGGGCTAGCAAGGCAAGTCTTATGGCTGGTTATTCTGACTATAGTAGAAATTCATATGCAAGCGCAATTTTCACTTTGGAAAGACATATGAGACATTATCCTGCCGATAGTAATATGCCGTACGTGCATTATTTAATTGCAATGTGTTATTACGAACAAATATTAGATGAAAAAAAAGACTTAAAACCTCTTTTGAAAGCAAAAGAAAAATTCGAATTTGTGATGCAGGTGTACCCTGATACTGACTACGCAACAGATGCCAGATTTAAATTAGATTTAATAATTGATCAATTGGCAGCCAAGGAAATGTCAATAGCAAGATATTACATGAAGACAGAAAAATGGATACCAGCACTTAACAGACTTAAAATTGTTGTAAACAAATATGACAAAACAGTTTTTATAGAGGAAGCACTGCATAGACTTGTCGAAGTTTATTATAGATTAGGATTAATAGATGAAGCAAAACAAGCAGCTTCAATATTAGGATATAATTATAGATCTGGGGAATGGTACGAAAGAAGCTACAAAGTGTTTAACAAGCAATATAAAGCTAAAAAAATTGATAAGGAAAAAGAATTGGGATTTATTAGAAGCAAAATAAAAGGTTTATTTGAGTAAAAAATTCATGCATAAAAAAGAAGTTGAGAAAGTTTATATAAATAAAATTAATCAATTAAAAAAACATGATAAAGCATACTTTGATCAAGATTCACCAATAATTTCTGACAAAGATTATGACATTATTAAACAAGAAATTTTAAACCTTGAGAAAAAATATAGTTTTTTAAAAAATAAAAGCTCTCCTAGTCAAAAAGTCGGTTACAAACCTTCAGATAAATTTAAGAAAGTTGAACATGAAATTCCAATGTTATCGCTTTCTAATGCTTTTTCTATAGAAAATATAAAAGATTTTTTAAAGAAAATTAAAAATTTTTTAAATATCAACGACTCTGAAAAAATAGTCTTTTCGGCCGAACCAAAGATTGATGGCATTTCGGCATCATTAAAATATATTGATGGAATTTTTACACTTGGTTTATCTCGTGGAGATGGAAAAATTGGTGAAGATATAACTAATAATCTTAGAACAATTAAAGATATTCCAAAAAAAATTAACAAATCTAATTTTCCAAAAGTTTTAGATGTAAGAGGAGAGGTTTATATATCAAAGTCGGATTTTAAAAAAATTGCTAAACAATTTGCAAATCCGAGAAATGCCGCTGGAGGCTCTTTAAGACAAAAAAATCCTGATGTGACAAAAAAAATACCGCTAAAATTTGTTGCATATGCATTTGGCACTGCTGAACCAAAAAATTTTGAGAAACAGTCCGAATATTTAAGATTGTTAAAAATGTGGGGTTTTAACACAAACCCTCTTAACAAACTTGTGAACACAATTGAAGATATAGAAAGAAATCATAAAGCGATTGAAACACAAAGATCAACCATTGATTACGATTTAGACGGTTTGGTTTATAAGGTAGATGATTTAAAGTTACAAAACAGACTTGGTTTTGTTTCTAATTCTCCAAGATGGGCAATCGCATATAAATTTTCTGCGGAAAAAGAATTTTCAGTAATTAAAAATATTGAAATTCAGGTTGGTCGAACAGGCGCATTAACCCCAGTTGCTAAAATAGAACCTATTAATGTAGGAGGGGTTGTTGTTTCAAATGCTACACTGCATAATGAAGACGAAATCAATAGGAAAGATATTAGAATAGGTGACACCGTATGTATTCAAAGGGCAGGAGACGTAATTCCGCAAGTTTTATATGTTGATAAGGAAAAACGAAATAAAAATACAATAAAATTTAATTTTCCCAACAAATGTCCCTCTTGTGGATCAAAAACAATAAAAGAATTTAATTATAGTACGAAAAAAAAAGATGCTGTAACAAGATGTCCAGATCTAAATTTTAATTGTAAAGAAATTTTGTTAGAAAAGTTAAA
>MDTE01095083.1_pt1 | contig 17051 bp, 11 predicted proteins | sample 811231 | NCBI WGS metagenome assembly MDTE01 (sample SAMN05326651, study PRJNA326480) | marine metagenome | isolation source: seawater | place: Indian Ocean: Red Sea | collected 2010
CTGATTCGCCGAGCCTGAAAGCGACGGCACAGTTGACGATGGTGTTGAAAGCGATGAGGGCGTCCTCGGGACGCTGATAGGTGCCCCAGTTGCGGCGATCACCGTCGCGCTCCTCGTATCGCCATCTCGGTTCCGTCCGTCTTTCGATGTCACCGGTTCGGATGTGGATCGCCGATCCGCCGAGACCCTGGAGGTAGCTGTTGATGATGACGTGTCCCTGTCCGTAGAAGCGAATTCCTTCCGATCGCGGTTGTGATCCGTCGTTCAGGAAGTAGTTGTTCTCGACCAGGCACGTGTGGCAGTTGCGTAAGGTCAGCATGCCGCGGCTGTTCCGAAAGGTGTTGTTTCGGATCGTGTTGTCGGAGGTTTTGACGGAGATGATTTCCGCCTCTCCGTCGCAGCGCTCGAACAGGTTGTGCTCCACGATGGTGTATACGCTGCTGTGAGAGTAGGTGCTGGTGCCCAGACGAATCGTTTCGTGGCCGTTCGTCCTGGCCGGATAGAAGTCGCGGAAGTGGTTGTGGTCGATGCGATCGTATCGGGTGGCCATGTTGCCCGTTTCACGGGACGAGCCGCCCGTGTAGATCATGACTCCACTGTTACGTTTCTTTTCGAAGAGATTGTGATCGATCCGGTTGTGATGGGAGTCGTTGCCGCCGATGCCCACCCAATGGAGTCGTCGGTTGTCCTGTTCGGTCGGTGCTGTTTCGCGGACGCTGATGTGGTTGCGCGTCAGCCGATAGTGGTTCGAATCGTCTATCCGGCAGACCATGCCGTCGTCGTTGTGTACGAATGAGAATCCCTCGATCGCGACGTAGGCAAAGTCTGTGAGCCGGAAACCACCACGCGCCACGATGCGCGCTCGTCCACGGTTAAGGGAACGGATGACGATGGGCGCCTGTGCCGTTCCGGCCTTCTCGTCGATCCGAATGACGTCGGGGTTGTCGTAGTCTCCGTCTGCAACTGCGATGAGGTCGCCGGCCCGTGCGTCGGAAACTGCGGCCATCAATTCCTCGATGGTGCTAACGTGAATCGTTCGGTGGGGAGTGAAGTTCTCGAGGTCTACACCTGCGGTTATGGCTTCTTCTCCGGCGCCTGCTGTCCAGGTGGGGCTGGCCGTGAGGAAAACCGCGAGTAAAACGATTCCCAACATCTTCATCAGAATGATTCCTGTTCCGTTGATTGCACTGCGAGTCCCTTCCGAGAATCGTCTCGTAGACGCCACGAGGAAGCACGGTCACTTCGAGCCCTTCGTCAGGCTCAGGATAAACTCAGTCGAGAAGTCCGTCCTCAGTTACCTCTATGGGCGGTTCTCGACTCCGCTCGAACTGACGCCGCTGAGCTGTGCGCAATGTAGTGTGTGTCTATGACAGCAACTCGGCAGAGATGAACGGGATCTCCCACTCCCTGTCGTGGTGCTCTGACCGGACATCCATACCGTCATCGATTATCTTCACATCAACCCGATCATCCCCGACCTGAGCCGAATACGTGTCCCCCTCTCGCGTCCACGGGATCGCCTGATTCCCAGGCTGTGCACAGAACATCGACAACAACCGACACCGATCCCTCTCTATCCGCGCCTCAACATACGGACAATCCCGCTCGGGTAAAACATTCCCGAACTGATCCTTATTCCACGGCTCGTGATACTGATGCTTCTCCAGACTTAGCGCGACCGGGTCGCCACCGAGATCGATCACACGCGCAGCCAGACCAACACCCTCCAACTGCAGGCTGAAACTATCGTTCCCGACGAGCGCCGCATCCCGGGCAGTGTTCCAGCGAAGCGATATCGCTTCCGTTTCTTCGAGCTGCGCTTCATCCAGCACGATGACAAAGCCTGGATGGATGTGCAGAACCGTGCGCAGGTTCCGGACGACACCTGACCAGGCGGCGGTGGTGTCGATCGACCACTGGCCGCCCCAGCTGTCATCGAACTCTGATGCGACGATGTGACCCTGGTTGTGCAGGGCGCGTTTGCCGTGGAAGGCCGGTCCCTCGGTGTACTTGGGATGGAGCTCGTAGCACGACTCCATCTCGCGGTCGCCGAAGACCAGGACGTTGTGGCCGTAAGCGCTGCCTTCGAAGTAGTCGAACCGATGGTAGGAGAAGAATCCAGCGGGATAGGAGGTTTCCGGCGTGCCCCAGTCGACGATCAACGGTTGGCCTTCGCCATCGATGACGACCTGCCCGGGATCGTTGTGTTCGTGGTTGTTCTCGCGACGCGCCTTGCTGCCGACGACGCAGGCCGTGCGGTCCCAGTCCCACGAGGTGCGGCTGGAGATGCACGCGCCGTGTTCGGCGTAGGCAACACCGAGGGGCAGATGGCCGGTCAGGTCGCTTGGTTCCAGGTCAGAGTCCAGGTAGAATAGCTGCTGAGGTGCGGCCATGATCGATCGGTGCCGGTTGGCGAAGCCCTGCAGATAGGGGTCTTGGAGCGCGGCTGCGATGGCGGGCATCCAGTCGGCCTTGAGCGGCGCGCCGGCGTGGCCGTCGCCGTAGGTGTAGAGACGGCCGGGGGGCAGCGCCATCTGGATAGACCACGTGGCGATGTCGGCGAAGGGCGGTTCGGCGAGGCGGTTGTTCTGGCCGTCCGACCAGCCCAGCCGCGCGGCATAGTAGTCGACGATCAGGTAGATGGCGCCGGCATAACCGACGCCCTCGTTGAATTCGCCCCGGCTGCCGTAGTCCTCGAGATGCCGTTCCATCAGGGGCTCGGCGAAGTCGATCAGGCTCTGCGCATCGGGGTGCAGACCGTCGAGGGCCATGCCGCAGACGCCGAGCCCGCCAACGATGCAGGTCAGCCAGTTGTTGTTCACTTCGAGCCACCACGGCTCCCGTTCGCAGGCTGCCTGGAACGGACGGATCGCCCGCTTCTCCAGACCACGGACCATGCCGTCCAGCTCCTCGGGGGTCAGATGGGGGAGCAGCCAGTTGAGGGTCAGGCTGATGCTGTGGGCGAGCGTGCCGGTTCGCAGGTGGACGTCGTGTTTCTTCAGGTCGATGGTTGTCTTGAACTTGTCGTCGTCATTGTCCGAGATCATCCTGGCCACGTGATTCCACGCCGGGTATTCCGCATCATCGAAGAGCGCGTCGGTCTGGCGGGTCACAGCGTCGATCCAATGTCGATCCCCGTTGATCAGATACATCAGGGCGTGGCGGGTGATGCGCAGACCCACGCCACGGCACAGGCTGTAGTCCATGGCCAGCAGTTGGGCGGAGTATTCGTCTCGGCCGGGGAAGAGGGTATCGACGAGGTAGGTAGGGAGGTCGCGCTTGCCTTCGGCGGCTTCTTTGATCTCACGCCAGATGGAAGCGCCGATCGGGGAGGTGATGACGCTTTTGAGTTCGTCGATGCGAGCGGCGCGGATCGTGAGGTTCTGGGAGAGGATAGTTGATGGGTTCATGGTAGACTCTTTAAATCGGCGCAGTTCGGTGCAGGGTTAGCTTGCGTAGGCCGGATGCGTGTCCGTCCGCACCTGCCCAGAGGATGACCGCGACCACGGCCCTGCTACGCAAGCACCATCTGGTGCAGGAACTTGCCCGCAAAGAGATACAAGCGATTCCCCTCACGCCAGGGACTGATGAGCCCGTCACCGATCGGCCACCGAGCGTAGCCGCGGGGATCGCGGACGATGGTCCTGAAGTCTTTCGTTCGCCCATACATCACTCTGATCTCGTCGTCATACTGGCGGCTCTCCGACCAGCATAGCAAGTACCCGTCGTTGCCCAGCCAGCCGACGAAGTGCGGACGGTAGACGCCCAGGCTCCCACTGCCGCCATCCTCCTGATGGAGGATCGGGTTATCGGGAAAGTAGTCCCAGGTCCGGCCGTCGCCCGACATGGCGAATCCCAGCTTGCACGTATCCTGTAGCCACTTGCCATCCGCGCTGTACTCTCCGCCTGTCCCACGAAGGAACCCGAGCCACCGGCCGTCCGGGAGTCGTTGAACGGCGTGGTATGAGGATTGGCTGTTCATCCAGCGTTCGGTTGTGGTGGGGAAGACGGGTATCAACGCGTCCCTATCGTCTGTCCACGGCGTCCAGACGTTTTCCTTCAGATCCGGGCACGTGGCCAGCACCGTTCGCTGATGCCCACCGCCTGTCTCCCATTGATTCTCGAACAGGTGAAAGTACAAGAACCAGAGTTTCTCTTCTTCGCTCCACACGACGCAGGGGCTCGCGTAATGGAACGGCTGACCGGGCTTGCCTGGATTGACCAGGACGCGGCTGTCCCCGCGGTCGGACTCCCCGTCGGCAAGCTTCCGGTATGGTCCCTCGATCGTTTCGGCGATGGCGCAGCCGATCCCCGAGTTGGGGTCGTGGTGGGAGTAGTACATGTAGAACAGGCCGTTGGGATCCGGCCCGCGGTCGTTCTTCACGAGGGTGGGATAACCGACCGAGTCGCCATCCTCCTCGTCCCACGTACTGTATTCCCATTCCTCCGATCGCCAGAGGATCTGATCGGATCGATCGATATCCAGCGGGAGGTCACCGGTCAGATCCGACAGGTCGACGCACTTCAGGTTACCATCAAGCATGGTGCGATTATCCGGTGTTTTGGGCGCCAGCCACAGGCACAGCGCGGCCTGCGGGCGACAACCAAAGTCAAAAGCTGGTACGCAGAGAGCACGGAGGGGGGAGACGTGCAGGTAGTGAGTTTCCCTTTCGGCAGGGCTTTGAGTCTGCCCGGGCTTTTAAGGCGAGAAAACCCTGCGGACGCGGTGTAACTGCCTGTTTTCGCTCTGCACGATTCTCGTGTTCCAACCGGCGGGAAGGGGTAGCTGTGTGAGGTCGACAATCAAGGTCTGGCTTTCGTAGGTGTCGGCAACGTGAGACAATCTATCCAGCGTTTCATTCGCTGCTCAGGTCTGCTCGATATGTTCGACACGATCCGGAAGCTGCTCGCGGGTTACTTCCTCTGCCGCCCACGGCAGATGCCAACGTTCAATCTGCGATCCGATTCGCGTTTTCACCGTGACATCCCCATCAGCGCGACCGTCTTCGACGGTCATGTCCAGGTCATGGGCCTCCGTGCTCCACTGCGACACAAACATCGCGTGGTCTCCTTTGGACCGAACAATGAGCGCACTCGGACGGGGGATTGGCTCCAGTGCGCCCAGGGCCTGCACGTCTTCTGAAACTGGATCGTCGGCAAGTATGAACTCGGATCCGTCACCGGTCTGCACCACGGCCCGCAGCTGACCGCATGCCGTCTCCCAGGCGAGATCCGCGGCGCCGGTCGGTGCCCTGATAGTCCTCACATTCTCCAGGTGGCGATACGCGGTGTCCTCGCAGGACACTCCCCCTTGACTCTCCGTCGCTGTGGTCGGCGTCCCCAGAATATGCATCGCGTAGTCGTATCGGTGCGAGTCTGCAGCGACGACCCGAAACAGGTCCAGGACAAACCGGTCGGTGAGAACCAGCGTTCGGTCAAGCCGTATGCCCGGGTACACGGCCTCATTGGAGGCTCTGCACGCCTTGAAGGGACCTTCCGGCTGGAACAGCTCCAGAACCCCGTCGGACTCTATGCCTCGCGCCCCGTCCGTTTTCCAAATCGATTCGGCGTCCCTGTCATACGGGATCATCGATCGCCCATCCACGGTCAGCGTGTTGTGAGCGATCGTCGAGCGCAGCCAGGTCAGGTGCAGCGGATCCTCGTACCCGGCCGTTTGTGGGGACGCGCTCAGACAGCGCCCGTTGGCATACAGGTCTACGCACAGCGCCGCAGGGCTCTGATGCCCGGCGCTGTGCGGCCCCCAGAACATCTGTACGGCGGTGCCGTTTGCATCCTCCGGCCGACTTCTCAGGATCGACACGCCCGTCACCGGGAATAGTGTGCAGCCCTGACGGTGTATTCCAGTCAGGGAGATGCTGCAGTCCTCTGTAAGGGAGAAATGCCCCGACGGGTTCTCGGCGTCTTGCAGCAGGACAAAATCGCACTCGCCTGCCGGGGACTGCAGCGACATAGGCAGGTTCGGATAACTTCGCCCGGGCGAGTCCGCGTATTCCCGCTCGATCCGGGCCAGCAGCCACGCGTACTTCGGATCGCCATAGGCTTGGTAGGCAAGCTCGTAGAGCGGGCCCCACGTCCACACCCCCCGCAAGTTCGATAGCCCTGAGTCGTGGAGCAGGCTGAAGTCACCGTTGCCCAACGTGGCGTAGAACGGGGCGTCGAAAGCAGCCTTTAGACACTTGCCCCCTTCCGGTCCGTAAGCGCGATGCAAGTCGCGTCCGTCATTCCTCATTTGGGCGGGCAACTCGGCGTGCCAGATGTCTACGCCTGCGTTGGCCAGCATCGTGGCCGCACTCGTCAGTGCCATCAGGGTGTAGAAATGGTATCCGGGCGTGCGTTCCCAGTGCAGCCCGTCGGACAGGATGTCGTGTCGGAGCTGGTGGATGAGACCGTAGCGGTGTACGCCGTTGAACGCCCAGCCGTCGAGCGCATCACGCACGAGGCCGCTCTCGCCGCTCGCCAGCCCTGCCGCAAGGCGGGCAACGAGGTTCCAGGTGTTGTGATTTCCGCAGGTCGTATGACGGCACCGGTCGGTGGTCTCCCGGGTGAGGGCCAGGGCCTGCAGGAATAGCTGGCGGTCGGCATCGGCAAGGTCTTCCGACGCGAGCAGATCGTAGACTCGGGCCAGGGTTATGGTAAACCTGGATTCGCCCAGTCCATAGGCTGCCGCGCGCGTGTGGTCGTCCACGAGTGGCCAGCGCAGATAGGCCTCAGAGACGCGCCTGAATACCGAGAGGGCCGAATCGCGGTACGACCCTCGCCCGGTCAGATGGAAAGCGAGAATCTGGCGGAAGGCGTGGTTCAGCATCTCCGACCCACGATCGGGGCGCACGGGGTCGCCCCATTCGCACGGCGCATCGGCCGCTTCCAGCAGGCGGCTCAACGCGGCCTGGGCCCAGGCGGCTTCTTCGGTCAGTGAACGACACGACTGCAAGCCTTGCCCAGTGACGAATACGCGTGGGTGGGTGGGCAGATCGGCTGGCGTTAATTCGTGGGTCGATTGAGGCTGTATGACGATTCCTCTCAGCACGCCTGGATGGGGGTCAGCGTGAGCGCTTTGCAGCCCTCGAGATTACCCCGCCTGCATGTCGAAGGAGGCGGTGGGGTCGTATACCATTGATTCTATCGTATATTATAGAATCCGATTCAACGGAGACTGTCAGGCTAAATCGCACGTTCCTCTTTCACGTAACGTTTCAGAGCCCACGGCGCGGCCGCAGGTAGCAACAGGCCAGATTGGGCAGAGATGAAGCATGAACAATTCAGAAAAACACGATACAGATCAATCGTCACCCAATCCGTTAGGCCTCAGCTTTCATCGCCTCGCTGCCAGACGTTTTGTATTCGACAATAATTTGCCTTTATGCGAAATGAACCCGCCCACTGTCGTCGCTCTTGACCTTATGCATCCATATGAATCCCTGGAAAATGGATCGGGAAGTCATCGACAGATGCATAGCTTCGAGATTAGCCAGGGCAAGTTGAAGGTTACCAACAGCGACGAACAGGATTCGGCCTCCAGGCTGCTGGTCGGAGGCTTTAATCCCTATGCAGTGTATGATGTTGCTGTGGATGGGCTTAGCGGCAACGGCGAAGTGGGAATCGAGTTTGGTACCCAGGACCCATCGAAACGATTTGTCTTTTCGGCCAGATACAACAGAAACGAGCAGGCGGAGGTGCGCTGCCGTTACCAGGAAGGTGGAGTGGAGCGCCTGTCAGAATCGCTCACTCTGGAGCAGGTACCTGCCTTTCCCTTCACCTTCAGGGTACAAATGATGGGAACCGGCATCGGTGTGTACCTTGAAAAGGATGGGGTTTCTCGTTTACAGGGCGTACTGGAGACTAATACCCTCCTTGATTTCCGAAAGCTGGATTGTTTTCGACAGATGAAATTCTATCTCTTCTCCAGACTCACCTCAGGAAGTTCCGTGATCATCAGGAACGCAATGTCCTATTTCTCCTGTGGTGTAGGCCAGGCTGACATACGGCTGGTAACGTGCAAAGACGGTACGCCATACGTTCAGGATGACAGACTGTGGTTTCTTTTCACAACCCGGGGCTGGAAAACCGAGCACACCACTCAGGGGGTGTTCAGTCTGAACCCATCCCTCTTTGATCCACGATTTGAGGGGGTCATTGTTTTCGATATGGATGATGGCAAGCTGAGAAACGATATCGGCACCCATCTTTACTATGATGAAGAAGAGAGGCAGTGGCGGGGCTGGGGCTGTAATTTTTCCACTGTAGCCGATGGTAGTAATACACGAGCCGCTTCGGGGATCAATTATGTGTGGTCCGATCATAACCCGCTGAAGGGGTATTCTGTTATGCGGTCTCGTGCCGCAGACAACCTCAGTGATCACCACGAAGATCCCTGCGGAGTATGGGATGCTAAGGCCGGCAGATGGCGCCTGGTGCTTTCCTCATTCCAAGAAAGTGATATCAGGGCTTCCATGTGGGAGAGCGAAAACTGGGACGGTCCCTTTACGAAAATCGCAGGGCCAGTTCCTCGTGATTCCACCGGTACGCTCATTCAGAAGATCGGGGACACACCATACGTATTCGCTGCGAGCGCTGATCGGGCATTGTATGTCTATTCCTATCCCGACCTGGGACTCCTGGGGGAGCTTAGCACAGACTATACACCCTGGAATGATACGGTGAAGAACGGTCGTGTCTGGCCAAATATCTTTCCAGCACCTCCAGGACATCCCTATCCCTATCTGGCATTGATGATGGATCGGGCCAATTACCCAAAATTGGGTGGTTGGACCTATGGTGCCTTGTACTTGTATGGTGCCGTACCTTCATCGTGACATCGGTTACATTGTCGCGAGTGCGAACAAGGCAACACTCCAGGCATGCCTGTCATCAGCTGAAAGGAACGACCACCCTCCACTGCGAACGTGTCGAATACGCCGGCTGACAACGCCCTGAGACAGCCAAGTGGGAAAGATCCGTCTTCCGTCTTCCTGCCTCCCGCATCACAGCATCTCCGCTCGAAACACTCGATTTCCTGCCTGAACGAGCTGCTGATCTCACCCGATCGACATGTGATACTCCCGTCAACCAGAGACCCGGTGCACCGCCGGAGCGTCCCCGAACTTTGCACACGTGTGGAACACACCGTGTATTCGACCTGTCCGCTTTCGACATTACCTCGGCGGCCAGGGATGGTCGCCGTTTCTCATGCGCCGGTGTGTGTGCTCGCTAACGTTCTCGCGATACCCGACGTTGCCGGAGCGTAGCGGAGGCAGTGTGCCCGAAGGGAGTGATGCGGGCATCGTATGTTACGCGATTGGGGCGAGCCCCAATCACGGCGAAGCCTATAGAGGGAAAAATTATAGTGCACGCCATCGGTAGTCATCTGCTCTCTCTTTCAACTTCTGCGTTCACGCGCCCGGTTTACCGCGTCGCTGTGCAACGCTTTGTTCTGCCCGAGTCCCTATTGCCCCTTCTTCCAGACAATGCTTTTCACCGTCACCGGGATATCCCAGGGCTGGGGAGGTTGAGGTGTGCAGATCGGATCGGCATCACGCTCCGGCCAGGAAGAGATCAGTTTCTCAAACTTTTCACGTGAGGAGCGTGCGTCCTCACACTCACTTCCTGTGATATCAGTGTGCTCCTCGGGGTCGGCTTTCAGGTCTATGAACTTCTGAGGCTTGCGGTCAGTACCGACGTAGAGCTTGTACTGCTCGTCTCGTACGACACGGTCGCGAAAATACCATTCGTTTTCTACGCCGCTATTGCTGACCTTCGCGTTGTTCTGACCACCCATGGCCAGAATCCAGTCCCGGTTGACACGACTCTCTACGCCTCCCAGAAAGGGGGCGATCGACGAACCATCGACCTTCTCTGGTCCGGGGACCGGTTGCCCGGCGAGGTCAGCAAACGTGGGGATGATGTCCGTGAAATCGACCAGCGCTTCACTGACTTGACCCGCAGGAATGGTACCTGGCCAACTGGCAATGAAGGGAATATTCACACCTGTTTCGATGGTCTTTGCCTTTCCGCCGGGGATCGATCGATCACCAATATGTCCGACCATTGACCCAACCGTTCCGTTGTCGGATGTGAAGATCAGCAAGGTCTCCTCCATGATCCTCATCTCACCCAATGCCGACACAAGACGATCGATAAGAAAGTCTGTGTATCGGACCATGGCCTTGTGCTTGTCCTCGTTGGTTTCGGCGTCCGGCTCGAGAGGTGTCGTCGTGAACGGGGTATGAGTCAAGACCATTGGGTAATAGATGAAAAACGGGGTGTTCCCGTCTTTGTGTTTGTCCGAAAAGTCGATGACGAAATCACAGAACATATTCGGCCCAAATGCGCCGGGGTACGTCTGGGCAGGACGATCCTTGGTGAAGATGTAAGGATCCCAGTATCGTTCGGCACTCGGCGGGTTTTCCGCTTCGAATCCCGTCCACATACACCAGTCATCGAATCCAGCCTTGTCCATGGCGTCCGGTTCAACACGGAAGTCGTTGATTTGCCATTTGCCAGCAGCAGCCGTCGCGTAGCCGGCATCGCGCATCGTGATTCCAAGATTACAAGGGTAGGCCTCCACATCGTATCGCGCACCGGCTCCCCAGCGCGGGACATCCCAGTGATTGACCCAGCCATTGCGATAGGGGTATTGGCCGGTCAGGAGGCACAACCGGGAGGGTGTGCACTGCGGCATGCTGTATACGTTTTCAAAGCGGATACCGCCGAGAGCAAGACGGTCGATATTAGGGGTCTCGATGTCCTTGGCGCCGTAGCAACTGATCCATTCTTTGCCCAAATCGTCGAGCAAGATGAGGATTATGTTGGGTCGTTTCATTCTTGTTCCTCGAGTAGCAAAACTTGTGACTTTGCGGCAAGTATTCGGGGTATCTATCTCTGTCGACAGAACAAATCAGGAGTAGCAGACCAGATACCGAAGTAAGATTGCCTCATCATTTACGAACTTCCAAACATCTTATCCATGGTGGACTTCTCTGACCCGTTCTCCTTCGGGTAGAGTATGCGAGAGAGATTGACCATGAGGTGGTGGACAAGGAGGCGAGGATGGCCAAGTCAAAGCGTCAGGCGGCACAAGACTGGAAGCCCGAAAAGGGGCTGGTCCAGCGATTGGTAGATATAGTCGGTAAGGAGGGCAACTACCTGCTGAATGTCGGCCTGACGGCCTAGGGCGTCATCCCGAAGCTGGCACTATTGCAGCATATGGCGAGGTTGAGACATCTCGTGAAGGAAGGCGGCGTGTTGGTGACCGATGCGTTCACAGCCGGCGCCTATGCGTTGTTGAGTCACTACGCCGGCTATCATGCACACTACTATGAGCCTGCTGTCTACGCGTCGCTGCTGAGTGTGTCTGGCTTCGAGGCGTTTGCAGATGCGTTCGAAGGCGGACGGGACGGGCTGAATCACGTGGTGGTGTGTTCGCCCAAGCCGAAGGCGGTAGCGAGGAAAGATCCCCCGCTTCTGCGGCCGACTGCCGGGAGAGTGGGTGCCTTTTTAGGTTCAGCGAAGTAGAAAGTGGTCTCGAGGACGACAGTAAGGAAGGCACGTTGGACGGCTGAGGCGATCGAGTTGGCGGCAGTCCGGGAACGGTTCGGTCGTGATTGCGACGCCAGGCAGAACGGGAGGGGACACCATCACGCAGGCTGAGTTAAGGCCGCCGTAGCTGAACTGTTAGGGATTCCGTATGTGTTGAGTCGGTAAAGTCGTTCCGTGCGTATTCAGTGGGGCCGTGATCCGCGTGGGTCACGGCCTTCTGCTTTAGGTTAACAGCGGTAACGGTGTGCGTCACCCTTAACGTTAACGTCGAAACGATCACTCCGCTCTTAGGTGTTATCCCGGAACCAGCCGGATCATCGCCATTTGCCGCGTCCCTTTTGAGGGGTTGTTCTCCGTGACGATGCCCCCGACCAGGATTGCGTCGCTCGTCCGGTTCCAGCGAGGGGCACCATCGATCCGAGTCGCGTTTGTTTTCGGGTTAGCCCCTTCATAGGTCAAGGTTGTCGTCGCGGTGTAGACTGCTCCGTCAGAGAATCGATAGAACTGGTAGTACCAGGACCCGTTGGACGTGTACGTGCACACGATCCATTTGCCGTCGGGGGAGTAGGCCCTGTCCGCGCCGGTATCCTTAAAGGTGTCTTTCGACCCGATCTGGTCGCTTGTATAGGACGCCGTGTCCACGTTGTAGAGATCCAGCCACCCCTCTTTGTTTTCGCACGTCATCACAGGTCCATCGAGCCACTCGGGGTGTCGTGGACTGGGAATCTGAGCCAGGTTGGTTCCGTCGGTGCGGATGACGAATTCTACTGCGACTCCCCCAGGCCACCGGACGACGAAGTCAATTCGGTTGCTGTCGCGATTCCAGCACGTGCGATGGATACTGAGCGGGGAGGCCGGGTCGACTGCATACCCAAGGGACGCCAGGGACGTGACCAGCGCCTGATAGGAGATGATGAGTGTCCGTTCTCCTGTTTCGATATCTACCCTGAAGAGGCCCTCGGTGTTTGGATTGACGGTGGCGTCGCGCGTTTCATCGACGGCCCCCGCGTAGGAGACGACTTCTCGCCAGCTGTTCCTGCCGTGGTTCACCGCAGCGAAGTAGCGCCCGTTGGGGGCGACGCCGGTGTTGGCGACGGTGCTGGGGCCCGGTCCGAAGCGGTATTCCTTGACTCGCTTCATTGTAGAGATGTCGAAGAGGACGGTGAAAATATCCTCCGTCTCGGGGTCGCGGTCGTTGAAGAAGAACTGGGTTTCCGGCGCGTTGGGGTTCCAGTAAAGCATCGTCCCCTTCTGCAGGTTCCACGCTCGTGTGGTGTCGACCTTCGTGACCTCATAGCCGTTGGCGGTGTCGATGATCACGATGTCTGCGGTCTCACCCGCCTCGGGCATCCGTTTAAAGAAGTCCGTCATCATGGCGACGATGTATCGCCCGCTCTCGTTCCACGGAATGGTCAGACTCTGGCCGATGTATCCGAACAGGTGGTTCTTCGGGCCGGTGGTGATCGGCGTGACTTCGAATGCGATCGGTCTTTCCATAGATGTACCTAGCCGACTGACACAGGTGGTTGTCGATCTGCCCAGGGCCGGGCCTGTTCGAGTTGTCCTGCGAGCCTGAAGAGCGTCGCCTCATCTCCAAACCGACCGATGAATTGGGCCCCGATAGGCAGGTTTTCATCATTCCAGTACAAGGGAACCGACATCGCTGGTTGCCCGGTGGCATTGCACAGTGGCGTAAACGGAATGAACTGCCAAACGCGATCCAGGGATTCCTGTGGGGACTGGTGGGATGAAACCTCGAAGGTTCCAAGGGGTACTGGTGGCTCACCCAACGTAGGCGTGAGCCAGACGTCGCAATCGACAAAGAAACGCGCAATTTCGCGCGCCAGACGTTGAAGCGTCCCTACAGCTCCCAGATAGTCTGATGCACTGTGCCCACGGCCCATTTCATACACGAAGGCAGTGAGGGGTTCCAACTGATCGGCAGTAACTAGCTTGCCGCTGAGCTGACCGATCGCATCTATCGCCCCTGCAGTTCCCGAAGAGAATACCGTGCTGAAGGCCTGCTCGAACATCTCGCCGTCGATGGTGGGAGATGCTTCTACCACCACGTGCCCCAAGTCAGCGCAGAGTTTCGCGACATCTCGTACGGCGTCAGCGCAATCGGAATGAATAGGATCATGCTTGAGCGTCTCGGTCGTAAAAGCAATGCGAAGGGAGCCTGGAGGGGTCCCCACCTCATCAAGAAACGGCCTTTCCGGTATGGGTGCCCAGTACGGATCGCCGAGATCGGGTCCTGAGGTGGCATCAAGGAGCGCTGCGCTGTCCCGCACCGAACGCGTCACGGCGTGTTCTGCGGCCAGACCGCTTGCCCAGTCGCCAGCGTCTGGTCCCCACGGAACACGCGCCCTGGTGGGCTTGAGGCCGAACACGCCGCAGCATGAAGCCGGAATCCGGGTCGATCCGGCCCCATCGTTGGCGTGCGCTGCGGGAACCGCACCGGCGGCTACCAATGCGGCCGACCCGCCACTCGACCCGCCCGTCGTCCGCGTGGTATCCCAGGGATTGCGTGAGGGACCGAACAGCCTGGGCTCGGTCGTCACGTGACAGCCGATTTCGGGGGTGTTGGTCTTACAAAGGATAATGAGTCCTGCTTTCTTCAGTCTGACGACCAGTTCGCTATCGTGATCGGGCACGAATTCCTTCAAGATTTCTGCGCCGGCTGCGAGCCGCACTCCGGCATAGGATGCCACCAGATCTTTGAGCGGATACGGCACCCCGGCAAGAGGACTATCGGGAAGGTCGCCTCTGGCGGTCTCACGGGCCTGGTCATACATAGGCGTGATCACGGCGTTCAGCTGAGGGTTCACGCGTTCGATCCGTTCGATCGCCGTCTCCACCAACTCAATGGCTTGCACTTCGCCGTCTCGAACCCGTTCAGCCTGAGCCAGGCCATCAAGCGACGTCAGATCATCAAGATTCGCCATGACAGAACTCCTACTGTGACGGTGACGCGATGCCTCTGTTGGGTGGTGAAGAATTTCGATTAACGGTTGAGCAATACCCGACGTTGCCGGAGCGCGCGGGCAATGCGCCGAAGGGATGGTGTGGGCATCGCCTGTAACACGATGCGGCGCACCCCAATCAAGGTGAAGCCTATTACCCGAAGCTACTCGGTCTTCATAGCGTCACACGCAACGTCCACGATCCAGATGCATCAGGGTCCCGAACCGTAAAGCGGACCCGATTGAGCCGTATACCCCACATCGCCTGCATCAACTCGTCCTCCAGTGCGATTTCCTCGACAGAGGCTGTCATCAGGTCCGAGTCGTAGAGAACAGCACCCTCCCCGGACCGTCGACCATCGGGTAGTTCGCTACAGGTGAGCACGACCCGTCCATCTTCAAGGTTCGCGAGACAGGGCGACACCAGACCAAGCGTTATCTCTCCGGCCACTTTCGTCAGCTCGTAACGGTCGTGAATCCTGACCTCTTTTCCACGATCGAGCGTCACCTCTCGTATCCAGGACGTGATCCCGGCCGCATCCGGATAGGCATCCGCGATATCCGCCGAGAACACGGCCTGGGCATCATCCTGCTTATGGACGGATCCGCTTGCAGCGTGCGCCGGGCCCTCAGACTGCATGACACCATCGATGGTCGGCAGACTGTGGTAGGCTGACTGCATGGTCCAGATGTCATACCGGTTCGGACCGAACGTTTCGATGGTGTATATCTCAACACCCGGATCGACGATCAAAGGCTTCCCGCCGATAAACACGATACAGTGTCCGACATCGTTGTGGTTGTGACTCTCGGCGTTGTGTCCGCCCTTGGCAGCGACGTAGAACCCGTCGGCGTTTCCTGCCCTATCGCGAGCGGTCATCACCTGGATGTCGGGGAGCCACACATCTCGCGGAAGCGGTTGCGCGGGTTCCGCTTCGAGGAGTTCGCCAACTGAGAGCAGGGCAGGAATCTGTCGAGCGATATGGTTGGCGGGGTGGTTCAGCCGCTCCTGTACCCCGCGTGTCGCGACTTCCTCACGTTCTGCGAAGTATGCTCCCATGCGCATCATGTCCGGATCCTGAATGCGCTTGCCATACTGGTAGACCAGGAACGGCGGGGGGCTCACGATCGCATCGGCATCGGCGAAATTCACGAAGTATCGATCGTTGATCTGTACCTGCGTGATGTACTTGCCGATGTTTTGGATGAGGGGATCATCGTAGACATCGATCTCGCCGTTCGTGGCGCTGTGCAACGTTTCCAGACAGTCGAACAGGCGCGCGCCCGCCACGCTCCAGTATCCCGGGCCTTCATCACAGCCGCCATCCCGGGGATGCGGGTCGATGAAGCGGTCCAGGCTGCGGATGCTTTTGTGAACCGCGGTGAGACGGCGCTCCGGATCCGTCTCCATCAGCAGAGCCGCCGTCAGCCAGCATGAGTTGATCAACGTGTTCCAGTTGTTGGGGCGGGGAAGACTCCCATCGTCTCGAGAGCGGAAACCCATCCACCAGAAGTCATCCCGCTCGAGACACGGGGCCAGCATCCGGCGCTGCATCTCCCGCTCGACGCGAGGCAGTATCAGCGTCGAGTAGGCTTCGATCTGCGGCCCGAGAAGATAGCAGGTCCACGCCAGGAGGCACGATGCTTCCGCCACGAACAGGGCCACGATAGGCTCGGATGTGTCCGGCAGGTCGAATCCCGCCTTCTGTATGGAGAGCGTGAACGGCTTTCCCCAGAACGATTCCTCACACAGAGCCCAGACCCCATCGACGATATCGTCCATGAACCGGCCCTGGCCTTCGACACACTCCGCGACGACGAGATCGCACAATGCCGTCCGATGCCGTGCCCGGTACTTGTCGTAGAGCGCACGATCGCCGGTCCTGGTCATTTCCAGGAACAGCGTCGCGCGAAAGGGCTCCCAACGGAAGCCGAGGCAGGCCTCTCCCATTGCGATATGCGCCTTCCGAACGCTCTCGGGAATGGCCTCCCACTCTTCTCGTTCGTCTCTTGTCGGATACGGGTGCCAGGAATCTCGTGACACCAGGATCTCTCGCAGCCGATCGATTGGATACGCTTCGCTGAGCATTCTTTCTAGCTACTCTTGCGCTTAGCTTGATCGGGCGGCCCAGGGTTGATGGGCCGTCCTTGCTGGCACCGGCGTGGTACTTAACTGTCGTTGTTGAGAACCGGCTGCAATTGCCATATCGAAGCAAAGACCCAACAGGTAACGGAGACATATGACGAACGGTCTCTTGTTCAGGCGCTGTTCAGCCCCGTTTTGATCCTTTGCGTGCGGCCCACCGATAGCCTTCTCTCTTCTTGCCGTTGCGATGCCTGCCCTTTCTGTCGCCTCCCGGTTTGCGCTTTCCTGCGATCCCGGCGCCTCGTGGCGGCTTCTCCGGGATCAGGCATTCTGGGTGGTTCCCGATCAAGTCATCACGTCCGATTTTCTCCAGAGACTTCCGAACACTCCAGTAGTTCTCCGGCTTGTAGTACTGCAGCAGCGCACGCTGGGGGGCGCGGTCGCTC
>MDTE01042230.1_pt1 | contig 17050 bp, 33 predicted proteins | sample 811231 | NCBI WGS metagenome assembly MDTE01 (sample SAMN05326651, study PRJNA326480) | marine metagenome | isolation source: seawater | place: Indian Ocean: Red Sea | collected 2010
AATGGGAAATGGAGAATAGCAATGCCTGAAACAACAACGGAAGAAATGGACGAGGCTTTCGAGCCTCCGTTGTATGACTGCGATCGCTGTGGGCGCTCAGTCCATCAAGTCCAGTGTGCCGACTACGGTAACCGCGACTTGTGCCACTCGTGCTACTCCACGGTCGTCCACTATTGCGACGAGTGTCGGGAGAGTTTCGATCGAGCCACCTACCCGCTGCAAACGGTGACCGACCCTACCGGGTGGCAGACTTCGCAAGACTTGTGCGAGCCTTGCCATGACGAGGTCGCCGTACACTGCGACGATTGCTGCGAGTACCACTTCATTGACAATGGCCCGTGCAATCAAAGCATGCACGGCTTGGAGGACTACTCGTACAAGCCCGAGCCCATCTTCCACGGTGACGACAGGAAGCACCGTCACTTCGGCGTGGAGATCGAGATGGAGAGCGAGCACGGTCGAGGGCAGGAGGCGCTCGATAACTTCCGCGACACGTTCCGTCATGCCGAGTTTTACTACAAGGGTGACGGCTCGCTGTACTCCGAGGACGCTATCGAGATGGTGAGCCACCCACGCACTCTCGACTCGTGGCACGAGATACTGCCACGGCTGCGCGACAGTATGCAGTATGCCCGTGATGTTGGTATGCGCTCGTGGAATACCAGCACCTGCGGGATACACATTCACATTGACTCGCGTGCCTTCGGCGAGAGTAGTGCTCACCTGTACCGCTTCGCTCAGTTCATCTACCGCAACGAGGCAGCGATGTCTCGACTAGCGGGACGTGGCGACGTGGACTACTCGCACTGCTTCGACCATTGGGACCGCAAGGCGTACCTAGCCGACAACGTCAAGCGGCACAAGCGGGGCAGGTCTGCCGGTGATCGGTACATGTGGATCAACCTGCAAAACCGCAACACCGTGGAGATACGCATGTTCCGTGGCAGCCTCATTCCCGAGCGACTGCTCGCCAACATCGAGTTCCTCCACGCCTTGATCGAATACACCCGCACCATGACTACGCGCCAAGCGTTCGCCGGTGCACTCAAGTTCGACGTGTTCGCACACGACGCGCTCATGCAGCGCGACAAGTACCCACACTTGGCGGCCATGCTTGCCGACAAGTTCGATATGGCTTCGGCCTAGATAGGAGCACATCATGTGTTTACTCGCTTACTGTGACCACGAGGCTACTCCCGACTACGAGGGCCTGTGGAACGCAAGTATCAACAATCCCGACGGCTTCGGGTGGGCACTCCACCTCGGAGACCGCATTATCCAAGCGCATAGCATGGAAGCCGAGGTTGCTATCGAGTCCTACGAGGAGGCACTCAAAGAGCACCCCGGCTCACCGTCCATGTATCACGCTCGCTATGCCACCCACGGCACGATTGACCTAGCCAACTGCCACCCGTTCACCGTCGGTGAGGGCGGCACAGTCCTCGCACACAACGGCGTCATGCCGAAGGCCCCATTGGAGAAAGACCGCAGCGATACCCGCTGGTTCGCCGAGGTCGAGTTGCCCCGCCGTGGCTTGCAGATACTCGACAAGCCTAACAAGTGGGACAAGTTGGAGAAGTGGCTGTCGTCCAAGGTGGTGCTGTTCACCACTGAGAAGTCACTCAAGTACGGCATCTACATTCTCAACGAGCAGGACGGCGAGTGGGTGGACGGTATCTGGTGGAGCAACGACTCGTACAAGTCCATCTACACCTACGCAAGCCTGGCTCGTGCGTACTCTGCTCACACCGTCATCGCCAAGGAAGATGACTACGAGGCCACTCCCGAGGCGTGCCGCGCCTGCGGCAGCATACTGAGTTACGACGAGGCAATGGTGTTCGGCTACTGCTACACCTGTGAGTCCTGCCTCGACTGCGGGGAGGACTTCGGTCTGTGCCTGTGCTACCAGGGCAAGCAGGCTACGCAATGGGCCGTCGGTGGGTGGGCCGAGGAGGACCTGGCTCGTGCCACTGACATCGCCGTATCCGTCATCAAGAATAACTAGGAGGTCGTAATGACTGACGTATCCGAGATCGAGTACCACCTTCACCATCTCAACCAGCGTCTCTCAGCACTCGGGGACATTGACTCCCACATTGTGGAACTGACCGACCAAGTTGCCCTGCTCGCCAGTGCAGCGCAGGCCATAGCCGATAGGAGTTAGCCATGAGGTACGAGGCTTACTACAACCTGCACAGGCAATGCCTGTCGGCACGGCCCATCGGTGGCCGGGTCCAGCACTATCAGTTCCTCTGCCTGTCGGAAGCACAGTTCGCCGTGCAACCTGCCGGTCGGCAGAGGGTACTGGAAGAACAGAAGAAGAACGTCCACGCTTTCGTGCGTGGAGAACTAGTGACCTGGGGTGACCACCGTGTGAGGGCGCACCCTTACGACGGCGTTGACAGTGCGGTCAGCGTGGATACCTTCCGCAAGCACGACGGCTACCAGGAGGTCACTTACGACCCGTATCAGTACGAGTCGTTTGTGCTCAAGCACGACGAGTCACCGATCTATCAGGCCCATCACGCCTGGGTTATCGGCAAGCACATCTTCGCTTACAAGTATGATACATTCGGTATCAAGGAAGATAGGAGGAGCACTGTTGCGTAACACGGCAGAGTACGAGGAGTACTTGACCAACCCTCTGGAGGATCGTTACCCCGACGATCCTCGCACACCGGAGGAGAGAGAAGCACACCGTAAGGCTGTGAGTGATTACCTGAGAGAGAGAGGTAAGAAAACAAATGAGTGACATCACCACACGTATCGGCGCACTACTGAGCAAGGCCGAGGGAACGACCAACGACATAGAGCGAGACACCTACATCGCTAAGGCACAGGAGTTGGCAACTAAGTACGCGATAGATATGGAAGCCGCACGCCTAGCGGCAGGCGGGGAGGCACGCAGGGATACCCCTGTGGCTGAGAGGGTCGAACTGTTCGACAGGTATGACCGATCACAAACGAGGTCATTCTTTGTGAACCTTTACCTGGCTATCGGTAGGGCCAACAACCTGCGCTTCCTGATTGACCGTGAGTCACGGTACGTCGTGGCGCATGGCTTCCAGGGTGACATCGACATCACGACACAGATGTACAACAGCCTGTCCCTGCAGATGGTGGCAGCGTCCGAGCGTTACATCAAGACAGACGATTGGCGCGACCGCGCAGGCTTCTTCGACAATCAGGGTGAGTGGAGGAAGATGACTGCGAGGACAGCACGACGCTCGTTCTACTCAGGCTTCGCTTCCACCATCGGTGAACGCTGCCGCAATGCGGCACGCAGCATGGAGGAGCAGGAAGTGAACGTCAATGGCACGACCACCACGGGCGCTCTCGTCCTAGCGGACAGGCGCAGCGAGGTGGACAAGTTCTATGCCAGCGTGCCGAAGGGCCGTGGCTCGTGGGGAGGTGGGAGTTCTATCAGTGGCGCAGCCTATGGCGCAGGCCAAGAGGCAGGAAGGAATGCCTCGCTCGGTAACAGCAGTGCAGTACGCTCTGGTCGTACTGCAATCAGCAACTAGGAAGGAAGAGTAATGGGTTACTTTGTATCCATAACAAGAGCAGAGTTCGCAGTACCTGAGAATGAGGAGGTACTGAAAGTCCTCAAGGACGCGAACTGGAAGTACCACGATTGGAAGCGTGGCGGTACCTTCGGGGGAAAGCATGAGGAGAAGTGGTTCTCATGGATGCCCGCTAACTACGACGTGCAAGTCGATCTCGTGTATGACGTGTTCCTGAAACTCGGGTTCGACGTATCGGTGGACGGCAAGATGGTGCACCTCAACTCATACGACAACAAGGCAGGGCAAGAGGACTTGTTCCTCGCAATCGTTGCACCCTACGTGGAGGAAGGATCGTTCATCGAATGGGTGGGCGAGGACGGTACGACGTGGCGGAACGAGGTCATCGACGGCAAACTGACGGTGGCCGAGGGCGTGAAGCAGTTCGCCGAACCCAAGCCGTACAAACTCCTGGCATACGAGATCCCCAAGACGGGGAGGAACAGCGAGGACTTACTCGGTTACTGGATCGAGTGCGACCCGTACTCCACCATGCCACCGAGTGAGCAGTTCGCCAGGGAGACAGGGAGTTTGCCTGCGTGATTAGTTCATACTGCAAGAAACACCACGGGCAGGCCACAGAATGTGATCGCTGCCCAGGCCCAGGGATCTTCCTCGGGATACCGATGGATTGTTCCTGCAAATGTCACAAGGAGGAGAAGTGAACATCACACCAAGCAAGGACAACCCCGTACCCCTGTTTGTGTACGGGTCGCTGCGTGAAGGGCAGCCGCTGCACGAGTGGTACCTGAGTGGTCACACGATGGCCCTGGCGTACACTCACAGCGACACCGCCCACTACGAGTTGCGGGTCACACACACCAACGCACCCTTCCCCTACATGGTGGAATCAGACCTGCCGTACAACAGTTACGTGTACGGCGAGGTGACCCACATCACCGACCCCCAGGTGCTCGCACGGATACGCCACCTGGAGGAGAGTGCTGGCTACGAGACCAGGACAATCTACATCAACACCACCAATCGCCTGCCTTTCAGCGGGGTGGCCGACCCGTTGGGGGCGGTCCTGGAGTCCTACGAGGCCCTGGCCTTTGTGTACCCCGACTCTGAGATTGGGTCTTACCGTATCCAAGGTGGCGATTGGTTGCGGTACGTCAAGGGCTGGTCAGACCTCACTCCCGAACACGAAGGTACACCACCGGCTCAGGAAATGGTATGAGCGCGTTCGTGATCTTTACCCTGATGGTGGTCGTGGGTGCGGTGCTCCTTGCGCACCACATGGGTAAAGAAATGGGGGAAGAGGAGGGGTACGTGCGTGCCTGGAAAGCGTCACGCAAATGCCCCTCCTGCGGGGACTTATTAGTCCGTGATACCCTCTCGTGCTACCATGACAGGTAGCAAGTGTAGACCCACGCAACGAGGCCATTCTCGCTGCGTGACAACTGAATAGGTGGGGGCCGAATGTGGACTCGGCCTCCGCCCCCATCCATTCACAACCATTGGAGAAAGAAATGAAGTTCGTTGACACATTGCCTGCAACACACACCAGGACGGCGGCGGCCACGGCAAACCGGCGCAAGTTAGAGCAGTGCCAAGCCAACCCCGACAAGTGGACGATCATCCAGTCCTACGAGGTCGGTAAGCAGAGCGATGGTGCGCCTTACGTGTACGCAAACCAGATCAATCGGGGAGCGATCAAGAGCCTTGCTGGCTTGCGTGCGGCAGTCCGTCGGGACGGCAACAAGTACCACGTGTGGGCCACGTTCCCCTCGACGGGGAGTAAGTGAACCGTAAGGTCACTTGCTCTACATGCAAGATGGACTTTCCCGCATCAAGGTGTGAGCAGTCGGTGCGGGGTTACGAGTGCGAATCTTGCATAAAGCGTCAACTACGAGTTGCCCTTCGCAGGATAGAGGGCGTCAAGGTTGGCAAGAATGGCGAGTTATGGGCGGTGGGGTGTGAGTAGACCAACCAAGCGTGAAGTGGTTGCAGTCGCAAACATCCTTGATCCGAGCCTGTCCGACGAAGCCATAGATATGGCGCGTGAAGTGGTAGAAGCACTTGACGACGTGCGCTCAAGTAAGGATCAATGGATCGTGGTCGCCCGTCTCATGGCGAACGGCCCCGATCTAGCGGTCGGAACTTGGACAACGAAAAGGCAAGCCTTGAAGGCGTCCGAGTGTCTGGTCTCGGCCCATCGAGAAGAGACACCAGGCACGGGCATGATCGTCATGCCCATGAGACAGCCTTCGTGGCTTGAGCAGTTGGAATAGAAGGAGAAGGGGAGCCACCTCACACGTGGCTCCCCATCACCTTAGTAAGGGGTGTGTCCACCCAGGTACTCGATGATCTTTCTGATCCCGCGCTGGATAATCTGATCCACTCGCTGCGGACTTATCTCCCACTCTTTCGCAATCTCCACGAGTTTCATCTCGTCAACTAATCTCAGGTACAGGACTCCGTAAGTCCGTGAGTCGAGAGACCTCATGGCTGCGTCGATGTCGGCCATCATGGCGAGCAAGTCGTTGCCCTCGCTGGCTACCTTGATCTTACGCTTCTGCCCCATCTCGGCAGGATCAAACACCTGACCAACAAGATCAAAGTCACCCGAACCCCACACTTTTATGAGGTTCTCGACCATCGCAGGGCGATAGAAGTATTCATCTTCGGGCTGGTAGCCGAGCCTTGCCGCCTTCTCCTTGCGTGCCACTCGATCACAGTGGCGGCGCAGCATCTTGATTAGTGCTGCCTCACCCTGCTTACGCTCCTGCTTATCCTCTCGATCCAGGTACTCGATGACCTTACTTTTTTTCTTGACTGCGAACTCGCAGGCTGACTGCTTGAGATCATCAAAGTCGATAAACTTGTTGAAGTTTCGGTGGACGGGAGCGGCTGCCACGGCAGCAAACTCAGTAACTTCCATCCAGAATGCGTCGTCTAGTTCTAGTGCCACTCTCTCACCGCCACGAGTATTTGACGCCCTCAACAATGAATGACTTGTTGATGATGGGCACGGCCACTGGAGTCACGTTGCTGCCTTCCACGTACAGCAGGCCGAAGCCTTGCTGCCAGTTCTTGAACTTGGCATACCTCATGCCAGGGCTCGCGAAGTCAGCAAGCGTGCCCACCTCGAAGCCTGTCCTGATGGAGGGCTTCTTGTCTCCGAGGTAGGTGAACGTGTGGTGGGCGATCCCTTGCCTGTGGGTGTGACCACACACCACCGACTTATTCGTGCGCATGGTCAGACCAAGTGCTGTCTGTCCACTCTTACTCGACTGCGTGCCCTCGTCCCCGTGCATGAGTAGCCAGCCTGGGGCTGGTGACCAGGGGTCTTGGTGGTAGGTCACGCCGAGTTCCCTGAACTTGTAGAACTCTTCGAGTTGCATCTCGGGGATGGTCTCGAACGCTGGGACACGGGACAGGGCAGCGAACCATCGGTCGAGGTGATTGCTGCGGGTGATGTGCTTGATCTTCAACATCCCCAACACGTCCACCACTCGGTCTCGCTCCTTGCCCAGGTCTCCCTGGTACATGCTGCGAGTGTTGAGTGAGTACCTGCTGATGGGTGCGAGGTCGCTCTCGTCGCCGACAGAGATCACGTCATCGGGCTCGTACTCCTCGATGAACTGAGCGACAGCATCGACAGCCTTCTTATCCTCGAAGGGTATTTGCAGGTCGGAAATAACAACTATTCTTTTCATCCAACATCCTGGATTCGGTCTTGCCAGCGACCTATTTGCAGGTCAAGCCCGACAAGATAGTTGATGGCGTCCGCTATCTCTTGACGGATCTCCAACAGGCACCGAGCGGGGTCATAGTTCTCGATTAGTTGCTGGTCTTCCTCGCCGTACTCACGTGCGCCAGCATCTTGAATGCGGAAGCGTGCATAATTCGTAGCACGTCGATGATAACGGACTAACTCTTCGACTGAGAGGCCGAAGGGTGGGGCGAAGGGTGGTGGTGGAGCCACCATAGGAGCGCCTTCCTATTCGATTGCCCTCACAAGGTCTGCGAGGTACTGCGCTCCTTGATTCACAAGCGTACTATTGACGTCCTCCCCCAGGGGCAGCGACACGCGCACCGCATCTGGCAACATTTCAGTCAGTTTCTTGGCCAACTCTTGACCAGGATTACTGCCGTCCTCCTTCAGGTCGTTGTCACACATGACAAGCACCCGCTCAATGCCGTCAAAGCAGCGACGAAAGTGAGGCTTCCATCCGTTTACACCAGGCACAGCCACGGCAGGGAAGCCAGCAACAGTAGCGGCGATGGCGTCAAGTTCGCCCTCCACTATGAGGATGTGATCGAAGGCTTCAATGATTGCCTGAGCGTTGAATAAGTGATGCCTCTGTCCAGTGGGTGACTGGTAGCGGGGGCTGCCCTCTGTCAATCGTCGGAACTTGAAGCCGACCACGCCGGCAGGCGTGATGTACGGGATCGACAACATGCCACTAAACCTGTGGTCGTGTCCAGGTTCCGGCTCAGCGACGTAGCCAAGAAGAAACTGCGGGGCCGCATCCAGTAAGCCTCGCCCACCAAGGTATTCCTCTGCTGGTGAGCCACCGAGTTCGAGGTGATACACGTGGGCTGCACGTGTCCACAAGTCCATCAACTTTTCGTTAGGTTTCATTCTTCAAGCGATCTCTCGAGGGCCAATCAAAAAGTGGGATCTCCCTTGTAGGTGGATCCGGCTTGATTGAATACCTGCCGCACTCAGGGCTCACGCACCTGAGCAGCAATCGGTAGCAATCTGTATTCGTTGGCCCTCCACAGTGAGGACAGGGGGGGGTCATAGGTCAACAGTCCTTTACGTGTGTGTATCCAGCACCGTGAGCATGTCGGGCCGACCAGTGGTGACGACCCTCCAGGCCAGGCTTCTTCGCGTGACTATTGGCTACAACCCAAAACATCTCTTCCTGGAGATATGGTGGTGCTTTGTTGGGTCGAACGCCGACATAGCCTGGGTCAACCTTCACGACGTATGCGTCCCACGTTGACTGAATAAATTGATAGGCACCCGAGCCTCCACTTCCATCGCTCTTGAAGTTGGATCCACTCTCACGGGCCAGGATACATTTTCTGAACGGTTCGTATTTTTTATTGTAATGCCAGCCACGATAGAGGCTGTCGGGAATCTCTTCCACATTCTTTGTTGGTGTCCACGGATTCTTGTAGTCGAAGTCTCCCTTGCCGGTAAGGGCCACTGTCAGTACGAGTGCCTCTAGCATTTTTTCTCCTACTCTTCATCTTCTTCTGGATACAAATCTCGAAACGCTGGATCGGGGGTGAATCCTACCGAACCGTTCTCGCTAGTGGTCAGGCGGTCAGCCTCACCCTTCTCCTCCTCCACGTTGGTGGTCAGGTCGAGGGTGACATCCAGTGTCCAGCCAAGATACTCCACGGTAAGTCTCATGATGTGGCCCGAAGCCTGGGTGGAGTCCACCGCTTGCCCTTAGAACGCCTAGGAATGCTCCAAATCGGCTCTGTCGAGGAGCCTGACAGGCTTTCCACCATCCTGCGAGCATCCTGATATGACCCCTGCTCCATCGCTTGTACGAGGGCGATAGCACCACCGCCTGCACCGCAAGCATGGCAGTGCCAAAGACCCTTCTGGCGGTTCACGGAGGCACTCGGGACTCGATCATCGTGAGCGGGGCATTTGATCGAACGCTCGCCATAGCCAGGCTCGGGTAGCCCGTAATGCTCGAACACAGCAAGCAACTGCTGCTCCATCACGTCCTCGTTCATGCCACATGACCCCACTTCAGCAGGTTGATGAACGTGTCGATGGTCATGACGACCCGACCCTCACCCGTTTTAGCCTGACGGGTCTTAGTCATCACCACGGGGATCGTGTTCCGGTCATACTTGAGGTCATAGTTGCAAGACTCAACGTCGGCCTCCCGAAGGAAGCCCTTCATCTGACTCCAGGCATCCTTGACATTCTTCGCTTCAATCACGATGTCGAAGTCGGTTCCTGTTATGCAAACGTCACCGACGTCCTTCGATCCTGCGCGAGGGAGGCGACGAGCCTTCACGCCTTGAGTGTTCAAGTGATCCTCGACGTCACGCTCCCATTGAGAGCCTTTGCGTTTGTTTGCTGTGCTCACTTCTTACCCCTTGAGTTCAACCCTCTTGACTTCAACTCGTCTCGGATTCGCTGGTTGTTCCGTGCGTTGCGCTTCAGTCGCCGGTCGTTCAATTCTTCCTGATGCGCCACGCGATCCGCAATCTCAGTATCTACCTGCTCAAGCAGGCGATCAATGAAGCCGGGCCGGTCAGAGTAAGTTTTCTTCCTGTACTTGTGCAGCAAGTCCACCCTTTTCCATGAAGTCAGGCCACCCCACACGCCGAACTCTTCTTGCTGATCGAACGATGCAGTCATGCACTCACGCTGCACAGGGCATTGAGAACAAATCATCACGGCCTCCCATTGCTGCCCCTGGCACTCGGGGAACCACAACTCTGGATCGACGGATCGGCACGTTGCGGCCTCGTGCCACTGCACTACTGCCATTCCCTCTTAGTTCTGTACAACTCCAGTTCTTGCAGGCTGTTGAAGAGCGACATCGTTGGTGCGTCGCAGTACACGGTGATCGGATTGGTGGCGTTGGGGTCGGCCTCGCCGTCTCGATTCTTCACAGCCGCTACATGAAACTTATCGCCGTCGCGTGCAACCGAGAGAATAACCTCGGGAAGTTGATTGACCTTACCCATCACCGAGCGCATGGGGCCTGGGGTATCGGGATTACTTGACTGCTCGCTCGTGTGGTGCAGGGCTATGACTGCGCTCTCAGTTTCACGAGCCAACGAGTGCAGCGCACTCATGGCATCTCTCAGCCCTGTCCATTCGTTGTCGTGCGTCGCCTGAATGTTCATCAAGTTGTCTACAAAAATCGCTGCTGGAGGCATCCCGAACACCTCGACATACGCCTGCACTTCTTCATAGATTCCGTCGAGTGTCGGGTGGGGGTCAGGCTCAATGCGCACCCGGCGGGTCAGGTCGTAGATCGCATCCTCAAGCAGCACTTCGGCTTCCGTGTCACGCAGCCTCTTGACTTCGTTGACGGGCATTTGCAGCAGCATGGCCCCAGCCCGGTTTGCCATCGTTCCCTGGTCGGAGTCGGCATTGAGATACAAAACTGGCTCCCCGCACTTCACGGCGTACCAGAATGCGAACAGCGTCTTGCCTCGACCCGGTTGACCGGCAACTACGTGGAGTTGTCCACGGCGAAATCTGATTGTGCTTGCCGTCAAGGCGGGGAGGATCTCGGGAAGATCCTCCCCCGCCAACGACGAGCCACGAATGACCTGAAGTAAAGAGCGCACGTGTTATCGCTGCGGCCAGATCGGTTCTGCCTCGACGGCACCCTTCGGGAAAGGCTTCGGCCCCTTCACTGGGTCGAACCAGCCGACGTACACGCGGCCTGCCTTGTTTGTGCCCTTCTTGCGTGCGTACTTGCCGCGACCATCGGGCAGGTCAGGTGCATCGGGGTGCCCGTATGTCCACTCATTTCCGTACCTGTCCACCTGTGTGTCGATGGCGGTCGCTTCCTCGACTACCTGCGTGGCGACTCCGGCCCCGGCAAGGGCCTCGACTGCCGCCTGCGTGTCATCCTTCTGACTAGAGCCTTGCAGCACCGCCGTGAGTTCTCGGAGGTCAGCAATGCGCTGAGTCATTTCTTCCTTCGTGTCTGCTCTTCCAGTCAGCAGATCATTGTTTGGGCCGACCTTGATGGTCAGGCTGAACGGGGATTCAGTAGTGCTACTCACTTGCTCTCCTTTGTCGATATTTCTAACGGGAACTCTGCTGACTTGAGGCCAGCCACGGCAGGGCAGTATGCCCTGAATGAGCAGTAAGAGCAATGGTCGCCGACGTGGGGTGGGAAGAATCCTGTTGCCATTTGCTCGTTCATCGAGGCGAACATGAAGTCAAAGTAGTCAATCCCCCACGGTTCAAGATCGACAAGATCAGAAAGTTCACCCTTCCGGCTCATGTAGAACGCACCCCACTTGGGGCGCACGCCGTAGGCTTTCTCAATCGAACTGGCGTACAACGCCAACTGTTCTTGCCCGTAGGGCACACGCTGGCCCGTCTTGTAGTCAACGACGATCAGGTCTGTGCCGTTGGTGTAGACGCAATCGACAACCAGGCGCACCGGAGTACCACCGAACCACACCTCGGCTTCCCACTCAATGCCAGGCTTGCCGTCGGGCAGGGTGGCAATCGTCCATCCAGAATTTTGATACCACTCCAGGTATTCCTCGACTTGGCGCAGACCCTCCGACTGCCAGAAGTCCAGCGTTTCTCCATCGGGGTTTGCCTTGGTGCGACGACCAGCCACACGCCACTGTTCTGCTGGCACGTCGCTGCGTGCCTCAACATCGGCAACGGCTCGTTGGAATACTTCCAACCACTTCTCAGAAATGTCGGTCAGCACAGCGAGTCCTCTTGCTCGTCCGGTGAGGCGAGCGTGACCGGCGACTCACACTCGGCGCAGTAGCCATTGAGCGTCCACCACACGGGCAGGCCGTCCTCAAACCTGACCAGCACCTTGAAGGTGTCGCTGCCGCACAGGCACACCCGTGTCGGGATACCACGTTGGTCAGGCATCGGGCTCTCCCGCCAACTCGCGATTCACGTGCTCGATCATGGCATGGACAGCCGTTCCTGCGGCCAGGTACACAGCCGGTTGCTCGGGAACTTGGGCGATCTTCGCCAGGTAGTACTGTCGCTGACATCGCATGAACGTGCTCAACTGCGAGTACGAGCGGTGTGCCGGTGCTTTATTCACTTGCTGGCTCCATGAGGATAAATTCCCAATCTTCGTTATCGACTTCGGGGATGGTGTAGCCGACGATGTTTCCCATCTCGACAATGACCTCGAACCCCTGCGCCTGCGCGTGCCACATCGCCTTGTCAACCTCTGGCTCTTCCGACTTGTGCCAGGGCACTAGCACCAGGGCGTACCTCGCCCTTGAGTCCATCAGAATCTCGATGTCGTCCTCAAGCCGGATGCGGCGGAACTTGTCCAGTTCCCACTCGAATACCACGCTCGAACGGTAGCACCGAACTGTGACAACGCCAAGAGTTCCGGTGTGTCGCCCACCTGTGGTAGGCTCCGCCTGCGCGAGAGCGTGGGGCAGAAACTCCATTTGACGGGCGACGGCACGAGCCGGACAGGGTGTTTCTCCTACCTGCTACGATCTTGAAATCGTGGGGGGTAGGGGGGCATTTCTCTTTTTCAGGGTTCCGGCAAGGAGCGAGCCGTAGGCGAGCGACCAATAAGGTGGTTTTTGGGGGGCAGTATCCGAATATGCGCATAAAAAAAGGGGCCACCCGAAGGTGGCCTCTCTTTTTTAGTACGGAGTAATATCAAAAATTGCCAGAGTTCTCTCGTCCAAGCATCCGTGGGGTGGAATGTCGTGATTGTGCTGTATGCCCCGAATTATTTCTGACAATCCGTAGTCCAATGTGTTGCCGCCGGGGATATTCAACACCTGCCTCACTCGCCCCACTAGTGCGTTTGAGTCTCCCTGCATCACTAGCGGCACAAGCGACATCTGCATTATGTAATCTCCACATCCACGGTTTGTAGTTGCACGGTAACCAGGCCCCCGAAGCCATCAACGAACGACGGAGGTGCTGACTGCTCGTACTGTACAGCCCGAACCACGCAGATGCGCTCGTCACCCGTCGAGAAGTCCTGCAACAGGCACGCCCCACCCGTCTGCTCCAACTTCTCCAAAGCCTGAAGCCGGTACCAGGGGTTCGACACCCGAGTAACACCGTTCGAGTCTTTCTCCTCTGAGTAGAGCAGCAACGGCAAGGTGATTGTTCGCGAGCGCAGCGGTGCGGGAAGCGCACGCAACTGCCACTCTTGCAGGATCGGCGATACCGAAGTATCGCTACTGTCCCGTGTCAGCGTGACCTTCACCTCGAACTCCGTCTCGGGAAGCAAGTCAGCCGACAACGGAATGTTGAGCACTCGACCCAGCGGGACAGACTCGAAGTTCGCGTTTGCGCCCGTAGGATCTGCGACCTGGACACCGAGCACACCAGCCGTGGTTTCGCTACGAATCGAGAACGACACCGGCTGCTTGAACTCTGTCGTGCCGTAGCGCACGAAGCCGGAATCGAGCGTACCGACCTCGGCCTTCACGGTTGCCGACTCGATGTAGACCTTTGCTGCTGTGCAGATCAGAGCCAGACCCGTCGTTCCCACGAATGCAACCGACTGCGGTGTGCCATCAGCCACCGAAAGATCAGCAGCGAAAGCGTAGAAGTCTCCGACCTCCTGCCCAAGATCAATGCGCCACAATCCTTTAGCACCCAGGCGCTCCGTGGTGCGCGTTGCGTACACGTACTCGCCGTCGAATGTCAGGTCTGAGATGTCATCCTCTACCGATAGAGGCCCGTAGACGAAACCCGTACCCGAAGCAGATTCCTCGGCAACACGGACACCCTTGCTTGTGGCAGCGATGACGTACGAGTTCAAGTAAGACTTGAGGTTGCGGAGAACTTCACCGATGGGGAACTCCGCCACGTTGATCGGCTCAAGCATGGCACCGAGACCGCTGCTCGACGTGTCAATCGTGAATGACAAAACCTTAGCCTGGATGCCGATGTTCAGTGCCACCAGGATTGCGCTCGTAGTCTCCGTTACAGCAACAAAACTCAACTCGGTTGAGGCGTACTCGTACCGGGAGTCACCCGAAGTTGCAATGTTGATAGTGGCCGGTGGTGAGGCCGGGTTGCGGCCCAACTCAAACACGCGCATGGGGTAAGAGTCTGTGATTTGGCAACCCACAATGATGCGGTCTTTGACGTAGCCGATGGCCTGAACTGTCCACGACGCACCTGAACCTGCATGGTCGTACAGTTTCGTGGTGGACAACGAACTGTCGATCTCGTAGATACCATCAGCGGCACCGACCAGTGCGTTGCAACCATCAGTAGTTAGAGCCTGAGCGGTGCCAGAGAAAGAAGTAACTTGCACAACGGAACTCGTGGCGATCTTGTACAGGTACACGTTGCCGCCATTGATGAACCACGTTCCCAGCGAGCACGTGTGCGCGTGAGACCCACCGTGGCTAGCCACCTCGGACGTGGAGTTCAGTAGGCTAATCTGCCCCTGCGTCCACACATCCATGTTCGCCGACTCACGGAAACGGAACAGGTCACCCTCGTCCGCGTCATAGAACTCGGCACCTTCACCTCGATGCCACGAGGTAGCAGAGCGTAGCCACCAATTCGACAGCGTGTTCTCACCGGCAGCCGCCGCTTGATCGACACGTTCTTTCTGGTACTGAGTCGTAACTCGGGAAATCCTTGTGGTATCTGATGCCGAAGAAAGCCATGGCTGATTACCTATGGCGTAGTCTGCAGCAAACCCGCTGCGGTCGAAACGGGCAAGCCGGTCGATGATGTCTTGACCGATAGCAAAAGGAATGTCATTGACAACCGCCTTATTCTCAGCCACCTAGCACTTCCATTTCCTACGAGCCTTGTTCAGGCGCGAGTTGGGATCCTTCGCCGCTTTGGGGAACTTCTTCTTTTGACCGAGGCTGCGAGCACAGAACGAACGCTTACGAGGGCCGCCTCCGGGTTGAGGCGGCTTGATGTCCTTACCTTGTGCCCGTAAAGACGCACGACCTTTTTCATTCAGCCCACCGTCAGGGTTTTGCCCTTCCCTTCGAGTCCAGGCAGCGGTCTTGAACTTCTTCTTCTTTGGTCTTTTCTTCTTCGATTTACGCTCGGCCATGCCACCAAACCAATTCGTTTGTAAAATCAATGCCAACAGCGACAAAAGGCCGGTAGCAATTACCGACCTTGCGCAATCCCCACAGGTGGAAGGTCACCCAATACCGTACTTCGCTGCCCAGGCACGCAGGGTAGACAACTTGTACTTACTATCTACCTTGCGCTTCGGTGCCCAAGTTTTGTGATTGGGCAAGCGCATGTAGTAGCCTTTCCAGCCAGTCGCCTCCTTCATGGCACTAGCCAGCAAGCCAAGAGACTTCTTCTGCGCCGCCGTGAAATCCTTCTTCTGCCCCTTGGACACCACTTCAACGCCAGCAAAGTAGTCGTTGCCCTTGTCGTCGGGAACATTCAATCGAGCGAAACGATCGACTCCCTTGAACGAGCCACGACCCGCGTGCCAGCACGGAAATGCAGTATGCACATAGACCGTGCCGTCCCTATCGAGGGAGAAGTTGGCAGCCGGAACGCGATAGTGATTCTGGACAAAGTTGATGACACCATCATTGGCACCCTTCTGGTTGCCTGGGTGACTAGCCCGACGGCTAGAAGTCGCCGCCCCAGCCGTGTGATGAACCATGAGAGCGACGGGATTGCTCTTGCGCTTCCAGTCGATGCCGCGAGTCTTGTCGTCCCACGTCTTCATGTACTTGACTTTGCCCGGTAACCGCTTGTCCAGCGCCTTCTTCAGGCGCTTGGCAAACGAACCACTAGCCATCTTGCCGACCGAAGCGGTTGTTCTGCTTGTTCAGCCAGTCCACAAGCACAACCAACGCCGGGGGTACAGCAACGACAAGCACAGGGGGCCAACCGAAATCACCAATATTGTCAATCACCCACGTCAAGCCAGTAGCGGCAAAAACCTTGAGGGCGACACCCAGCGGGTGATCGTTGATGAAGACCATCAGGTCTTTCCATGTGTTCTGCATTAGTTTTCTCCGTGTTTCTTTATTGCTCCGCAGACTTCGCAGATGTGAATGCCACGCCATTCGGCGTAGACGCATTCGTGGAATTGGTCGGACATGGCGCTCCTTCACAACAATTCGCTTTAGCCCCACAGAAGGGGCATAGCCATCGGGAGTGAGTGCCGTCGAATGTGCGACCACACCAAAGGCAGTCGATCACTTCCGTTCTTCTAAGTGCCAAGTGATGTGGTGATCCAACTGTTCTTCCAACTTCATGTTCTGCGCTTCAATCCGATCAAGCACATCGCGCATAGACGTGCCGCCGTTGGGAGTCATCTCTCGCTTGATGTGTTGGATGCGCGCATCAATCACCCAGATCAAGCCGGAGAAGAGCAGACCAAAAATGCTAATGACGGCGAGCAACGCGCCAGGGGTATCTAAGTTCCAGTGCATTACTTCAACCTCGTCCACTTGAATTGCCTGCCATCAAGCACGAGCGGCACGTCACCGTCGTGCCAAACCTTGAAGCCGACAACTAATCCAGGCTTGCCTTTAATAAAATGATTCCAATACGAATGACGAGACTTCCCTGGGAACGGATGCTTGTCGTCAAACCCGGTCGTGTCTTCTTTCTTCGTCTTTGGGTAACGAGCAAGACGACCTCGTAGAACCGTGGGTCCACCAGCGGCGGGCCATTCGACGCGCAGCAAGACTCCGTAGATATTCCAGCCGACCTCCGACATGGGAATTTTCCACTCGTCGCGGAACGTCACATAGGTCCATTTACGAGGTTGGATGGTCTGCTTGTCTTTACCGCTGAACGTCTTGTAGAGCGGCATCAGTTACCCGATGCGGTAGCG
>MDTE01156341.1_pt1 | contig 17048 bp, 13 predicted proteins | sample 811231 | NCBI WGS metagenome assembly MDTE01 (sample SAMN05326651, study PRJNA326480) | marine metagenome | isolation source: seawater | place: Indian Ocean: Red Sea | collected 2010
CGAACCGCGTAAACCACCTGGTAGGGCAACTCCTGTCGGCGCAGCGCCGCGACATGGGCGGTCGCCTGTTGGTACTCTGCGTTCACCGCAGCGAGCTGTTGTTGCAGACTCCGATCCGCATCAGTAATGACAACATCGAAGCGGTTGCGTTGGCTGGACCAGCTGGCGCCACGATCGCCCGATAACTCGTAAAAATACCATGTCGCCATATTTCCATGGGAATCACTGTGCGGGTTACCCTGACCACCCTGGTGCAAATCAGAGACGATATCGCGAGCCAGATTCCAGACCCGTTGGCGCCCCTCCAACTCGCGGATTTCCCATTCGATCCCCGTCAGATCACAACCGTAATGCGCCTTGGGAAACACCGCCAATTGAAGCAGGTCTCCCCGCTGTACCTCAAGTTTTCCCAGGTCAACAGAACCGCCCCCCACTAGCTGCCCCGCCTGCCCGGTGGTTACATCACCCTGGGCGAGCGCTCGAAAACCGCGAGCCGCCTGGTGGTCAAGTGTCCAGACTACGCTGTCACCGCAATCATGTTGATCACTGATCCGTCCGGTCACTTGCACGTGCCCGGCAAAGGGACTGCGCCAGGCGATTGCCGCCGCCGTTTTCTCTCCGGGGTGTACCGCCACAGTGTGGGGCGGAACCACACCGGGAATTTGGACCGCCTGGTCGGTCGCATTGACTACCAAACTGGGCAGCTGGTGGGCCGTGCGCCAAACATGAATCCCCGAGCGGCCACCCAAGTCGACGACGGCCTGGTCGAGACGACGCGTTTCAATCTGCGCCACAAAGATATCGGCTTCGTGGAGAGGCGCCACTGCTTTGCCACCAGCCTGAGCCGCAGAAACCAAGGGCTCAAAGGGCATGATCCCGATCGCCAGATTGTCAAACTCGTGCGCCGGCTTGTTCCCCCCGGGAAACCCATAACTGTCGACAAAAAACTTGTCGATCGTCCCATCCCAGTCAGCGGTAAAACGAATGTCTTTAAACGGAACCACCCGCTCAGGTGTCGAAAGTGTTCCACTGTAAATCCGTTGCTGCAAATCCAGCACGACTTGCAAGTTGTACCACTGGCCATATTCAAGCGGCTGGATGATTTTCCAGCGATCACGATCTTTCACCGTAAAGTGGTGACGATTGGCAGACATTTCAACCGCCGCGGAATTGCCAGGGCCGCGACCAAGGTAGAACCGGTAACCTCCATCCCCTTCATTCTCTTTGCCTTCCACGGTGTTGCGGAAATCAATGTTGAAATAGAGACGGGCCGTTTGACTATCCTTCCGAACGGGAATAACCGCCTTGCCAAAATTAAAGTTGTGGCCCCCCGCGGGCAGATGAATTCCCCTTGTGCCTTTTCCATAGACATGTTGATACGGACTCTGCGCCGCCGCGGTGACACGCACACCATCATGTCGCGTCCAGGGATTCGCGGGTGCCGCACCCAGTGCCTGAAACTCAAAACCTCCATCGCCGCGGGAGATTTTGTCGAGGCGCGATTGCAGTGTTGCCTGGCGCGCAGCAAGCTCCTTGACGACCTGCTCTGAACGCGCGAGCTCTGTGTCGTACATCGCCTTCTTGTCGCGCGCCTCGGCTTCCGGAATTGCCGGCACCATGTCATAGGGACGTTTTTTCTGTTCGCTACCTGGGAAGGCATAACGGGTGCTCTGAAAAATACCGTAGAGCGCATAGTAATCCTGGATCGAAACCGGATCGTACTTGTGGTGGTGGCAACGGGCACATCCCAGGGAAAGCCCCATCAGCGACTGGCCGACGGTGTCAATCGTGTCCTGAATCGTCAGGTAATGGTAATTCTCGGAATCAAAACCAAACCGCCGCGAAATAGCGATGTAACCCGTCGCCTTGATCAAGTCACTATATTCTTGACCGGTTTTTCCGCGCGACATGATGTCCCCCGCCAACTGCTGTCGCACGAACTGGTCGTAAGGAAGGTCTCGATTGAATGCTGCGATCACCCAATTGCGATAGAGGTACGCCTCGCGCACCGGGTAGTCACCCGTTTCGCCAGCCGTGTCAGCGTAACGAACCACATCCAGCCAATGGCGGCCCCAGCGCTCGCCGTAATGTGGAGAACTCAGCAGACGATCAATGACTTTTGCATATGCGGTCGGCGAGTCGTCTGACAGGAACTGCTCAATCTCACCGGGCTGAGGTGGCAATCCTGTCAAATCCAGCGTCACGCGACGCAATAGCGTCCGTTTGTCTGCCGCTGCCGAAGGCGCAAAACCAGCCGCCTCCAATGGGGCCAGCACAAACTGGTCCAGTGGTGCATTCAGCCAGTCCGTTTGGCGAACAGTCGGCGGCACCGTATGCTGCAAGGGCTGTAACGACCAGAAGGACCGGTCTGCTTCGCTAATCGAAAAACCACCCCGATCTTTCCGGATCTGCGAATCACCTGCTGCTCCGGGCCAAGGCGCGCCTTGTTGCACCCACTCAGTAAGTGTGGCAATCTCCTCTGGACTCAACTTTTTCTCCGGAGGCATCTTGATATCACTACGGTAATTCACCACGTCCAGCAATAAACTCTCTGTAGGTTTACCTGGCACAATCGCTGGTCCGGAATCGCCGCCCGATAACATTGCTCCCCGCGTATCCACGCGGAAACCCGATTCCCGCTTGTTAGGGCCATGACAATTCTGGCAACGGTTAGCCAACAGAGGCCGGATGCGGTTCTCAAAGAACGCCAGTTGGCTTTCCGAAAAGCGCGCTGTCGTTTCGGCGGCCGCTACCGGACCAGCCGCTACAAACATGTTCCAGCCTGCTAGTACCCAGCCTGTCAGTACGATGGTAGACAACCACTTCATAGTCGTCGCTGCCCTGGAATAAACTCGCTGTGGCTTGCGGACACATGACTCCAAGCCAAACTGTTAATATACCAGCGTGTCACTTCTGCTACAGGGTAAAAACCGACCCACCTTGAGACCACTGAAATACATGCCGATCGCAAATCTGGCCGACTGGCAGCAGCGTGAGGCATTGGCCGGATCCCTCCGTCGGACAACTGGTTGGTAGCGCTGGTTTCCCTGCCTCGCAACGAACTCCGACACCACTACCCGCAGAAAGGATTTTTTCCATGCCGACGATCGAAATCCGAGAGACCGGGCGTCTGGATGAGCGGGAATCGGCATTTCCCCAGGCTACCCAGCTGCCCAACGGTGATCTGGTCTGCAGTTTCAGTGTCGGAGGTGCTGCGCACGTCAGTGGGGGAAGTGACTGGGCCCGGTCGACAGATGGGGGTCGGACCTGGGACCTGGCAGGTACGGTGTTGCCGGTTGATCCGGAACACGGCTGGGCCAATGCGCTGAAAACGAGTTACGACGCTGATAGCAAAACACTCTACGCCTATGGATCCCGGATCGCCAGCGACACGCACAATGCGTTTGGTGACCGGGCTACCACGGCAATCTACTGCCGCTCGGAGGACGAGGGCCAAACGTGGTCACCCGCCAGCGAAGTCCCTTTTGGCGTCGACTGCCCACTGGAGGTTTCACATGGCATTCTGCCACTGGGTGATGGGCGCCTGCTGGCACCGGCAGCGACGCTGCCTGCCAGTGATCGTCTGGGCGAACAGGTCCTGGTTGCCATTTCCGACGACGGTGGTCAATCGTGGCCACAGACCAGCGTCGTGCTGGAGGATCGTCAGCAACAGCGGGTTTTCTTTGAACAAAAACTGGCACAACTGGGCGACGGCCGTGTGTTGGCCACGGCCTGGACAGCAACCCGTCCAGACTACATCGACGAACCGAACTCCTTCGCGATTTCCAGCGATCGCGGTACCAGCTGGGGGCCCGTTCAGAGTACCGGCATTCAAGGCCAGACGATGACACCGATTCCGCTCGGCGATGACCGGTTACTGGTCGTCTATAACCGCCGTTACGGCGATCAGGCAATCATCATGTGCCTCGTCACCATGACCGACGACTCCTGGACGGTGCACTACGAGGGAATTCTCTATGACGCGCAAACGCAACACCAACGCCAGGCGTCAGAAAACTGGCAGACTGAAGAACTGGCAGCTTTTCAATTTGGATTCCCAACCGCCGTGATCCTGGCAGACGGCAGTGTGCTGGCCACCCACTGGTCGGTGGAAGAAGGCCGCTGCGGAATTCGTTGGACCCGGCTGGCCATTGACTGGACTTGACTCTGTCAGCCGACACCCGCTGAGACCGCTCAGGAACCGTTTCCCTGCTCGGCGATCAGCAAGTCCCTACTCGGCGATCGGCAAGTGGTAGAGATCGTGCCGGCCCGCCCGTTCACTGACCAGCACAATGGAGTCGCCAGCCGGGTGCCAGGTCGCATAATCATCGCGTTCTGGATGATTTGTAATGCGCCGCAACTGTGACCCATCAGTGTGCATCGTGTAGATCTCGTAGTTCCCATCCCGGTTACTGGTAAACACGATCTGTCTGCCATCGGGAGAATAGCGAGGTCGCAGGTCCTGGAACGGGCTGTGCGTTAATTGCTTGATGTTCTCGCCATCGGCGTCCATCGTGTAGATCTCAAAGTTGCCATCGCGCGTGGATCCGAACAGTATTTTTTTTCCATCAGGTGAAAACATGGGCCAGTTGTCGATACCCACATGATCTGTCAGCCTGCGCCGATTCTGGGCCTGGATATCGACGGAAAACAAGCTTTGTCTGCCCTTCTCCGCAAATGAATAAACGACCTGCTTGCCGTCGGGTGAAAACGTGGGGCTGCGGTAACCGGCGAACCCGGCCGCCGGTGGGATCGCAGCATCCTGGTTCTTCTGTCGATCTCGAATGACCAGGGCCAGGCTGAGGGCTCCGCGTGTTTGTACAAAGGCGCAGTAGCGACCATCGGCCGAAAACGCTGGTTCCATTTCGGGTGCTTTCGCGTCGGAATGGAACGGCTCGACGTGGCCGTCGGCCCACGTCATCTGCTGGATCTGGAACAAAACCGGTTTGACAAAATCGACGTAGACCAGCGCAGTCTCATCGATAAACACCGGACTGAACTTGCCACGACCGTCGGTGGTCAAACGTTTCGGTTCGGCCGCGGCCAGGGAAGTACCCGGCAAACTCGCCAGTACTACCAGCCAGCAGCCAATCACCCCCGACACAGCAACCCACAGCGGAGCGGTGGACTTAGAGCAGTCCATCGATAACCTTTCCACCGCTTAGCACGTTCATTTCCGCGCGGTCCTGGGAACTGATGCCCGCCAACTCGGCAATCGTGGTACCCACCATCAGAGGTGAAATGGGATCAGTCTTGGGATGCTCGCCGAGACGATCACTCTCGCCAATCACCCGACCTGGTTCAATTCCAGCACCCGCCCACAGTGAAAAATAACAGGGCGGCCAATGGTCACGGGCTGCACGGTTGTTGATCTTGGGAGTACGACCAAATTCGCCCATGCAGACAATGAGGGTGTCTTCCAGCAGGCCCCGGACGTGCATGTCATCTAGGAATGCAGAAAAAGCACGATCAAAAATCGGGCAATGTAAATCCTGCAAAAATTCAAAGTTGTAGATGTGTGTATCCCAGCCGAATTCAAACCCGGGGGTAATCGCTTCGACATGACGACTGTAGTTCAATTGAATGTAGGGCACTTGCGCCTCAACCAAGCGGCGCGCCAGCAGCGAGCTCTGCCCGAACACACTTTGCCCATACCGCTCGCGGGTCTGGGGGCTCTCCCGAGTCAAATCGAAGGCCTGGCGCGAGCGTGAATCCATTAACAGCTTGTATGCCGACTGGTAGGTTTGATTCCACCGATCAAAACCGGATAGCGCGAGCGTGCGGGGAACCGCATCCAGCTGTCGGGAGAGTCGCCGGCGATCGTCAATCCGGTTGGGAACCAGACCATCCAGCAGCTGCAGCGCTGGAATTTCCACCTCCCCCAATTCCGAAGCACCGGCCAGGAACGGGTCGTACAGTTGACCCAAAGTTCCACCACCATACCCTTCGATCCGCCGCGCCCCGTCCATCACCGTACCGCGTGCAATCGAAATAAACGGGGGCAGGTTGCCGACGCGCCCACGATGGCGGGCGACAATGGAGCCAAAATTAGGCTGGACCGGTTTGGGATTTTCCTCAAATCCGGTGAGTGCAACAGTGCCGGCATCGGGATGACCTGGCGCCGTGGTAGCATGGCTGCGAATCAAGGTGTAAAGATGGCTGCGCTGTGCGACCTGCGGGATCAACTCGCTGAAGTGAACTCCCGGGGTGCGTGTCGGAATGACACCAAAGGGACCCCGGTATTCGGCCGGCGCGGTGGGCTTGGGATCACACGTATCCAAATGGCTGGGCGCACCCCAGAGAAAAACAAATACGACCGACTTGGCGCGCGCCGTTGCGGCGGCCAGGGCCGGCTCAACGGAACTTCCCAGGCCCAACGCCAGCGGCAGAGACGAACCCAACCGCAAGAACGAGCGGCGTGAAACACCGCTGCATGTGCGCGCCTGAAAACTGCCTACGTCAAACATCCAAGAGCTCCCGATGGCATCACCGGCGGCAGAGAAACATTTGCTTCATAGTACCACGAGTTCCGCCGCCATGACAACGGCGGCGATGATCGCCACAGAACCGCCATCAGGTACCCCTCAGGTGGGAGTTCCCCAGGCTATACGTTTGCCGGCAAGTCCGTGACCCAACGGCGAATTTCATCGCGCACACGACGGTAACAAGAGAGCCGCGTTTGCTCATCCGCTGCCTGCTCTGCCAGCCGAGGAGGGTCTTCAAAGCCGTGGTGCACCACGCGCGGAGTACCCACCCACACCGGACAGTGTTCATGGGCATGACCACACAAAGTCACGACTAGGTCAAAGGCGATTGGACCCAGTTCGTCAACGGTTTGTGACTGCTGACCGGAGATGTCAACACCCGCCTCTTCCATGACCTGAACCGCGCGCGGATTCAATCCATGTTTTTCAATACCCGCCGAATAGGCTTCGATCTGGTCGGCTTTGAGTGCCCGTGCCCAGCCCTCCGCCATCTGGCTGCGGCAGGAATTTCCGGTACACAAAAAAAGCAACTTTAAACGATCCGTTCCGGTCATCATACGTATATCCCATTTCAATCCAGTCTTCCCAACCGAACCAACGTCGCCACTCATCGCGATCTAGTTGGACGTGGCTTTTTTGCGCACTGCGCCGGGAAACTTCCAGCGGGGGGTCGGCGTGTCCGCTCCATCCATCAAACGAACCAGCTCCGCAACACGCTGGGGGTGCTCTGCTGCCACATCGGCCTGCTCCCCAAGATCGTTTTTCAGATCGTAGAGTCGAACGGTCGCATGAATGGGTTGCTGGACCGCTTTCCAGTCACCGCGGCGCACCGCGCGGGCACCTCGACGTTCGTAAAATGCCCAATATAGAAAGTCATGCTGTGGCTGCGACGCGGCGTCACCGGACAGTGTGGGTGCAAAAGAAATGCCGTCGATGTCATCTGGAACATGCGCCTGGGTATCTGTCAAAGCAGCCAACGTCGGCATGATGTCCTGAAAGCCGCCGACAAAATCGCTCGCTACACCAGCGCGTGTCTTTCCAGGCCAACGCACGATCATCGGAACCCGGATACCACCTTCCGTCAAGTCGCGTTTGATACCCCGCAAGGGACCATTGGAATCCTGAAAATCCGGGTCGTTGCCCCCTTCACGATGGGGGCCATTATCCGAAGTAAAAAAGATGACGGTGTTGTCCGCGATGCCGTGATGTTCCAGTCGCGCCAGCAGTCGCCCCACATCGGAGTCCATCCGGGTAATCATGGCGGCATGTCCTTTTTGCGGTTCTGGCCATGCGCGGTCACTGTAGATCCCGTAATCCGGGACCTCCATCCCTTTGGCACGCGCTTCGTTATTCGCGTGAGGAATCGTCAACGACCAGTACAAGAAAAAAGGGCGATCGTGATGTCGGTCGACAAATGCAAGGGCTTCACGAGTAATCAAATCATGACTGTAATCAACTTTTTTCGACGCCACTCCTTGGCCAAATTTGCCCTCGCGTGGAACGACGTTATTCAGCGCAACACGGGATTCGTTGCGCACCAGAAAACTCGGGTAGTAATTGTGGGCGTGATGTTGATCCAGATAGCCATAAAACTGATCGAAACCCTGTCGTGTGGGCAAACCACTGGAACCCTCATGTCCCAAGCCCCATTTACCAATCAGGCCGGTTGCGTAGCCGGCAGGCTTGAGAACCTCAGCAACCGTAACATCGGACGGTCTCAGGTTGTCTTTCCCATTTCCGCGAATAAACGCATGCCCGGTATGGTATCCGGTCATTAACACACAGCGCGATGGTGCGCAAACTGTGGAGCCCGCATAAAAATCGGTGAACCGCATTCCTTGGCGTGCTAAACGATCAATCTGGGGTGTCTGAATGCGACGTTGTCCGAAACAACCCAGGTCACCGTAACCCAAATCGTCTGCCATGATGAAAATGATATTGGGCGGGGCGGCGCGCAACGCGGGCAACAGGCAACCCAGCAGCAACAAACAAATGGGGCCGAGGAGGACAGTGCGTCGGCGACTAGCGGGCAGCACTCTGCGGCCTGACAGCGCCGGTGCAAACGGGGTAAATCTGGATCGCAAGGAAACCATCATGCCACGCTCTCCCGTCCTCTGGTATCGGGTCCACGCCAGCGCGCCTGCGTTCACCAGGCGGGGGCTTGTAGTATCCGACCGCTTCGAACCAGGGTCAATTCCCCAACCCTGTCGTGTCACGAGTGGCGGAGACCAGCGACGAGGGGCCTATCAAGATTCTTCGAAGAACCGCAACGAAAACAAGTCCGCATGAAATAACGTGAACTTCAAGCGAATCGCCCGGCCTGCCAGAGAACCGATCGCATTACGGCCTTTCCAATGCACGACATGGCTGATCTGATCTCCGAAAAATTCCTGGCTTTGCTCGTAACCCGCAATCGGCTTGCCGGTTATTGCGTCCAGGATCGCCACGGAGATACCTCCAGCAGCGCCGGTCGCTGCATTGATTTCCAATCGATTTCCCTCAAACACCAACGGGTGGGTAACCGCAGTACCGCCTGGAAAACCGACCGCGCGCAACGACACAAAGCCATCCGTACGCAACGTACCACGACGCAGGTGGGTGGTCGGCTGATGGTCATGCTGGAGGAAGTAGATCGACAACTCATCAGGCGCTGTAGCCAACATCCCCCAGGCGATCATATTGCCATGCTTGCTCCAATTTCGAACATCGCGACCTGGTGGCATCAGTGGTTCATCAAACAGGGAAAAGCGTTTACCGTCGCGGCTGAACATCAAGGCACTTTCACTGAGTCCAAACGAGGTCCCCCGCAGCGGTCGCCGTGGAACGGTCCGCAGAGGAAAACCAATCAGCAAATGTGGCGCGCGGTGATAAGGCCGCAGTGCGGTTGTGTACAACTCGTGCTTCCAGAATCGGCGCGGTTCACCAAATTCAATTGGTTCGATGTTCGACCAATCAAGAAAATCATCCGAAGTAGCCCGCATAACACTCCGGATCACTCCTTGGATTTCGTCACCGGCACGCCGTAACGCCGGCAGGTAGGCGCGAAAATAGAGTGCGTAATGACCCCGCGCCGAATCCCAGAAGGCCACATTCAGGGAATCCAGAATGGCCCGCTCCTTGCCCGGGTTGTTGCCCCAGCGGATTGCCCCGTATTGGTCAAAAGCCGCCTCGTCGCCATCAACAATGGGAGAATCCCGGAGCTTTTCCCATTCCAATCCATCTGCCGAGGCAAACGCGTAAGCTCGCCCATTGCCACCCACGGCCTTGTAGCGCTGGGCGTCCGAAACTCCCGGACGTCGATCGATAAAGGGCGCGAAATTATGGGACGTACTTCCACCCTGGCGAAGAATGTTGTTACGTTTGGAACCAGCGAACTCCACTCGATTGAGATCCACGCGCGGCCAGTGGCGGCCATCCTTGCTCTGCAGGTAGCCGGTAAACTGCGCGCTGGGATCGGCAGGCTTGAAGCGCAATCCGAGATACGACGCGTAGTAGAGTCGGAAACGGTCTCCGTCCTGCATCGTCACAGGGTATCCAACAACGCTGATCCCATGATCGCGACGGCCTTCCCAAGGCGCATCAAACTCCAGGACCTTTTCGGCCAGGCGGGGCGAGTGCAAACGGAATTGCAGGTTCTTGAGCGAACTGAATAGATAGTCGTCCAGCATTAATTCACGCCGCGATCCCAGTTGAATCGGCGGCTCCGGCGAATCGCCGCAAACGTCTCCAGCGGGAAGCAGTAACAGGCAACAGGCAACCGCGCGCCAACCGCCTGACTCAATCAAACAACCCAGGGGGCAGTCTGGCAACCGGTACCCGCCACATCTACCAAAAAGGGTTCGACTGCAGGGCTTCATGTCAACAATTCTTCGTATAGTTCTGTGTGCCGCTGTACCATCTGGTCAACAGAAAACTCCGCCCGCACCCGCTGCTGGCCAGCCCTTCCCAGGCGATCCGCGAGCGGCCGATCCTGGAGTAACCTCTGAGTCCACCGCGCAAAACCGGCGCGATCCCCAACCGCAACCAGAAATCCAGTTTCCTGATCGACCACCAGCTCCCGGTTCCCGGGAATATCGGTTGCGACGACCGGCAGGCCGTTTGCCATCCCTTCCAGAATGGCATTCGATTGACCCTCGTAACCACTTCCCAGCCAAAGACAATCACACGCGGGTAACAAACCCTGCACATCATCGCTTTGGCCCAGGAAATGAACGTAAGAGGCCGCCCCCAACTGGCGCGTATAGCGTTCCAGCCGCCAGCGTTGCGGTCCTTCGCCGAGAATCAGCAAGTGGGTATCCCCACGGGCCGCCTGCAACAGATGGGCAGCCCAGATCAAATCCTTGTACCGTTTCTGAGGCCAGAGGCGACCGATGGCCACCACCAACCGCGCCGTTTCGGGGATGCCACATTCCCGTAAATCGTGCCGCCAGCGCCCAGTATCAGCTGCAGCATCGCCTGCGGAGATGCTAGTGCGAAGATCGACTCCGTTGGGAATCACAGTAAACTTTTCTGCCGGGACACCATGTCCTGCGTAGAAGTCCCGTACGCCCTGGCTGTTGGTCACAATGCGATCGGTACGCCGTGCCAGATGGCGATCCAGTGCCAGTTCATGCCAGTCTTTCCATCGATCGACGCAACGCTCACCAGCGACAATCCGAGGCACACGGCAGGCCAGAGCCGCCTGCCGACCGTAACTATTGGCGGCGAACAACCAGGTGTGCACCAGGTCCGGCCGCAACCTGGCAATCTCCCTCCGCAGTCGCCAGTACGCTCCCGGATCCAGTTTCCACTTCTTGTTGATCTCGATGACTGGCACCTGGTGATCTCGCAGCGCTTCGCGCAGCGGTCCAGACCGCGTTAATAGCGCAACATGGACATTGAACCGATCGCGCGGCAGACGCGTCACCAGGAGCGAAAGCTGCTTCTCTGCCCCGCCGCGGTCAAGCGTCGGAATGATGTGAAGGATGCACTTCATCGGTCAAACACCAACTCGGTCAAACATCAAATCAGCCCCGGTCACGGGACCCTGTCGTAGTGGGCGGGCAAAGTTGCTCAAACAAACTCAAGTGCTCACGGACCATTTGCTCCAACGAAAACGATGTCTCAACGCGCCGCCGTGCCTGTGCTGCCCAGTCGCGCGCCTGCGCCGCATGTTCAATTTGTCGAATCATGGCGGCTGCCAGTCCCTCTACGCTACCAGGGCGAAACAACAATCCATGTTCTCGATGTTGTACCAGTTTACGGTTTGCGCTGATGTCACTGGCCACAACAGGAGTGCCACTCGCCATCGCTTCAAGTAACGAAATGGACATGCCCTCGTGGTAGGAAGGCAGGACAAACAAATCGGCGGCGATCAGTAAATCGATCACTTCATCGTAGGCGCCTGGCAGGAACAGGGACCCCTGCAAATGGAGCTCCTTGGCCAGGTCCCAGAGCGCCTGACCAGCCGGACCTTCCCCCACCATCCAGAGCCTTGCCTGCGGCCACCGTTTGAGAACTTGAGGCCATGCGCGAACCAGATCAAACAACCCCTTGGCCTCGTGTAAACGCCCCGTATAAAGCACAACCGGCGCGTTCGGTTTGACTTGCAGATCGCGATTGCCGTCCGCCAGCGCGCGACGACTTTCTGCGCAATTGGGGAGCTGGTCAAGATCCGGAACCGGTACCCCGTTATCAATACGATGAATCTGCTGGGGATTAAATTCTGCCGCCTGCAATTCTGCCGCAATGTCATCGCTTGGCGCGACCACCGCCTGGGCAGTCTGACAACGCTGACGGATGCGCGGGCCAAAACGGGCTTGCAGATGCCAGGCACAGTCTCCCGTTTCTCCCGACCCCTCCGCCCGTAACACAACAGGCCTGGACAGGCTGCGCAAGGCGCCCAAGGCAGCGTAGGCGTCGTGCTTGAGCATCGAAACATAGACGAGGTCAAACTGATCCCTGTGCGTGCGCAGCCAGCGGGCAATGCCCCGCATGTAACGATAGGTCCCCCATCCCCGGGCTCGAGGATTTGCGATTCGTGTTACCTGGGCACCCCGATGAACCAGGTCTGTGGGCCAATGCGACTCCCATTGGGCAGTCAATACGCAGACTTCGATACCCGCCTGCTGGAACTGGGCTGCCAACCTGGCCATAACCATCTCGGCACCTCCCACCTGGGGCCAGTACCGCCGCGTCAGCAACACCAGTTGAAGAGGTCTCATTCCGGATCGCGGGAAATCTCGCCCGGCTCCAAGGCAGCCAAATAGGGGAGGTTCCGATAGGCATCGCGGTAGTCAAGCCCGTAGCCGACAACAAAAACATCAGGAATGTCGAACGCGGAAAAATCCGGCTCGACGTCGACCTGGCTACAACCGACCTTCCGCAATAAGACACCAGAACGAATCGATGCTGGCTGTAAACGCTTCATCAAACCCATGACTTCTTTCAAGGTATGGCCGGTGTCAAAAATATCATCGACGAGCAAAACGTCACGTTCAGCGATTTCCGGCATCAACTCCACGTTGATTGTCAGAGGACCCCGCTTGATACCTTCTCGATAGCTGCTGGCCTGTACCACTCCCACGCGCGTGGGCATTTCCAGCAACCGGATCAAGTCTGCCAACAAGACCAGGCTACCCGTCAATACACCGATGACAGTCAGCGGCTGACCCGCCTGACTACGATTAATCCGGTCCGCCATGGAGGCGACCCCGGTCCGCAAATCTTCCGCGCTGAGCAGGGTTTTCACGTGAAGGTTACCGCCTGGATCTTGACAAAACGTTCATTCTAGAGTTTCGTCTCAGCAGCGAGTAGAGCGCCTGGCGATCGGCCACGGCGGGGTCCACTCCATTACCGCACGGAATACTTGCCTTGAATGCACCAACTGGAACCTGGACTGAAGAATCCGTTGGGGGACATCCGTGTGATGTCTACCAGCCGCCACACCAGCACCCGCAGGGGTACGTGATTTTGTACCTGCACGGAGTCCATTTGCAGCGTTTACAGGATAAAACGCCCTTCATGGAAGCCTTTGATCAGCATGGTTTGCCGGTGATCGCCCCACACACCCAAAGGAGCTGGTGGACCGACCGGATCTGCGCAGAATTCGACCCCGAACTAACCGCCGAAGCCCATGTCCTGAACAATGTTGTTCCATACATCCGCCAGCGCTGGCAGCTGGCTGAAGGCGGGATCGGACTACTGGGCACCAGTATGGGCGGGCAAGGGGCACTCCGCCTGGCATACAAACGCCCCAGCATATTCCCTGTGGTAGCTGCCATTTCCCCAGCAATCGATTACCAGCTCCGCTTCGAGGAAGGCGATGAAACGCTGCCTTTGATGTACCGGGACGCGGAGCAGGCCAGGCAAGATACGGCCCTGTTGCACATCCATCCGCTGAACTGGCCGCGCCACCAGTTCTTTTGTTGCGACCCCAACGATTACCCCTGGTTCGTGAGCGCGGAGCGGTTGCGGATGAAACTCGGCTCGCTGGGTGTACCCTTCGAATGTGATCTGGAAACGACTGGGGGGGGCCACGGCTTCGAGTATTACAATCAGATGGCCGAAAAAACCGTTGGTTTTCTGGTCAATCGGTTGGAAAAAGAACGTTTACGGGTACCCTGATGGTGATCACGGGGACCACCGGTCCAACCCAGGTCCACGTCGGACAACGTTGGCAGGGGGCAATCTGGTGGTCGTGAACGCGGTTCTACCCCAGCGCCGCCGGGTGGCGCCTTGTGGAGACGAGCATGAATCAACAAACCTATCGTGGTGGCATCATCGGGCTGGGCTTTATCGGCGGTGCGGATCAGGTCTCCGGCGATGCGCTCAAGCAGCGGGTGGTCGACCTGGACGGAACGCATCTGGTGGCAATGCAAAATCACCCGCAGGTCGAAATCGTGGCGGGCAGCAGCCGTGATGCGGGTCGGCGTGAACGCTTTGCCCAGCGCACTTCAGCGCGGACCTACGCCGACTGGCGAGAAATGCTGCAAAGCGAATCACTGGACATCGTCAGCATCGCCACCTACGCGCCGCAACACGCGGAGATGGCCATCGCTTGTGCAGAACTGGGCAGCAAGGCAGTCTGGTGTGAAAAACCAATCGCCCCCACGCTGGCCGACGCCGAAGCCATGACAACAGCCTGTCAACAAGCCGGAACCTTGCTGGTCATCAACCACAATCGGCGCTTTCACTCCGTCTTCCGGCGGTTACGCGACGGGATCGCGACGGGCCTGTTGGGAGAGCTGACTTCAGCCGGGCTGCAGTGGGGTTCTGGTCGTCTGGGAAACGTCGGAACACACATGTTCAACGCGCTCTGTATGCTTACCGGTCGCTCGGTGGAGGCGGCCAGTGCCACTTTAGACCTGGCGGGGCGACCCGATTGCCGTGGTGACGCGTTCAGTGACCCAGGCGGCTGGGGTTGCTTGCGTCTCGAAGATGGCCTGATCACGACGTTTGATGCGGCCGATTTTTCCCAGGTACCCGGCACGATCACGATCAATGGATCACTCGGCAGGGCAACGACGGGTACCCACGAAGTCAATCTGGAATTCTGGGACGGGCGTAGCGAGCATTGGCAACGCGACGCGGCAGACCCTTCATCGATGGACCTCGCACTGAAAGAAATAGTACTGGCTTTGGATGGAAGCCAGTCATTTCCCGACGACCCGCGACATTCGGTCCATACACTGGAGACGATTCTGGCATGTCATGCATCCCATCAACAAAACAGCGCCTGGATCGATATTCCCTTGACCGGACCGGCTCGTGAACTGCAAGTGCACAGCGGTTGACCGCAACCCGCGCACGCGAAACGGGTGCCATCGTACCCGGCGTAGTGTACCGGCCGCTTCCTGCAGGACGCGGCGGACAGCACGTTTCCCCCACCAAGAGATGCTGGAACCAGAATATCATGACAGGTCGTCTGCAGGATAAAGTCGCCATTGTCACCGGCGCCGGATCGATCGGACCCGGTTGGGGTAATGGCAAAGCCGTTGCCGTGTTGTATGCCCGCGAAGGTGCACAGGTACTGGCGGTCGATCTGAACCAGGCTGCCGCCGAGGAAACCGCCGAGATCATCCGCGGTGAAGGGGGTCAGGCCACTTCCTGCCAGACCGACGTGACCGACAGCGAGCAGGTGCAAGCCGCCATCCAACAGTGCCAGCAGGTCTACGGTCGCATCGACATCCTGCACAACAATGTGGGGATTCCCGACGTCGGTGGCCCGGAAGACATTGACGAAACCAGCTGGGATCGTGCGCTGACCGTCAACGTGCGCAGCATGTATCTGACCTGTCGTTATGTCCTGCCGGTGATGGTGGCCCAACAGCAGGGTGCCATTGTGAACATTTCCTCCATCGCTTCCCTGCGATCGATCGGCTACCCGTGTGTCTCTTACAGCGCCAGCAAGGGCGCCGTCAATCAACTGACGCAAAACATCGCCATCCAGTATGCCGACCAGGGCATTCGGGCCAACTGCGTGCTCCCTGGTCTGATGCACACACCGCAAATCGAACACTACATCCGCGACGGATATGGTGGTGATCTGGAGGAGATGATCCGTCGACGAAACGAACTAGTCCCGATGAAGAAGATGGGAGACGCCTGGGACGTTGCCCGGGCCGCGCTGTTCCTGGCATCGGACGAAGCGCGGTACATCACCGGCACGGAGCTGGTGGTCGATGGCGGCATCACCTGCACCATTGCCTAGCGGAAAGATCCGGTTCAGACGCGAAATTCGAGTTTGCTACTTTGCCCCGCACGCAGCTGCTGGCAATGTTCGTGAAAATTCAACATCGACTCCAGGCTGGTGCCTGCCGCCATGCGGGCCAGCAACTGCTCTTCCTGGCGCTGGATCGCCTCGGCAACTGGAAGCAATTGTGCCCACTGTTCGGCGGTCGCTACCAGAATCCCATCGTCATCGCCAAACAGAATATCTCCGGGATGCACCGTCACCCCACCGCAGTTGACCGGAATCTGAGTCGCAAACAAATGTTGTGTGGTACCCGGCCGACAATCGACCGAACGCGCGTAGTAGGGTAGCGACAAGGCGCGGACAGCCGCCGTGTCGCGGCAGGGACCATCGTTGACGATGCCAGCCAGGCCCTTGCGGATGGCTTCGGTCGGAAAGAGTTCGCCCGTCAACGCCCGCTGGCTACCTTGCGAGTCAATCACAATCACTTCGCCCGGCTCCGCTTCAATCAGCGCCTTGATGACCGTCAGGAAATCATCTTTGCACTGGACCGTGTGCGCGGGCCCGACAAGTTTGAGTCCTCGACGGATGGGACGGATGGCTGGATCAATGACCCGCAGCTGCAACTGCAGCGATTTTTCCGCATCGCAGACACAGGCCGTATCGAGTCGCGCTAAACGACGTTGAATTTCATCCAAATCCATCACCCACCCCACCTGCGGAAATCAGCAATTCCCGCTCGGCCACCAACGGGGCGCGGACGGAAATCGGCTCTTAGCTGTTCTTTTCAAGACTCAGTTCAAGACCGCCTGTTTTTGCCAACACAAAGTTGAGCACCAGACCTTGAATCAAACCGCTGATGAAACCTCCCACACCAGCGCCCAGCGGAA
>MDTE01055832.1_pt1 | contig 17047 bp, 12 predicted proteins | sample 811231 | NCBI WGS metagenome assembly MDTE01 (sample SAMN05326651, study PRJNA326480) | marine metagenome | isolation source: seawater | place: Indian Ocean: Red Sea | collected 2010
ATATGAGAGTAATCTATGCAATAGTTATTAATAAAATTTCCTGGTCCAACACCAAAAATTGGATTATTTTTAATTAGTGTAAAACTCTCTTTAATATAACCTAGCCTCAATCCAATAGAACTTTCATAATCCAAGCAAAAATCTTTATTTACATCAAAAAGACTAAATAAGTTTTCATAAAGGTAATTATCACTTATTGGAAGAAATAATATTAGAACAATTGTTAATGTAAAAGGAATTATTTTTTTTATAAAATTTAATTTAAGAATAGATTTTAAAAAAGAGCTTATATTATTTCTTAATGAAAAGAATGTCAAAATAAATAAACTTATTAAAAATGTCCTTGATCCAGCAATAAAAATTATAAAAAATAATGGAAAAATAATTAGAATTTTAGATTTTAAAAAAGATAAATTTACATAATTAGAAATTTTTAAATTTAATTTAGCGAAAAAAGCTATAAAAATAAAACCTAACCCCGTTGAAGCAAATACTTCAGCGAATGATCCATGCGTTTGATTCATGTCATGCCAAGTTTTTCCATAATTAAACATATTGAAATTTTTTAAAAAGAGCCTACTTGGATCATTAATAAAGAAAATTATAAATATTAATAAATAAACAAAGTAAACAAATTTTATAATCCTGAAAAAATTGACATTTAACTTTTTAAAAATTATTCTTCCAATGAAGTATGGAAGAATTAAATCTTTAATTAGTTCGTAAGCAAATCTCTTACTTATTGCACTATCTAGATCAAGTCTACTGGTTATTAGATAGTAAATAATTATATATAAAACAAAAAGTATAAAAAATAAATCATATTTAGTAATTCTAAATTTTATTTCATTAGTAAATATAGTAAAACTAGTAAAAAAAGCAAAAATAATTGGGTATATTTTTGGTATGCCAACCAGTTCGTAAATAATCCAAAAAGGGAAGCTCCCAGTAAGTATTAAACAAAATAAAATATTTATCAAATTCATAGAATTTATTAAATATTAACTTGGCCAATCATTTAGAAAATCTGTAACTTTCTTTTCGAACATCCATAACTTGAATCTTTTTATTGAGTCTGGATATTTTTTAAAAGGAAATTTAATGTTTGGTATAAAAGTAAGATCATCAAATATTTTTATTTTTTTTACACCTAATGATTTTTTAACTTTAATGAAATCTAATGTAAAGGGTTTCATACAAAAAGTTGCATATGCGAAACGTTGGGCATGATTTTTTTTCTCTTTTGAAAGAGGAGGGAGCTTGTGAATATTAGAAATTTGATCTATGTATTCTTTTTTAGATTTTGGATTGATCGTGAATCCTATTTTTTCATATCTCCCAGTTCCTGCAGTTATAACTTGTTTACCTAATGCACCCAATTCTATGCCTGAAGTACCTCTTACTGTGACGCCGTAATCGGTGAAATTTAGCCATGATAATGGATTTATTTCAGAATCTGGATAAATCAACTTAACATGTTCTGGGAGTTTACCTATAGCACTTTTTATTAATTTTTCTTCTTCTGTTTTTTTATTATATCTATCAACCTCACCTCTCCAAACATTTGAGGGATGAATTTTTATGAACCAGACTAGATTGTCGTTTTTTATGATTTCCTTAACTGTGCTCGTGAACCAATCTGCGTAGTTATCATATAAATCTTGTCCGTGAAAATAAAGTAAATCAAATAAAATGTGACTATAAATTATGGCTACTTTTGTATCTTTTTTAATCTTATATTTCTTTCTAATTTGATTACTAGTATAAAAATCTGTATTTGGTTGATTCCTTTTTGACATATGCCATTTTTGACCATATCTATCTTCAAAGTTTTTTTCAAGTTCAAAGATAATTTTTTTATTTATTGGGTAGTTTTTAATTTTTCCCCATGTTTTATCTGAAAAGGAAGAGAAATGTCGTCTATCATCTTCTTTTATCCACCTACTAATTACTATTGCATTATCTCGAACAGTTCCATTGAATTTGATTATATTTAATTTGTTATTTAAGGCTCCATAATAAAAAGGACCATATTCATACATAAAGACTTCAACACAATAAATATGTTTAATATTATGTTTTTTGTAAATTCTCTTACTATTTTCTAATACTTTATAGTGATAATTAATTGTCTTAATTATATCGTCAAAAGTATTTCTATCTTTTATGTCAATAATCCCAGTTTTCCTAGATCTGCAGAAACTAGAAAGAGCAATTCTTCCAAAAGGAACATCATCATAAACAAAATCTCTGAAATCGTTTAACTCTTTAAGATATTTAACCTCTTTTATAAATTTTTTTGGTAATTTAATTTCTAAATCTAGATCTTCAATATAAATAAATTTGAAATTAAACTTTAGATAGTAAAGATTTTGTATGAAAGATTTTCGCGAGGTAAGGACATAAACATTCTTTATTTTATCGGAAATTAAAAGTAATAAGACAATAAAGATTTGCGTCCACGAAGTCTCTAAATTTGATCCTGCAATAATAAATAAATTGTCATTTTTCTTTGATTTTTTTACAGATCTTGCATATTTATAAAGCTTATTTGTTGAAATTAAAAATGATATTAATTTTAAAAAGCCTAGTAAATACTTTTTATATTGATCCTTTGGTCTTAGGATTGTATTTGAAATGAAATGGAGAATACTATACTTATTCTTTAATTTTTTTAAATTAAATATTAAAGACATTTCTAAAATCTTAATTTATCTTCTTCACCTACATATGGACCTTGCTTTATTTCATAAATTTCTGATTCTTCTAAAATCGTAAATCCGTGCCCACCTTTTATAAGCAATAATATATCCCCACTCTTTATTATTTTTGAAGAAATGATCTTTTTGCTTTCATCATAAAAATCAACTTGAATCAATCCTTTTTTGACTAATAGTACCTCATTAGTATAAAGGACCTCTCTTTTAACTCTTTGGTGAAAGTGTGGCTTAATTATATAACCTTTTGGTCTGTTCATTAGGCCAATTTGTTGAGAAAAACTATCAGGCGTAAAAAATTTTATAGTATTTGGATCTATTTGAAATTCGCTTCTAATAATAAGTGCTAGCTGTGTTTCTTTATGAAATACTTCTTCTATTAGGCTATCTTTTTTTACCATTTTTTTATAATAACATGTAAACCTATTTAAAAATTTTCATTTTATTTTAAATACTATTTAAGATATCAATACCCTCTTTTTCTTGATTAATTAAGCTGTAGTTTTTTGATACAAGTTCATAAAGATTAGAGGAAAGAAAATCAGAAAGATCTGAATTATCAATTAAATCTAATATATTTTTAGCAAATTCTTTTTCTTCATTAGATATCAATAAATGTTGATTATGAGATATATTGAGTCCTTCAGCACCTAATTCTGTAGATATGCAAGGAATTTTACAAGCTCCTGCCTCTATTATTTTAAATCTTGTTCCTGACTCATGCTTTAATGGAATAACTAAAATATTGCATTTTTGAAGATATGGAATAGTAGAAATCACGTTACTATGAATAGAAACTTTTTTGGAAGGTTTTATATCATTCGACAAGAATGCGTTCCTGCCTACTATATATAAATGAATGTCTTGATTTTTTTTCCAAACCAAAGGCATAATTGAATTTACTAACCATTGCCTTGCTCTATTCATTGGACTAAATTTATTTCCATATGAACCTAGTAAAAGTATAGAGGGATTTTTAATTTTCTTTTTTATAGGATACTTTTTTTTGTATCGTTTTAAATCTACCGTATTAGAAAATAGTTTAATTTTAGATTTAGTATTTATTGTTTCATAAATATTTTTGTCAAATTCAGATACGGCTGTAACTATATTTGCATTTTTTAAAATGTATTTTTCAAAGATTTTACATAGCAATCCATTTACTTTTATTAAAAAGTACCTAATAGAATTTTTATTTAAAAAATTTAGTTCTCTTAAAACAAATTCAGAGTAAACAGTTTCAGTATCAGCTATCAGCGAAAATTTTAATTTAAAGAACTTTCTAAAAACATCTAAATAAAAAAATACAAAAAATGATTTTTCAATTACTCTGTCAACCCAGATAATTTTTATATTTTTTGAAATTACATATCTAGTTATTTTTATTGCATAAAATAATGAGCTTAATGGTAGACATAGTCTAAGAATTCTCTCTCTTTTTAAAAATAGAAATTTATTAAATATTATTTCTATAGGGCTTTTAATAAATAAAAAATTCTTAGAAATACCATTACAAAAATTTTTAGTTGATTTGAAATTTTTTGAATTTTGATTTACTGAGGAAATTATGTGAAGATCAGATATTTTTGAAAGAACTTCAATAGCATTAATAACGCTTATTGATGGACCACCCATAGCTGGATATTCAAGTATAGGAGCATAAAATAAGGTTGATTTTTTTCTAATAAACTTCATATTCTGATAAATTTAAAGAAATATTTTTTCCCATAAATAAATTGAGAATTCTTTCCAAATACTTTCAACACCATAATGCATATAGTTTATATCACTAAAAATAACTTTATTGATTTTTCTTTTTAAAACTTTTGAATTTATTAAATTTGAGTTTTTAAATTTATTTGAATTTATTTCATCTAGGAAATATTCTTTTAAAGGTCCCTTAAACCATTCTTGAATAGGAGGAGAGAAGCCTATCTTACTTTTTTTGTAGACAATATTACGTGGAATACTATCTTTAATTTGTTCCCTTAAAATTGATTTTGAATAGCCATCTTTAAGTTTTGATTGCCATGGTAATGAAAAAGCAAATTCTACTATTCTGTAGTCTAATAAAGGCATTCTTATCTCAACACCACTCATCATAGAATATCTATCATAATTTCTTAAAAGAGTTGGCAAAACAGTTTCAAATGTCAATACAAAAAGATGTTTAGATAAAGAGTTAAGATTTGAAAAAAATCCTTGCATATCTTTATCTAAATTATTTTTAAGATTTAGCTTAATATTATTTTTTAAAAGATAATTGCAGATTTGTATAAGATTCATCTTTTTAAAATATTTATTTTTTGGATGAATATCACAATATATTTTATAAATATAGTTTATTTTGTTTAAGTCAAAAATATTCTCTGGGATAGCATTTAAAATCGAAGATTCATAACCACAAAATAATTCATCCCCTCCATGCCCATCAAGGCTTACCGAGAATCCGTTTGATTTAATGTTTTGATATAAGAAGTAGTGAGGTAAGGGATTAACCTCTTGTATATCTTCAAATAAATAACAAACTTTTTCTAATTCTAGTGCCATTTTACTTTTTTCGGATGTTACTGTCTTAAGCCTTATTCCCAATGATTCTGATATTTTTTTTGAATAATGATTTTCGTCCATTACACTTCCAGGGAATGACATATTAAAACCCGTTTGATGTCTATTAAACTGATAATTATTTTGATTTTTTTGGTAAATATTTTTTACGAATGAAGCAATTGTAGATGAATCTATTCCACCGCTAAGTGCTGTTGCAATTGGTACGTCGGATCTTAGTCTTAACTTACATGAGTCTTCAATAAGATAATTTAAATATTCAACCTGCTCCGAATAACTAAGATTGTAATTTGCCTTTGAAAAATTAGGAATCCAAAATCTCTCTATTTTTAGTTTTTGATTATAAAAAGTACCATTATGACCTGGAGGGAATTTAAGGATTTTTGAAAAAAGAGTTTTGTTAGATTTTGAATATGAATAAGGATCTTTAACTAATTCTTTAAATTGTTTAGATGCACTTATCTCGTCGAGAAATGGGAGTATGGCCTTTTGCTCTGAGGCGAAGACTATTCCATTATTTATCAAACTATAATATAGAGGCTTTTCTCCAAGTCTATCTCTGCTAAGAAAAAGTTTTTTTTGTAAAGAGTCCCAGATCGCAAAAGCCCACATACCATTAAAAAAATTTACGCAATTTTCGCCCCATTCTATGTATGAATAAATAAGCACTTCCGAATCAGAATTGGAAACAAATTTATACCCTTTCTTTAAAAGATTCTCCTTGATTTCAATAAAGTTATAAATTTCCCCATTAAAGATTAAGTGAAACCTACTGAATTTAGTCATTGGCTGACTTGCATTTTCAGATAAATCAATTATTGATAGTCTTTTATGACCAAAACTTATCTCATCTCTTATATGAATAATGCCTTCAGCATCAGGCCCTCTATGACTTAGAAGATTAAGATTTTTACTAAAAAAATCTTTATCAGTATTAGGCAAGCTGCCTAAAATCCCGCACATAATGTTCCAGGTCTATTTTTGAATTATTCTTAGACCATTTTAACTTAAGAAGTATGTAAACTTTTAAAATTACCATTTGATAATTCATATATTTTATCAAATTTATTTAAAACAGAAATTCTATGTGAAATCATCAATATGGTTAAATCTTTATAGTAAGTAAGGAGATTTTTCATGACTAGTTTCTCAGTACCTAAATCGAGTGCACTTGTAGCCTCATCAAGAATCAATATATCTGAATTTTTATAAAGTGCTCTCGCTAGAGCTATTCTTTGTCTTTGACCACCGCTTAATTTAACTCCTGCTTCACCCAAGGATTTATTTAAATCATATTTATCATTCAGGTCAATAAATTCATCTATTAATGCAATCTTACAAACTTCTTTTACTTTTTTGATATCAATAAGATTTATGTCTATCCCAAAAGCTACATTTTCTATTAGGGACCTATTTGATATGTACAGAAATTGAGATAAGTAAGATATATTTTTTTGCCATATAGGGATAAATTTTTCTGTTTGTTTATATTTATTATTGATCAGAATCGAACCTTTTGTTGGAGATAATAGACCTGCAAACAAATCAATAAATGTTGATTTACCTGAACCAGTTTTCCCCACAATTCCTATCTTCTCTCCCTTCGATAATTTGCAATTAAAATTAGATATTGTATTCATTTTTGTTTTTGGGTATTTATATGAAACATTAATAAATTCAATATTTGAAAATTTAACACTCTTATTTTTGGATAGTATGACTGTTGATAAGTAGTTTTTTTTATTTTGATTCAATAATTCAGTAACTTCTTTTATAGATACGGTGCTTGCTAGTATTGATGACCAGTATGCATATATACTTTGAACAGAATTTAGTAATCTTATTGAAGCAAGCGATATTGTACCTATTACAGGAATTAGAGAATCATAGCTTTCTGATGATAATGAGAGTATTAAAACAGTTAAAGAAATAGTCGTTAATCCCAAAGCCTCGAGAATTGGTTTGGGAAAAATTGAAATAATCTTAGTGTCAGCTTTAATACTTTGTAGTTTTGACTCGGAATTTTTAAAATTATTTAAGAAAAACTCCTGTCTGTTATTTATTAGTATTTCTCTTATTGAGTTAATCCCCTCCCTAAGAATAGAAATTTTATTTGAATCATACTCTATTTCTTTTTTACTATTAGAGTACAACCTCTTACTAACAAATTTGCCAATAAGATTATAAATTATAAATATGGTTCCAAATAATGTAATTGTTAATTTAAAGTCAACAATTAGTAGGGATACAATAATTGCTATGAGTATAAAAATAGATGCAATTATTAATAAAAATCTTTCTATTACACTGACAACCTTATCAATATATACAGTTAATAGACTTAAAAAAGAATTTGAGTCTTGTTCTAAGAAAGAAGCATAGTTTTGATACAACTTATTTTTAAATGACTTATAACTAAACTCAGTCCCTATAATTGAAGAAAATCTATATGTTGCCCAAAAAGTTAAAAGCCTAGAAGATGAAGAAATAATTATCATAATTATGAAAAAAATTCCTAATAAAGCTTTAAGTTGATTAGGATTATTTATTCCAAAAAAAGAGTTTATATATTCAAAATTACTTGAATAAAAAAGTTTATTTATATTAGTAATTGCATTAAGGAAAGTCAGAAATAAGCTTACTAGAGCAGCCTCTGAAATACCTGAAATTATCATAAGAAAAAGAATCCCATAAACTTGCAATTTCCTTTTTTTGGAGAAAAATGAGAATAGATTAAAAATTAATTTGATTGTTTCCATTATTGATTAGGTGTAAAAGAGATTAATTAATATGAAAAAGTTTAGGTATAATTATCTTTAATAAAGTTATAAACATCATATACCCCTGATAGATTAAAATCCATAATTTTAGAACTCACTTTAGCCTCTGAACTTGGAGTAATAAAATAATTTTTAATATGCGTTAAATCATTATTTATAATTTTTTCTCCAATACCCAATCTCTTAATAACAAAAGAATTATGTTCCATTTCTAAATTTTTCTCTTCAAAAATCGAGTAAATTCTAATTTTATATTCGATACAATCTGAAATTATTCCTAGGCCTGGTCGACATATACAAGCTTTAATATTTTTAAGTTGTGTTTGAGTATAATTAAAACTTTTTATCCAACTTGGAGGATTTTTTGGAATTAAACAATCTTCTAAATATAAATTATTGAAAAATAAATTTTTCTCATTTTGAATTTTATTTATAAGATTTTTAATTAGATCACATGATTGATTTGTGTTGCCAATGGTTATTAAGAGATCTTTCCTGTTATGAGAATTTTCTTCTGAGTTTTCTTTTTGAATTCCTAATGAAAATAGACCAGTTGAGATATAGTTTTTACTATTTTTAATATAATCCATTGAAAAATATTGATCTCCAAGAATAATTGGCTTAAATTTTTTTATGATTTCTCTACACTTTTTACGATAATCATTGTCTATATCTTTTAAAACTTCATGCCAAAAAAATTGAGAAATAAAAATAGTATCTTGCCTCAATAACAGAACTTCTAGAATATTATCCGAGAAAACCAAATCATAAATTTCAAGTGGAGGTATTTTTTCTATTATTTTTAATTTTTTACAAGAATTAGATAAAAAATATTTTATTTTATAAGAAAAATTCCAAGGTATTAAATTTGGATGATTTTTAAATTTAATTTCTAAACTATTAGCAATTTTAAATCCCTTTTCGTTGCCGTAAAGATCTACCGAAAAACCTTTGCTGGAAAGGTAATAAGCAATCAATAAGCACCTTTTGATATGGCCAAATCCATTATCACATACCAGAAAAGCAATTTTCATTTTAAAAAATTTTTTAACTCTTAATCCACCTTCCCAGAATAAAATCCAAGATTCATATACTTTATATTTTTATATCCCAAGGCAGTCCTTTTGTCGATTTGATTCCATCCGTCAAAAATAAAAACATTATCCTTAGAAAGAGATCTTAAGAAATATTTTTTTATATTTTTAGGATGATTATTCATAATAAAAACTGCATCATAATTATTGCTTTCTGCGCTATCTATATCTTTAAATTTAAATCCAATTGACTCTACTTCTTCTATTGAAATTATTGAATCATATAGATCAACATTCTTACAGATCATTCTTAATTCTTGGGCAACTTCTAAACCTATAGAACCTCTCAAGTCATTTGTTTCTGGCCAACCTTTAAAAGCAATCCCAATAATTAAAATATTTGTTTCTGATAAATTTAGATTTTCTTCCTTTACAAAACTTTTAAATTTTTTTATAGGATATTTCGCTAATTCTTGATTGATTTCCCTACCAAGTCGAGATAATTTTGCATGAGGTGAGGATTTATCTATCGCTGCATATAAAAGAGGATCTTTTGTTAAGCAATAACCTCCAACTCCAGGGCTTGGTCTCGCAATAGAATTTCTTGGATAACCTTCATTTGCTAGGTAAATTAATTCGTTTGAGTCAATATTGTATTTATCAGCTAGTAAAACTAATGCATTAGAAAATGCGAAAGTTAAATCTCTGAAACTATTGTTTGCTAATTTAACTAATTCTGCAGATTCTAAAGAGTTTGTCTGGACAACGACATTAGAATGAGTCCTCCAAAATTTACCAGCTATTTCAGTACATTTAAAAGTTAATCCCCCAACGATTTGAGGAAGAGTTTTTAATTCTTCCATAGCTTTACCTTCTACTGTCCTTTCTGGAGCAAAAGATAAATAGAAATCAACTCCAGCTTGAAGATTACTTTTTTCTTCTAATATTTTTTTCGCAATATTTCTTGTTGTACCCACCGGTACAGTTGATCTAAGCATCACAACGTCTCCCTTTTTAATTCTTTTGGAAATGATATTTAGAACGGATTTTATAAACTTTAAATTTGCATTGCCGCGAGAATCAATTGGTGTGCCAACACAAACAATAAAAAAGTTATTTCTTTTTGATGGAGGCTTATCATAAAAATTAATTTTGTTGGAGAGTTTTAGATTTTTGATTAAGTCTGATAATCCAGGTTCATGGATAGAAATTTCTCCCTTATTTAATTGCTCTATTAAACCCTTATTGATATCTATTCCTGTAACATTGTGCCCTACATTTGATAATGATGCAGCCAATGACAAACCCACAAACCCTAGGCCATAAATTTCTACATTTTCATTTTTAATTGTTTGTAGAGAAATTAATTCATAAATATCAATTATATTTATAACTTGTTTTTTGGAGTTAATAACTGGGATATATCTCGTAAGATTTTTAACCCCCTTTGATCTTAGGCTTACTTTGTTCTTGACTTCTTGTATTACTTCATTTGGAGATAAATCATTCTTGATAGTAATTGGAGATGTATTCATTATCTCCTCAACTAAAAGGTTCTTTTTTGAGATATTAGTAATCCCCTTAATAATATCGACATTATTAATCACCCCTTTTAATTCCTTTCTGGAGTTTAAAACTAAACCTAACTCAAAGTGATTATTGGGACTCTCATTAAAATAAGAAATAAGTTCAGAGATTTTTAGGCTATTTTCAAGAATCGCAACTTTCTTATGATATTTAGATTTATAAGGCAATTTTAGGTTTCCTCCCAATTATAAATAAACTGCTTTGAAGGGGAATTAATATTTTGATCAACCCTTGAAGATGCGAATCTACCTCTGTAATAATTTCTATTAAGTAACTCTTCTGGACTAAGGGTAAAATCATTACCTCCCTTCATTATTTCCCACTCAGGATATTCATCATTAAGAGATTTAATTTTATCTTCGTAAGTTAATTTATTGAAGTTTATTAATTCATTTAATTGATTTGAATCTATTGAAACCAAACCATCTTTAGTTTCTTCGGGTTTAAGGTTTGTGAAATGCCTTTCTATTGAACTAACGTTAAATAAAGTTGCTGCTTTAGCTGCTAGAATCCCATCTTGTTGTGCATTAGAATGATCTGAAAAACCTATATTATCACATAGTTTTTTTAGCCATAAAAGCCTATTGAGTTGCATATTCTTTAAAGGTGTTGGATATATAGTTACACAATGAAGTAATTCGTAATTATGTTTGTTTAATTTAAGGATTTCATTTGTTTTAATGACTTCTTCGTTAAAAGTTGCTCCTGTAGATATAAATAGTTTCTTAAAGTAGAGCATTAACTCTCTTATCATTTGGTAAGAAGCACAGTCATAACTAGCAACTTTTACTTCTTCAAACCCAAGATCATAAATTTGTTTGATATCACATCTGGCGAAACAAGTAGTTAATGGAATAAGTCCATGATCTTTAACTGCTGTTATAAATCTATCGCAATCATTTAGCGACAACTCAAGGGATTTAAGTCTTTCATACTCTAAAGCCCAAGGTCTTTTTATGGCATGAACTACTTCTTTCGTTTTTAGTCCTTCTTCAAATTCCGGTCTGAAGGTTAGATTCTTAATATAAATATGTTGTATTTTTATATGGGTCGCTCCTCCAATTGCGGCTGATTCGATTAAGCTCAGCAATTTATCAAGATCTCCACAGTGATTTTGACATAGTTCCGCAATAAAGTTCATTACTTATGATTCTTTGAGTTAAATAAAATTCGTGCTAATTGTAAATCTAAATGGTTATCTATATCAATAGCCGTTTCATATGGTACTTCTATTCCTAAGCATGGATTACCAAGTAAAGTATTTTTCTCCATTATTACATGTCTTTGTGATACGTAAATTGAACCAGCACGCCTAAAAACTTTAGGTAATTTTTGCCTTGGTCTCATATCTTCAAAACCTTGATCAATAAAATTAGACAAATAACCTTGAGGGTTTATTTTTTTCATTTTGAAAGGATGAGTTGAGACTTCAGTAATTGGAACGCTACTTTCCAAGTCTTTGTTTTTTATTAAAGCGTTGATACAAGATTTGAAATCTACATCTCTGCATAGTGGAGATGTAGGTTGAGCATAAACTATTATTTCATATTTAAATTTCTTTATGTTTTCGACTTGTTCTACTGCATGTTTCACGACAGGTAAAGATTCCACATCATCTTCAGCGAGATAACTTGGTCTTTTGAATGGAACCCAAGCACCTGTTTTCTTTGCTACTTCTATTATTTCATCACTATCAGATGATACAACAACATCCATTTCATATGAATTAGCAACTTTCAGGCTTGTTTCAATAATATGAGTAACTAATGGTTTATTCCCTATTAAAGATAAATTCTTTTTGGGAATTCCTTTTGAGCCGCCTCTTGCTAAAATAACTGTAAGGATTTTCATTTGAAAATCTTACTACAATTTTGTTAAAAAAATAATTTGATTAAAAATAGATTCTTTATATTTGTAATATGAAAGATCTTTTCAAGTTAATTAATTAGTTAATCTATATGTTCAAAGATAAAAGTAAAAAAAAATTTGAGATTAAAAGAGTTTTCTTTATTTCTCAATATTTTCCACCAGACTATGCACCTACAGGTAACCTTATAGAACAACTAATAAATTCACTTAACTATAGAGAAATTATTGTTTATACCGGCATACCTGGATACGCTAAGGATAATAAAGAATTTGAATCTTTCCAGAAAAAAAATAATATTTCTATCTCAAGGAGTTCATTCTCGGATATTCTTCCAAAAAAATTTCAGGGGAGAATAATAAATAGTTTTTTATTTACATTAAGAACATTTTTTAAACTAATAATTAACTTAAAAAAAGAAGATTTAATAATTTTAACTTCAGAACCTCCATTTGTACCCTCTTTGTTTTGGATAGTTTATCTATTTAAAAGAAATAAGTTTATATTAATCATATTTGATATTTATCCTGATTTACTTTGCGCGATAGGTTTAATTAGAAAAAGGAAAATTGTATATCAAATATGGAAATCTTTGAATAGATTGTCATTCCATTTCACAAAAGAAATTGTCGTTTTGAATAAAGAAATGAAAAATAAAATCTTAAATGATTATCAAATTTCCCCTGATAAAATAAATATTATTCCTCCTTGGGTAGATTCAAAACAAATTAAACCTATTATCAATAGCGAAAATTGGTTTATTGATAAACATCAATTGAGAGATAAATTTATTGTTTTATATTCTGGGAATCAAGGAAGGGGCCACGACTTTGATACGATTTTAGACGCTGCTTCATTACTTAGAGAAGATATAGAAATAGTATTTTTATTTATTGGAGGTGGTAATCAAAATAATTATTTACACGAAGAAATTTATAGGTTAAAACTTGGGAATTGCAAATTTTTACCTTATCAAAGTTTTGAAACCCTTCCTTATGCCTTAAGCTCAGCCGATATTGGTTTAGTAACAATAAAAAAGGAGTTGGAGGGTGTTATAGCTCCATCAAAAATTTTTAGTTATTTTGCAACTTCTACAGCTGTAGGTGTTATTTCCCCCCAAAGTTCTTATTTAAAAGAGATTGTAGAGAATAAAAATTGTGGAAAGTGGTTTTCTAATTATGACAGTTTGTCTTTAGCAAATTGGATAAGGTTTTCAAAATCCAACAGAGCAAAATTAAACGAAATGGGGGAAAATGGGAAATTATTCTTACTTGAAAATGCCACTCTTGAAAAGAGTATTGCAAAATATATAAATTTGTTTAATAAGTACAAAATCCAAGAGATTTAATTTGGATTTCTTTAAAATTTTTAAAAAAATTTATTCTAGTATATTTTAAGATGTACAATATCATGATTGAAATTTATTAATTAATTGCAAATATTTTTACCATTTTTAGCTTCAGCTTTAATAACTTTAAAATTAATACCAATTATCATAAAAAAATCCAATAAATTAAATCTTTTTGTTGGCCATAAGAAACTTGTTAAAAAAAAACTTAAAACAATAAGGCTTGGTGGGATAGCAATATCAATAGGAGTTCTTCTTACCTTTTCAATATCTTTAATTTTTTTAAAAGATCAAGATCAAATTTTTAATTTAATTTCAATTTTATTAGGAGCATTATCTTTCTTCATTTTGGGGATTATTGATGATTTCTTAGAACTTGGTGCAATTCAGAGACTATTAATAGAATGCTTAATTGCTCTTTTATTAGTTCACTACAATTTTGAAATCAATGGCTTAATGATAAGTCCAAATAAAAATTTATTTTTTATTGAAATGCCCCATATTTTGAATTATCTTTTGCCTATTTTATGGATTGTTGGATTTACTAACGCAATTAATTGGATAGACGGAATTGATGGTTTGGCAGGAGGGGTAACAATAATTCTATCGACACATTTGGCTCTTATTTCTTTTGGCTTGCAAAATTATCCGTTAACTATATTGCTTTCTTGTCTGATCGGAAGCTGCATCTCTTTTTTAGTTTTTAATAAATATCCTTCAAAAATAATTATGGGAGATGGCGGATCCCATTTTATTGGTTTTTTAATAAGTGCCTCATCAATGCTAATTTTTTTGGATACAAATCAATTGAACTCTTCTAATAATCAAAATATTCTATATTTAACTCCTGAAATGATTGTAATCTTTTTGCCTATTTTGGAAATGCTTCAAGTGATTATTTTTCGAATGTTAAATAAATTTCCAATTATTTACGGAGATAGGAGACATTTACATTATCGATTAATTGATTTAGGTAATAGTGAGAAAAAAGCTTGCATTATCATTTTAACTATTTACGTTTTCTTCTCGGGGATATCTTTATTACCTTTTTCGAAGGTTATAGCCTTCGGTTATTTTTTTGCTTTAATCCCTATCTTTATAAGGAAAATTACTTTAATAAAAAATTAATAAAACTAGCAATATATAATTTAAGTTTAAGTTATTTTAAATTATTTCCCGTTCAATTTATTATTTAAAGTTTTTAATTACATCTATAAAAAATGAATAGTGAGAATCAAGAGATTTGCCAAAGAAAACCTTTTCTCTACTTAATTCTTTAAAGTCTAAATAATTCCTAGAGGTTTTATCTTTTAATATATTTTTTAATAAATTCTTTAATTTATTTGGATCAGGTTCATAATAAATTGAATTTAAATGTTTTATTAAATCTTTAGCAGGAGAAAAAATAACTATAGTTTTAATATCACATAAAATAGACCAAGATAAAACTGTTGAATTAGAAGCTAAAAACACATCAGAACAACCTATAGATTTTGAAAGCTTGTCCTTCAGGAAATTACAGTTAAACTTTTCTTGAAGAAATGTATAGTTTTCAGGGTTCATACGAGGATGAAGTGATAAAAACAAATTTACTTCTAATGAAACGATTGATTCTATATTTTTAGAGATAATATCCCAGTGCTTGGACCAACTCATAGTGCCTTGTTCAGCAAATTGCGGCAATGCAAAAATTACTAAAGGTTTTCTTTCATCAAGATTATTTTGAAAGCAAAGTTCTCTCTTTAATTTAATTCTATTCATATATGATTGATAGACAATATCATAGTCAGGATGACCAGCAATATGAATCTTGGAGGCTGGAACACCATTTTTAAGGTACTTTTTCTTTGAGTGATTTGAATCTACCAAAACTTTATCGCAAAGACCATTACCTACCCACCATGAATTATTTGATAAAAAACCGCTTTTTCTTGCACTCATCAAGACAAAAGAGTTCTGATAAAAAGTATTATTTATGATTTGATTCTTGATTAATCTATTTGCGAGACGTTTATAAATTGATAAAAATGTATTACTAGATAAATTAGGGTATGTTTCACCTTTTAAATTCTTTCTTAATTCCAATGAAGCTTTTATATCAAATTGATTTGCATAAGTTAGGATAATTGGCACATTCTTTTTTTTTGCAGCCCAATGTATAGGTGCCTCCACATAGTCATATGTTCTATCTGAAATAGATAAAATCAAGTCTGGATTAGTTCTTTTTAATAATTTTGAAGCCTTTATTTTGTAGTAAACCATTTTAGTGGTTATGATCCATTCTCTAATAAATAAGTAAGTAGAGGAAGTAAAAATTTTACTTTTAATTTGGGTTAAAATATTTTTTTTAAAAGGAGAAACTTTTTCTTGATCATTAAATTCGTTCTTAATTTTTTTAAGTCTATTGAATTTTCGTGTTTGTAATCTGTTTGAAAAAATTATATTTTCTATATCATGTTTCTCTATTAAATCTTTAAATTTAAAATAAAATCCAGAATCCATAACTGAAAAATAGGATATTTCTTGATAAGTTTTTTGTAAAGAAAAACATAAATCAAGAATACTAATTGAATTATGATTATTTAAAACAACTAAAATTTTCATTTATTTGGTTTTTGATAATTTTCTAATATTTTCTTCATCAATTAAGCATTTAATTCCAGCAAATAAGGTCCAAATTAATATACTAATTTTCCCATCATAATAAGTTACATCACTAATATGAAATATCAATATTATTATTGAAGCAGTTACCCAGCTTTTGTTAATTAGAGTTGATAAGTTGTTTTTCTTTTTATAAACAATTTTGAATGCACAATAAGTTAAAACAAAAATAAATGTGCTTAAAACTAAAGAAGTAGGTATCCCAAATATATAGGCAATTTCTAAAGGCATATTATGAGCATGATATGCATCCATGATTCCACCCCTTTGAATTCTATAAATTACAAAAAATGTTCCAGCTCCCCAGCCAAAAAAAGGTTTTTCAGAAATTAAGGTTATAGTTTTAATCCAAATATCAATTCTTGGATCTTTTCTTAAATAACTAAAATCTAGATTAAATATTGAATTTATAATATTATAATTTTTAAAAAATTGAGTTTGAATAACCTGTTCAAATTCCAAGATTAAAAAATTTAAGAAAT
>MDTE01081552.1_pt1 | contig 17046 bp, 15 predicted proteins | sample 811231 | NCBI WGS metagenome assembly MDTE01 (sample SAMN05326651, study PRJNA326480) | marine metagenome | isolation source: seawater | place: Indian Ocean: Red Sea | collected 2010
AGGTTCACGGCGGCTTGGCAAGCAACGAGAAATCCACTGCGAACCAAACGCTGACGAAACGTGAGTTTGCGCTGAAACAAACCCCAACCGAGCAACGCGACAAACAACGGTGCCGCCAACCCTCCCAAACCGGAGACGATCATAGCGAGCATGGATGTTGAAGACGCGGTGGAAGGATTCCAAGTCGCCGCAGCATGAACCATGACCATGAGGAGAACGGCAAGACCCCGGAGTCCGTCGATGTGAACAAGACGTTTCGCAGAGGTCATGATTGACACTCAAGCCCGTTGTTTGACATAGTCGACCGCGTTTCTGAACAGCTGCAATCCTGCACCTTCCCAATCACCCACGGCATCGCTTTGAATCGGTGCTGAACGTGTGTGGTCTGGGTGGAGCCAATTGGCATAGATGGCTTCTGGGTGAGGCATCAATCCAAACACCAAACCGGTCGAATCACAAATGCCTGCGATGTTACGCATGCTTCCATTTGGACTCAAGGGGTAGGGGAGAGGTGTGTCGTTGTAACCACTTCCCACTTCAGTGGATGGGTCGACATAGCGCACCGCAAGTTGGTGATTTTCCGCCAAACGGTCAAGGTCTTCCGATGATGGCATGACGTATTTTCCTTCACCGTGCCGTACCGGGCAATCCATCCTGGTCATGCCCTTTGTCCAAATGCAGGGGCTCTCGGGGTCGAACTCCAATGTCACCCAACGGTCTTCATATCGGCCGCTATCATTCAAGGTCAGACTGCCTCGTTGAAGGAAATCTGGAGCATGGCCTGCTTCTGGCCCTGGGAGCAGCCCCGTCTTCACCAAGACTTGGAAGCCGTTGCAAATACCGATGATCGGTTTTCCAGCCTCAACAAACTGCTGAAGGCCCTCACGCATCGCAAAGCGCATGCGATTGCCGAGCAATCGTCCGCTTCCAAGGTGGTCACCGAACGAGAAGCCCCCAGGTACTGCAAGAATGTCAAAGGTATCGAGGTTGGCGTCACCAGAAAGAAAGCGATTCACGTGGACCCGTTCTGCGTTACCGCCAACCAGGTCGAACACCGCCTTCGTTTCGTGATCGCAATTGATTCCAAACCCAAACAACACGGCGACGCGGGGCTTCATCAAACCACACCCCCTGTCAAATCGAGCGTTCCCTTCCATGCTGCAACCAGTGCATCCACAGGCGATGAGACAAGTTCGTCATCGCCATCGAAAATAGACAATGTATCGCTTGATGTAACGGCACCTAAGACGGTGGTGGTGTGGCCTTTCATGGCCGCCAAGAACTTCTCTTCGTTCTCTGGCGCTACGGCCACAACAATTCGCCCGAGTGATTCACCCCAAAGGCGCCCCCACAGGTCGCCTTCGCCGGTTCCATCGATGTCAATGGATGCGCCCACACGCCCGCCGATGCACATTTCTGCAAGTGCAACCGCAAGGCCGCCCTCGCTGCAATCGTGTGCGGTCCTCACCCAACCTTGACGAATGGTTTGCGAAAGTGCACGGTACGTTCCAAGATTTTGCTCTGGGTGAAGGAGTTGGGGAACTGCACCACCAATACCTTCGGCGTGCCCGTTTTCCTGCATCATGTAGGCCAATTCACACGCGCCCAATTCTTGAGATGAGGTTCCGACGAGGTAAATCCGGTCTCCAGCGTGCTTGAAATCGCTGGTCGCACTAAAGCGTACATCGGGATGGTCACCGAAAAGCGAAAACAAGAGTGTGGGGGGGATGGAAATCTTCTCCGGACCTGAACCGTAGTCGTTCTTCATGGAGTCTTTTCCACTGACGCAGGGAAGGCGGTATGCCCGGCAGACGCGTTCCAATTCCCTGTTGGCTCGAACGAGTTGAGCGAGTTTGAAGCGACCGTCTGGCGTTTTGGCCGATTCGATGGGGTCGGGCCAGCAAAAATTGTCCAGGCCTGCCATTTTGTCGACATCGAGGCCAACGCAAACGGCATTTCGGACGGCTTCATCAATCGCAGCAGCCGCCATAGCACCTGCGTCAAGATCGGAATACCGTGGGGCGATACCGCAAGAGATCACAAGACCGTGGGGATTGCCGTGAAGGGGTGCGATGACGCCTGCATCGCCGGGTCCATCACGCTCAACACCGACGAAGGGTTTGATGGCCGTTTGTGCAATGACCTCGTGGTCATATTGACGTACCCAAGTTTCCTTGCTGGCAATGTTTGGTCGTTTGAGCATGTCAAGCAGCAATTGTGTGTGGTCCGCTTCACTTGGTGGCGAGAAAACGGGGGGTTGAGGACGAATCCATTCGGATTCCAACTCCAGTTGTGGCACGCCATCGTGAAGGAATTCGATGGGGAGGTAAGCAACGGTGGCCTCGTCGTACCGCACATGGAACATGCCGGTTGAGGTAAACGTCGCTACCGCTGTCGCCTCGACCTCATGCAAAGCAGCAAGCGATTCGAACGCTTCTTGGTCTTCGGGCTTCACGGCGATGGTCATGCGCTCTTGACTCTCTGAAACGAGGATTTCCCAGGGTGAAAGGCCGGCCTGTTTGAGCGGTACCTTTGCCAAGTCAATTTCGCATCCATTGGTGTATTCTGCCATTTCGCCAATGGAGGAAGAAAGACCTCCTGCGCCATTGTCGGTGATGCAGGTAATGAGGCCTGCGTCTCGGGCTTCAAGCACCATATCGAGCATTTTCTTTTGCGTGATGGGGTCGCCAATTTGAACTGCGCTGGAGGGTGATTCTTCGGTCAGTTCGAGAGAAGAAAAGGTTGCGCCGTGGATGCCGTCGTAACCAACGCGTCCACCCACCATGTACACGATATCGCCTGCCACAGGTGTTTTGATGTGAGATGGGCGGCCATCTGGAAGGGTACGCGGCATGATGCCAACGGTTCCGCAATAGACGAGTGGTTTGCCTATGTATCGATCGTCAAACACGATCGCTCCGTTGACGGTCGGGATGCCCGATTCATTTCCTCCCACACGTACGCCAGCATGAACGCCTCGAAGCACGCGTGAGGGGTGGAAGAGGTTCTCCGGAAGAGCGCCCTCCCAATCAGGAGGGCCAAAACAGAACACATCGGTGTTGGCGATAGGACGAGCGCCCAAACCCGTTCCCAAGATGTCGCGGTTCACACCAACGATCCCCGTCATGGCACCGCCATAAGGGTCGAGGGCTGAGGGAGAGTTGTGCGTTTCTGCCTTCATGCATACGCTCCATTCATCATCCCAAGCGATGACGCCGGAATTGTCATGGAACACCGAAAGAAGCCAATCGACCTCGTTTTGCATGTCGTGCGTGGGTTTCATGATGTGGGTTTTGAAGATTGAATCAACCACGGTATCTTCGCCCGTTTCTCGGTCCACATGATGAATTTTTGATGCGAAAATCTTGTGTTTGCAATGTTCACTCCATGTTTGTGCTAAACACTCCAATTCCACATCGGTAGGTGCGTTGGCAACGATGCCAACGGCTTGACGTGCCGATTGAATATCAGCCCGCCGATAATGACCTTGAATAGCGTGCATTTCATTCAAGTTCAATGCCAAAAGACCCGTTTCAGAAATACGTTCGAGTTCCTCGTCAGGACACTCAAGGTTCACCGATTGTGGTGTGATGAACACCTGTTCGGGAGGTGTGGGGAACTGAAGTTCTGGCCACTGTCCTGCTTGGCAGTCGGCGCCACTGGCGACCAGTGCGCGCTCGATCAACCCGTTGTGAAGGGTGGCTGCAAGCCAAGTTGCATCACACGAAGTTGGTACGCCGTAAAATGCGTACGTGGTGTAAGTGGAAATACGGGCATCGGCATCGTTAGGGAAGAGGGTTTTGAAGCCGTCCGTGGCGGCCTTCCCAGGATTGTCGGTCACGCCTGGCTTGAAGCCGACGGTAATGGCCACTTCAGGTGTTGAAAAGAGCGGTGTTGAAAGAAGGATGGTGTTGGTTTCTCCAACTTCGATGATGGGGTCGGCAAACAGGTCATCGACCCGTGGTGAAATCTCTTCAGCAGGCGTTTCTCCAGCGATGAGGTAGCCACAAATGGAACGGACTTCGTCGATTTGAATGCCATGGTCCGCCATCAGTTGCCGTCGAACAACATCGCCTCGAACGTCGCGCATCCCTTCACCTTGACGTGGTGTGATTTCAACGCGTGTGACCGGCATGGTATGCACCGTGCCCTCGAGGGCGGTCCGAGGTTGTTCCATGCGCTCTTTGTAGTCTACGCTCTCATCGGTTCAACATGCTGGAGAGAAATTGGCCTGTTGGGCTGTCGGAAACCTTCGCTACCGCCTCGGGCGTTCCCTTTGCAATGACTTGCCCTCCACGCTCACCGCCTTCGGGTCCAAGATCGATGACCCAATCGCACGATTTGACAACATCGAGGTGGTGTTCGATGATGATCATGGTGTGCCCCTTATCGCGAAGTTGTTGAAGGACATTGATGAGCTTCGCCACATCACTGAATGACAAGCCGGTGGTGGGTTCGTCAAGAATGTACACCGTGTGTTTGTTTGGCATTCTTCGCAATTCACTGGCGAGTTTGACTCGCTGTGCTTCGCCACCCGATAACGTGGTGGCCGGTTGGCCAAGACGAATGTAACCCAAACCGACGGCATCAAGCGTTTCCAATGTGCGGTGAATTTTCCGGTGGTGTTTGAAGAAGTTCACCGCTTCTGCAACGGGCATTTCCAGCACATCGTGAATGGTACGGCCTTTCCACGTGACCTCAAGGCACTCCCTGGTGTACCGTTTCCCATTGCAGATGTCGCAGGTGATCCACACGTCGGGGAGGAAATTCATCTCGAGTTTGATCGACCCGCCGCCGCTGCATGCTTCGCAACGCCCGCCCTTGACATTGAAACTGAAGTGCCCGGGTTTGTAGCCGCGTTCTTTGGAAAGTTTGGTGTCAGCAAACAGTTTTCGAATTTCATCGAACACTTTGGTGTACGTTGCTGGGTTTGATCGTGGTGTGCGACCGATAGGAGATTGGTCGATGATGATGGTTTTGTCAACATGTTCAATTCCTTCGATGGCTGTGTGTCGCCCTGGAATGACTTCTGCGCGGTGAACCGCTCGTTGCAATGCTGGAGCGAGGATGCCAGAAACCAAGGAGGATTTGCCAGACCCTGACACGCCCGTGACCGCTGTCATGCAACCAATGGGGAAAGAGGCGGTGATGTTTTGCAAGTTGTTGTGGCGTGCGCCCTTGACCGTGAGATAATGCCCTCCAGGCGATGTTCTTGATTCAGGCCATGGAATGGATTTGCGTCCGCTCAAATACGCTCCCGTCACCGATGCCTCGCATGCCATGACCTCGTCGGGCGTTCCATTGGCAACGATTTCTCCGCCTTCAAGGCCCGCGCCAGGCCCAAGGTCGCACAGCCAATCTGCTTGGCGAAGGGTGTCTTCATCGTGTTCGACCACCAACAAGGTGTTGCCGAGGTCGCTCAATTCTCGCAGCGTTTTGAGCAATCGATCGTTGTCTCGTTGATGCAAACCGATGGACGGTTCGTCCAGCACATACATCACGCCCGTCAAACGACTCCCAATTTGCGTTGCCAGACGGATGCGTTGACTCTCGCCCCCCGACAGTGTGTTGGCCTTTCGTTCAAGCGTGAGGTAGTCAAGTCCAACGCTATCAAGGAAGCCGAGTCGCCCTTCGATTTCCTTGATGATTTCAGCACCGATGAACATGCTGCGTTCATCCAGCGGCTCGAGAATGTCTTGAAAGGCCTCAGGGGGGCCTTCACCTTCTGGATTCCAGGCTTTCACCAAGCCGAGTGCGTCGTGAACCGAACACTGGCTCACCTCTGGAAGTCGGATCCCCCCAACAGTGACGTATCGGGCAGCGCGGTTGAGTTTCTCTCCATTGCACTCTTGGCAATTGAGGTCGGTCATGCACGCAATCAAGCGATTGCGGGTACGTTCTGAGGTTGTCTCAGTGTAGGTCTTTTCCAAACGAGGAATGATGCCTTCCCAAGGTTTGCTGTATTTGTATTGCGAACCGTTTTCAGAAACAAATTCGAAATGAATCACAGTCGAACCTGAACCGTACAGAAGAATGTCTTGCTCGTCTTCATCCAGCATCTCAAACGGGAGTGTGGTGGATATGTTGTAGTGTTGACAGGTACATTCGAGGAGTTTTCGGTACCATGAGGGTGACATCGACTGGCGCCATGGAAGCACGCAGCCGTTGGAAACGCTCATGGTGCCATCCACCACCAAATCGATGTTGAATTGACGCTGTACGCCCAATCCCTGGCATGTTCCACAAGCACCAAGCGGAGAATTGAACGAAAACACCCTCGGTGAAAGTTCCGGCATAAATGCGCCGTGTTCTGGACATGCAAAATCCTCTGACCAAGCGATGGTCTGCCCTTGTTCGGTCAGGTGTGCGCGTGAATTTTCACTCAATGTTGTCGATTCGGAAGGTGCTTCCAGACTCTCTACGGCCAACGTGCCACCACCAAGACGAAGGGCGGATTCGACGGCTTCGGTCAACCGTTGCTTCCTGTCTTTTGTGCAGCGAAGCCGATCGATACGGACATCGATGTCGTGACGGAAATTCTTGTCCAACGTCGGTGGTTCCTCGAACGAAGTTTCGTGGCCGTTGACGCGGCCGTTGAGATAACCCTGTTCAACCAATTGTCGAAACAACTCGACATGGGTGCCTTTTCTGGCTCGAACTGCGGGGCTCCAAACGGCGATGCCGTGCCCTTCAAGGTGCCAAAACACATCGTCCACGATCTCTTGAACGGTTCGTCGAGCAACCTCCTTACCGCATGTTGGGCAGTGGGGTTTGCCGATGCGAGCCCATAGGAGACGAAGATAATCTTGGATTTCGGTGACGGTGGCCACGGTTGAACGTGGGTTGTGGCTCCCTTGTTTTTGGTCGATGGAGATCGCGGGGGAGAGGCCTTCAATGGAATCGCAATCTGCTTTTTTCATCTGTCCGATGAACTGGCGAGCGTACGAAGAAAGGCTCTCAACATAGCGCCGTTGTCCTTCAGCGTACAGCGTGTCAAAAGCAAGACTTGATTTTCCAGAGCCTGAAACACCTGAGATGACGACGAATTTTCCTTTTGGGAGGTTGACGGAGATGTCTTTTAGGTTGTGGGTACGCGCCCCCTTGACCTCAATCCATCCGTCCTGTCCGGTCGACATGGGCTTGTCTCCGTTCACTTCCACCCGTCAACAGTTCTTCAACTCCTGCTTTGGTTTCGTCCCGTTTTCACAAACGAAATGATGCTGGAAGAGGTGCTTCAAAGCGAACGGGATCATCGGTATCGGGATGAAGAAATTCCAACGATGCTGCATGAAGCATGATGCGTTTGTGTGGGTTTGTCCCCGCACCATGACGTTCGTCGCCGACCACCGGCGTACCGAGGTGTTGCATGGCCATTCGAATTTGGTGGCGGCGTCCCGTCTCGATCATCACCTCGACCAAACTGGTGGTTTCGGTGGCGTTCATGACTCGATAATGCGATATTGCTTCCTTGCCTTTTGGGTGGTTTTTGTTCACGGCTTTCACGTTGAGGTGTTTGTCCTCCATCAACCACGAGCGTACGACACTGGATGGTGGGGTTGGTTGACCTTCAACTTGAGCGATGTAGATGCGATGAACGGTGCGCTCGGCAAATTGAAGTTGTAGGTCTTCCTTTGCCGATTTCGATTTTGCCATCACCATAACACCAGAAGTTTCTCTGTCAAGACGATGAACAATGTAGCACCACGCTCGCTCATCCGAGCGGCGGAGATGTTCCACACAACGGCTGTGCAGCGTGTCCGTTTCCAATTTATCTGTTGCAATTGAGAGTTGGTGAGGGGATTTATTCACGACAAGGAGCGTGTCGTCTTCGAACAACACATCAAGGTCGACCGGGGGCAATTTGTTTGGCGCAGGTGTTCGTTCCTCTGCTCGTTGGCGCCCAAGCAGTTCAACCATATCACCGACTTCAACGGCGTGTTTTGCTCGATGGATAACTTCGTCATTGACCAACACGCGCCCTTGAGTGAGCATTTTTCGAAGCGTGGTCTTGCTTGAAGTGGGATGGAGTTTTTGTAGGACCTCCAAGGCCGTTGTTGGTTCTTCGACCGTATGCTTCATTTGCATCACCTACAAGACGAGAACATCTATCCATGTCCCCTTTTCACCGGATTGACCCGGTTGAAGAAGTGTGAGGCCGTGTGCGGTTGCAAGACTGTCGAGGTTGCCCGAACCCTGATGTTTTGGTTGGTAAGCCATCATGCCTTCATCAGTAGAAACAAGGGTAACACGGCGCAATGTCAAACAATCCTTGGTGGACTTGACAGGATCGCACAATCGAGCACGAATACGCCATTCTTGAGGGCCATCCGTCCCCATGGCAGCTCGAAGATAGGGAGCGACAAGCATGCGAAACACCACATGGCTTGAGACTGGGTTGCCGGGAAGTCCAAACAAGGGAGTACCAGCCCATGTGCCGAAGAGAGGGGGGGAGCCGGGGCGGATTTTCATCCTCCAGAAATGGATTTCACCTTCTTCTTCCATCAAGCGTCGGACATAATCGAATTCGCCCATGGAGACGCCTCCCGAGGTGAGAATGACATCGCACGTTGCTGCCGCTTCATTGAGGGTCGCCCTCAAATGTTCGAGTGAATCGGAAACGGATGGGAACCTGATCGGGTTGTGGCCAGCCCATGTCACCAATCCTGCAAGGCCGTACGAATTGGATTCGTAGATCTCGCCGTGCTTAAGGGCATCTCCAGGGGGTTTGAGTTCATCACCCGTTGAAACTATCGCGATGTTGAGTCGTTGATACACCGGGAGGGTTGCATGACCCATGGTCGCGCACAAACCGACTCGAGATGGTGTGAGGTGGGTTCCTCGAGGGAGGTTTGATTCGTTCTTTCGGAGATTTTCGCCTTCTTTGCGAACAAAATGGGGTTTTGGTTGTTCAAGCAAGCTGACCTCCCGTTCATTCAGCACATCGCATCGCTCGATTGGGAGAATGGCGTCCGCGCCAGGGGGCATGGGTGCGCCGGTCATGATGCGAACGGCTTCTCCTGGCCCGATGGATGGAGCGGTATGTTCGCCAGTGGCTGCTTGGATTCCTTTGATGGTCAAGGTCAGTGGATAGGTGGCATCGGGTTGATGTTGACAGGCAAAACCGTCCATGGACGAGTTGTCAAACGGTGGATCGTTCACCGTACTTACGACGGTGGTTGCCAAAACTCTGTTGTGCGCATCGTCGAGAGAAACGTGTTCAACACGTAGCATGGGTGGGGTGTTGTTGCAGAGGGTGAGGGCCTCCTCAACGGAGATGAAATACGGCGTTCCGTCGTCCATTTCGGCCCCTCTTCGTTGGTGGATGTGTTGTATCCCCATATCCTCCCAAGTCGCCAGTAGGCTTGAGGGTGTGGGTGGGGTCGGTAGAATGATGGTGGGGGGTGCAATCCCGTGCCATGGTGGATGGTGCATCGGTTGGTGAAGCCATTCAAACCACCTTCATCACAAGTGGAAGTGCGACCCTCCTTGCCACGCTGATCGGCGTCCCGCTCGGCGCTTGGTGCGCTCGACAACACCATGCTGCTTTCTCAAAACTCAAGACGGTGGTCACCGCACTGTACGGGCTCCCTCCAGTGGTCGTGGGTGTCTTTGTGTACTCGCTGTTTTCAAAATCAGGCGCACTTGGATGGTTGGATCTCCTGTTCACGGTCGAGGCGATGGTGTTTGCACAAACGGTCCTCATTCTCCCGCTTGTGTGGGGTGGTTCATGGACCGCATTTGAGGGGGTTGGAAACGAATATAGTGACACCTTGGCAACCCTTGGTATCGGTTCTCGTCAACGGTTGTTGATGGAGGTTCGACTCGCCCAAAACGGCGTTTATCACGCCGTTGTGTTAGCGTTTGGAAGAGCGATTGCTGAGGTTGGTGCCGTCATCATGGTCGGCGGAAATATTGCAGGAAAAACGCGCGTGATGACAACCAGCATCGTGCTTGAAACTTCAAAGGGGAATATGGAACAAGCGGGCCTCTTGGGTGGAATGTTGTTGCTGTTCTCGTTAGGTTTGGTCGCCCTTGCTGCGCTGGTGCGACGTTACAGGAGAATCCCATCGGTTGCCCTTCTTGGCGAGGTGTTGCCCAACCCAGTTTCGCTCCCGTCCCCATTGATGCATCAACTCACGGTGAAGAAAGGAGGTCGTTGTCTTCTTGACAAGGTTGAGTTGAATCTCAAGCCTGGAACCATCACTGTTGTGGTGGGAGAATCGGGTGCTGGAAAGACAACCTTGCTTCGCAGCCTTGCTGGATTGGAACAGCTTCAGGTTGAGTGTGGGCCGAAGGCCTGCATCTATGTTCAGCAACGCCCGGTGCTTCTCACACCAACCGTAAAAGCGGAATTGATGCTTTCAACATCGCTGTTTCCGAATCTCGATGCGGTTGGACAAGCATACGCAGGGTTGTTTCAGTTGAACGACTTATTGGAACAGCCGGTTGATGACCTGTCGGGTGGAGAGCGACAACGTGTGGTTCTTGCGAGACAGCTCTCGTTTTCACCTTCCCTTCTTCTGCTGGACGAATGCACATCCAACCTTGGTTGGTTGCATGTTCAAACGATTGAAAAGGAGCTTGTCCGTCTCAAAAATGGGGGTGTGTGCATCGTGATGGCGACCCATAACATCCCCCAGGCGCATCGGCTGGCCGATCAAATCCTTGTCTTGCGCAACGGGTGTTTGGTACCCGAGGATGACCCGTTTGCCGTTTCCCTGTTGAAAGGTGAATGGATTCAATAAACGAAAAAGGCTGCATCGCCGTTGATGGTGAACGATTCGATGGTGGCTCGCCCGTCGCCCAAGATGTAATCGAGGAGGGTTGTTGCACCGTTCGCTTCCCCCTGTGAAACGAAAATGAAGGAATAGGGGTTGTGCATGATGCTGTCGTTGTACTCGTATCGATCAAGGGTGATGGTGTCTTGGAAACGAAGGGCTGTTCCCCGGTCAGAGAGGGTGATGCATTCTTTTTCATGCGCCATGTTGATCGCCGCCCCCATTCCTTGACCAATGGAATAATACCAATCACCTGAAGGATGTAGCCCGTTTGAATCGTTCACAAGTGGAAGGTCGTGTGTCTCGTTGATCATCGACCAAATCGCTTGTTCCTTGATGTGTGTCCCCGAATCGTCACCGCGCGAGATAAAGCAGTGCTCGTTGTCTGCAATCTCAAGGAAGGCATCATGAATGGTTGATGGAAGGGGAATGGGTGATAACAACACAAAAGCATTCCAGGCGATGAGGGTTCGGTTGTAACCAAATCCGTTTTCGATAAATGCTTCTTCTTGCTCTGGGGCGTGAACCAACAACGCGTCGACGTCGCCCTGCTCACCCAACAACAACGCTGCACCTGTTCCGACAGCAACGTATTCAACTTCAACTCCTGAAGCGGTTGTAAAATCATGAAGGAGAACATCGAGTAAACCTGAATCACGAAGAGAGGTGGTGGTCGCTAATCGGAGGTTGTCATTGGTGACCTCTGGAGAGGACAAACAGCCGGGGAATTGAAGAAGAAAAAAGACGGTGATGAATGCCTTGATCTTCATCTCAATCAAATTTCATTTCATTACCGCACTCAGGGTAAGAACACGTGACCGTGTATTTGGAACGTTTTGGCTTTGGAATTTTCAACATGGAACCGCACATATCGCATTGAATCTTGAGTGTTTCAGGTCCTTTTGGTGCCGGGGCATCAGAAAGGGTGCGTCCAACATCTTGCGACCAACCAAGCGAATCACTGTACTTGTCACTGGCGGTATTCAATTTTGACTGCTTGAGGGAAAGTCGCATCTTACGCTTCTTCTTCTTTTTTCTTGGCTTTTTGCCAGAAGGTGCTTTTGCAGCCATGGGACTCGTTCCTTCGCTGGGTGTTGATGTATTCAATGACTTCGCTTCCTTGGAACCGTTCAAGGGGTGGTAGAACGTCAAGATTTGAACGAGATGAGTTTTGTCTCAAAGGTCTTCAATGATGTGAGATTCGCCGTTTTTTGGCTGATAGACGACATGCCCCTGCTCTTCCAACGCAACCACCAACGGTGGCCGAGCATGGGTTGGGTCGGTGTGGTACACGATGACATGTTTGGCTTCACAGGCCTTTGCAAATTCAACAATTTCTTGATGGCCTGCATGCGTTGAGAATGAAAATTGCTCGAGTTCCAATTGGATGTCAACTCGCTGACCGTAAATTTCGATGGATTTGTGTTCCAACAATTCCCGGCCACCGGTGTCCCGAGCCTGGTATCCTGTGAAGAAGACGGCGTTCTTTCCATCTTTGTGAAGACGGTTGAGGTACCACAACGCTGGACCACCGTTCAACATACCCGATGTTGTAACGATCACGTCTGCAGCCAATGCTTTCTTCTTGTCGGATTTGCTCGATACTTGTTTTGCCCAACGCCACGCCCGTTCCAGGGCTTGGCCATCCCGCAGCATGTCCTGATGATTCATGTGAATTTTCGCTACTCGTTTTCCCATACCATCCACATGAACATTAAGCCATGGGAGATGTTGGTGCAGCAACATCACGACATCTTGTGTTCGTCCGTTGGCAAAGGCAGGGATCAATACGGTTCCACCGCGACGTACAACGCGTTCAACCGCCTCGATAAAACGTCCAATTTCTTCTTCTTTCGGAGGGTGATCACGCCCACCGTACGTGCCTTCAACAAACAGCACGTCGGCTTTGACTGGTTTTGCTCCTTTTACCAATGGAGAATCACGAGTATCAAAATCACCTGTAAGAAGAATTGATGTTGCAGGTGTTGCAATGTGGAGCATTGCAGCACCTGGAATATGCCCTGCAGAATGAAGTGTGAGTGTCCAATCATGATGTTTCCAAGATTCACCAAATGCATGGACATACCACGAATCCACGGCCGTATCAATATCTCGTTTATCCCAAGCAAGCGGGTAACGTTCGATTGAACTGACTTTGTACGTGTCCTTCCACATCATATCTGAAAGTTCTGCGGTGACAGCCGTTCCGTGAAGTCGGGTTCGATGATGTGCACAGAGCCAAGGAACCATTCCAAGATGATCGATGTGTGAATGGGTGATGACTGCATCGTGAACAACAGGGGCTTCTGAAGGATAACGTGGTGGCGATGTAGGTGCAAGTCCATAATCGAGAAGAAGACGAGTTCCGGATGGATCTTCAAGAATCAATCCAACATTGCCAACCTCATCACCCCCACCAAGATAATGAAAACGCAATCCGGATGACGGTGGTTCATTTGGATATGATGAAGTTCGGCCTGGAGCATACAAGACCATGTTTGTTGGATATGTCACTCCTGCATGAAGATGTGGGTGGGACCCCTTTGTTTCCACTCGAACTTGTTTTGGAAGATTTCAATCTGGAAATTATGGATTCTTGTTCAATATGTTCATTAACTACACGCGACCATATTCCACGGGTTTTTCTCGATTCGACATACATCCATTCTTTTCTCGATCGTAGAGATGTTTGATGTTTGAGTTCCAATGGAAATGAAGGGGTTCTTGGACAGGATATGATTTTTCTATCTTCTTTCTATCAATTATTTCCATTACAGAACGAAGAGGCCATGAATCAGGAACGAATCCAGTGGTCATGGGCAGACTTCAAAACCACCGTTTTGAAGTTCGGGAAGATCGATGTTTCGGCTGTGGTGCTTGTATAGCACTATGTCCAGTGCACGTTCTTCGTCTTGAACAACGAATGGTCTACGTCGATGAACCAAATTGTACACATTGTCGACTTTGTATTCCTTCTTGTCCTGTTTTTGCTCTTGAATTAACACCGTGTGAATAATATGAACGTTGCATTGATCGGAGGAACGGTTGAAGCGCTGTTGCTTGCGCTTGAATTATCATCAACTCATCAAGTCTACATCATCGAATTAGAAGCAGAAATCGGATTACCTGTACGTCATCCAGGACGTTTCCTTGAACTTGACCTCTTGCAGAATTATTTTTCAGATGAACACATTACCTTCCTTTGTCCACAACAAAACGAGGACGGCTGGGGTTGCAGATGGGAATGGATCGGTAAACACTTGGCCGCAAAAGCTGCGAGAGAAAACATCACCTTTCTTTCTCGAACAAGAATTCTTTCCCACCACCATCATCAACAAACCCATCTTCTCAATCTTTCAACGAACGAGCGAGATTTTCCTCCAGAACTCGAAGTCCAACATGTTGTGTTGATGTCGCCAAATGCATTGCAAGGCCCTGGAAAACTCCAACACAATTGTCTGAAAGATGCATTGAAAACCTATCCAATTCCACCCTCAACACATTGGTACGGTGGAACACTTCCCACCACATCTCTTCCAACAGGCGCAACGGCCGATCTCCTCCTTTCGCGTGGTGATGGCTTAACGGAATGTTGGTGGCTGACATCACCAACCTGGCAACCTCAATCTGGATTTATTGAAACCTGTGAGGTTGAACTTCCAATCAATCTTGAGGAAATCTCGTTTGATGCTTCAGTTCAACGAGCTGTTTCATTCGCGAAACATTTCGTGTAAATCGTACAATTAGGTGTGGCTAGAAACACCACTTTCTTAGGGTCTACTTGCTCGCAAAGGTGTAACGCCTTTGGCGTTGGTGATGCAGATGGGGGAGCAGGTAACAGCGAACACACAAAAATTGGGTACTTCACAATCCCCCAACAAAGCCCAGACACCCTCGACGAAAACACGAGGAAACAAGGAATGGAAATCCCTTATCACAGAATTTCAACAACCACACGTTGGTCGAGCCGTATGGCAGATCGTGAACACCCTCGTTCCACTCCTTACACTCTGGATTGCAATATATTTCATGAAAGACATCTCTTTTTGGTTGTGCATTCCACTTGCCATGCTCGCCGGACTTTTCCTCGTGCGAGCGTTCATCATTTTCCATGATTGTGGTCATGGTTCGTTTTTCAAATCGAAGAAAGCCAACAGCATTGTTGGCTTCATCACCGGCGTTCTTACCTTTACACCGTACCGTCAATGGAGCTGGGAACATGCAAGGCACCACGCAACCAACGGTGATTTGGACAGGCGCGGTATTGGCGATATTTGGACACTCACCGTGGAGGAATATGTTTCATCTTCGAAGAGGATCAAACTCAGTTATCGTTTCATTCGCAACCCCTTCATCCTGTTCCTCATCGCCCCACTTTTCTTGTTCATCATCCTTCAGCGAATTCCAAATTCAAAAGGTAAGGCCAGGGAAAAGCGCTCAGTTCACATCATGAATGCGACCCTTGTTTTGTGGTGTGTTGGTATGAGCATGATCTTTGGCTTCCTCCCATGGTTGACCATTCAACTCACCATGATGGCGGTTGCAGCAGGCTTTGGATTGTGGCTGTTCTATGTACAACACCAATTCGAGGACACGTATTGGGCCAACGGTAACGAATGGGACTACACTGCTGCTGCCATGGAAGGGAGCAGTTACTACAATCTGCCAAGGATTTTGCAGTGGTTTTCTGGAAACATTGGATACCACCACATCCATCATCTCAACCCACTCATTCCCAATTACAACTTGGAACGTTGTCACCACTCAGACCCTTACTTCCAACAAGCACCCGAGTTGCGTTTCTTCAACAGCCTCAAAACCATCAAACTCAGGCTTTGGGATGAGGTCAATGGAAAAATGATCAGTTTCCGGGAACTCAAACAACAACTTGCCCTTCAAGAAGCCAAACCCATCGCTTCTTGAACCTCAGATTTGAAACGGTTAATCTCTTCAACGTTGAAAGACTGCGAAGAATCATGACGCAGAAGTTGTACCTGCAGGATATTGAAGCGGCCTATGCGCGGCAGTTTGATGCCACTGTGGTCGATGTCTCTGAAAACACCGTCATCTTGGACAGAACCCTCTTCTATCCACTTGGAGGTGGACAACATTGGGATACAGGAACCCTCACGGGTCCGAACGGTGACCTTTTCGTGTCCGAAGTTCGAGGTCGTGGTGATGTTCATCATTCGGTGGAAGAAGGCCACCAATTGAAGGTCGGCGACGAAGTTCGTGGCACCATTGATTGGGAGACACGTTATGCGCACATGCGAATGCATACTGCGCAACATCTCGTCAGCGGTTTAGCATACGAGATGTTCAATGGTGTTCGAACGGTGGGCAACCAGATTCATGCGGACCGTTCCCGCATCGATTTCAACCCCATTTCCTTTGATGAAGCGATGCTCGCCGATCTGATCGGGGCAGCCAATGAACGCATTGATGCTGGTTTGGAGGTCACCGATACCGTCATGACTCGTGACGAAATCAATGCCATCATGCCCGCCGACCGAACCAACATGGATTTGCTTCCAGCGAGTGTGAAGGAACTTCGAATTGTGCAAATTGGGGACCGAGTGGACATGTGCCCCTGTGCAGGAACGCACGTGAGCAACATCAACGAACTCGGCCACATTCAATTTCTTGGGAAGAAATCCAAAGGAAAAGGTACGCAACGCGTAAGCTACACGCTCGAACAAAGTCAACATCTTCGAAAACCCTCAACAGTGGTTCTCTAATCGCGCCCGGCGAAACAGTTGTACCAATTCATATTGGTGTGCACACCCAACCATACGCCATTACGAGGCGCCAATATACGAAAACAACACCATCACCCAAATAAAAAGGAAAAAACCGAGCGTTAAACTCCAAGCACCTGAGGCCTTTCCTCCTTCATTGTAAGGAGGTGGTAGGTTGAATGCGATGAAAGGCCAAGCAAGAACCGATAAGAACAGATTGCACAGCGAAAGAATAAGCAAATCATCTCCCCCAAAAACACTGTCCAATACAGGTATTTTTTGGAAAGTGTCAGCGATTTGAAAAAACACCACCAACGAGAAGAAGAGTGGAAAGAACGCTGGACCGATCAAACCGATCCAATAATACCGGTCTCTTTTTCCACGCGGCAACGGTGAATGCTCCCACGCCGGGTAGGCTGTTGCAGGACTTTTTTCTTCATCCTCACTCATGATCTCTCCCAACCTATACAATTCCGTTGAATGTAACGGCAACGTAGGCCATTGGGGTGACGACAATCACCACCCATAGG
>MDTE01124322.1_pt1 | contig 17046 bp, 17 predicted proteins | sample 811231 | NCBI WGS metagenome assembly MDTE01 (sample SAMN05326651, study PRJNA326480) | marine metagenome | isolation source: seawater | place: Indian Ocean: Red Sea | collected 2010
ATATTTTTCATTTTTTGGTATATTTTCAACTCCTTTAAATTCTACTTTTGTATTTAAAAAAATTCTTAAAATAAAAACCACATAATAGCCTAAAAATTTTCCAAATAATAAAGTGATTTTTGCAGGAAGGAAAAGAGCAGGAATTGCAATTAAAAAAACAACAATAATTCCTGAATATAAAAATAAATTAAATAATAATGACCTTAAAAATAACATTAAAAATTTCTTATTAATTGTTTATTAAGTTTTCCAAACTTTGTCTTTTTCTAATTATTTTATGTTTTGAGCCTTTAACCATTATTTCCGCTATGGTTGGTCTAGAATTATAATTTGAAGATAAGGACATACCATAAGCTCCAACATTTACTATTCCTACATAATCACCAGTTTCTAGTTTAGAAAAATTTTTCTTATTCAAAAATTTATCAGAACTTTCACAAACTGGACCTACAAAGTTAATATTTTTTTTAAATGTATTATGAGTTTTTTTTAATGGGATAATTTGATGTGTAGCACCATACAGCGCAGTTCTCATAAAATTATTCATACCAGCATCTAAAATAATAAAAATTTTTTTATTGCTTTTTTTTATATGAATAACTTTAGCAATTAAGATACCTGCATTACCAATAATAAATCTACCTGGTTCAAAAATAATTTTAGTTTTTTTGTTTTTTATAAATTTATTTACTGCCTTTGCATATTCTGACAAATTAATCTGCTTTTCTTTTTTTGAATATGAAATACCCAAACCTCCTCCAAGATCAATAAATTTAAAGTTTATTTTTGTTTCGTTGATTATTCTATTGATAACAGATAATACTTTTTTAAAAGGTTGAACATTTGTTATTTGACTTCCAATATGCACACTCAATCCATCCAATTTTAAGTTTTTCATCCTCATAATTTTTTTGCTTAAATTTATAAAATCTTTATATAATAAACCAAATTTTTCATCTTTCCCGCCTGTGGAAATTTTTTGATGAGTTTTACCGGTTACATTTGGATTAAGTCTTATTCCAATAGAAATTTTTTTAGAAGTTTTTTTTAATATTTTATTGATTAGATTAACTTCACTTTCGGATTCAACATTAATTAAAAGTACACCTTTTTTTATTGCCATTCTTATTTCTTCTTCAGTTTTTCCAATACCAGAAAAAACTATTTTTTTATTATCAAAACCAACTTTTACAGCTTTCAATAACTCTCCTATAGAAACAACATCAGCTCCAGAACCCATTTTTTGTAACTCTTTTAGTAAACTAAGGTTTGAATTTGATTTTACTGAAAAGCATATAATTGGATTTACAGTTCTAAATGCATTATTTAAAGCTTTTAAATTGCTTAGTATCTGTGAATGAGAATAACAATAAAAAGGAGTCCTATATTTTTTAGCAAGTTTTATTGCCAATACATTATCTATCCAAAGGTTATTTTTCCTAAGATTTATGAAGTTCATTTTTTAAATTATTTTTATATTTTTAATATAAATGACCTGAGATTTATATTCAGGTTCACTTTTTACTCCACACGCAGCACACAGTACGCAAATTAAAATAATTATATATAATTTTTTTATCATTTAAATTCCTTTTTCAATCTAGATATCATTTTTTTTATATTTTTAGTAGCAGTTCCTCCATAGGAAGATTTTGAATTTACTGAATTTTTAACATCAAATACTTTCATTACTTTTTTATCAAGGTCATTTTTTACCTTTTTAACCTCATCAAAACTTAATTGATTTAATTTCTTTTTTTTTCTTTCAGAATAATTTACTAATCTAGCTGAAACTTTATAAGCATCTCTGAACGATAAATTATTATTTTTAACTAAATAATCTGCAAAATCAGTAGCGGTAGTATAACCTTCATTAGCCAATTGTAGCATTCTTGCTTTATTAGGTTCTAAATTTTTAACGAGCTCATTAGTTATTATTAATGATTCCAAAAGAGTATCATAGCTACTAAACACCAAAGCTTTATCTTCTTGCATATCTTTGTAGTACGATAAAGGCAAACCTTTCATCGTAGTTAACATAGCTTGCAATGATCCAAAATTTTTTCCTGCCCTACCTCTTATTAATTCTGCGGGGTCTGGATTTTTTTTTTGTGGCATTATAGAAGATCCAGTTAGCATTTTGTCTTTAAGTCTAATCAGCTTAAATATATCAGAGTTCCAAATAACTAACTCTTCAGCAAATCTTGATATATGCATAGCACATATTGAAGCAGAAGATAAAAAATCTATGGCAAAATCTCTATCAGATACAGAATCTATAGAATTCTCAGTTGGTTTTTTAAAACCTAATCTTTTAGATGTAAAATTTCTATCTATTTTATAAGAAGTACCAGCTAAGGCTCCCACTCCAAGTGGGCATTCATCAATATAATTAATATTACTAGAAAATCTTTTTTTGTCCCTTTTAAACATTTCCACATATGCTAGCAAATAATGTGCAAATGAAATTGGTTGAGCATTTTTTAAATGCGTGAATCCAGGCATTATTGTATTTACATTGTTTGATGATTTTTTTAAAAAATTTTTTATTAAATTGTCCAGATTATTATTTATTTCTTCAGAAGCTTTTTTAATCCACAATTTAAAATCTGTGATTACTTGATCATTCCTTGATCTCGCTATATGCAAGTAACCCGCATCACTTCCTATAAGTTCAAAAAGTCTTTTTTCAATATTTAGATGTATATCCTCATATTTTTTTTTGAAGCTGAAATTATTATTTATAATTTCTTTTTTTATTTTTTTTAAACCAAATAAAATTTTTTTTCCCTTTCTTTTATCAATTATTTTTTGTCTAATTAACATTTGAGTATGTACCATTGACCCAAGTATATCTTCTTTAAATAATCTTTTATCAGTCTCAATAGATGCGCCAATTTTCTCAAAAATTTTTGAAGGTGCATTATTAAATCTACTACTCCAAACAGTTTTATTTTTGTTTTTCATGTGTTAAATTCTAACTTCAATGTTAATAAACCAGCAAATTATAAAATCTTTAATTTTTTTATTCTGTTTTAGTATTTTTTCATCAATAGCACAAACGAATGAAGATGTTCCACTCAATAATATGGTAATAAATGAAATTCCGAAGCCTATCACGTCCATTATATTTGAAGATTTTTCAGGTAAAGAAATAAACATAAACGAGTATCGTGAAAAACTAGTAATCCTAAATTTTTGGGCAACATGGTGTGCTCCTTGTAAAAAAGAAATGCCATCTTTAGACAAACTTTTTCAGAATGATAGATTCAAAAATCTAAAAATTTTTGCCGTAAACATGGAGAAACCTAATAGATCTAAAACTAAGAAATTTTTTGATGATTTAAATATTAAAAAATTACCAATTTTTTTTGATTATAATTTAAATTTTGTTAAGCAATTCAAGTTAAGAGGTGTTCCAACTACAATTTTAATCAACAAAAAGGGAGAAGAGTTTGCTAGAATCGTAGGAGAAGCAAATTTTGAAGATGAAAGGTTTTTAAAATGGTTATTAAATTATGACTGATTATAATTTAAATGTAACTTCTGTGTTTCCTTTATCCAAAAACAAACCTCAGCAGGCGATTGTTTTATGTCATGGATATGGAGGCGATGGAAAAGATATAAGCGTTCTTGCAATGAATTGGCAACGTTTTTTGCCAAACGCTATTTTTTTGTGTCCAGATGCTCCAGAAATTTGTTCAGTTAATCCAAATGGATATCAATGGTTTGATTTAGCATCGGATAAAGAAGAAATAATTTTAGAGAAGTCTTTAATAGCAGAAGAAAAATTAAATATATTTCTTAATCAAATATATAATAATTTTCAATTAGAGCCATCCAAATTAGCATTGGTAGGATTTAGTCAAGGATGCATGATATGTATTCAGGTTGGTTTAAAGCAAAAGAGAGAAATAGGTTGTATCATTGGTTATTCTGGTAAAATAATTAATCAAAATCATTTATCTAGCAATATTATAACAAAACCCAAAATATTTTTAATGCACGGAACAAATGATGAGATAGTTTCACCAACACATTTATTAGATTCAAAAGAATTTTTAAAAAAAAATGGAATAAAAATTAAGTCTAAACTTTTTAAAGATTGTGAACATCGAATTCCAGTTGAAGGAGCAAGTCTTGGTTTAGGTTTTTTAAAAAAAAATCTTTTATAATTGAAACATTTTGTTAACAAACTTTTTCTTGCATAATTTATTTTAATCCGTTAACTTATTATTATGATTATATCAGCTTCTGAAAAGGTGCCATTAGAAAAATGTCCGGCCTTAGTATTAAATGCCGATTTTCGGCCTTTAAGTTATTATCCTTTATCATTGTGGTGTTGGCAGGATGCCGTGAAGTCAGTTTTTCTCCAAAGAGTTAGCATCGTGTCAAACTATGAAAGAAAAATCAGAAGCCCTTCTTTTGAAATGTGTTTGCCTAGTGTTATTGCTTTAAAAAATTTTATAAAACCTTCTGAGCATCCAAGCTTTACCAGATTCAATGTGTTTTTAAGGGATAAATTTACTTGTCAGTATTGCGGAGATAAAAAAGATTTAACATTTGACCATCTATTACCAAAATCAAAGGGTGGTGTCACTGATTGGGAAAATGTTGTTACAGCATGTTCAACTTGCAATGTTAAAAAAGGCGGAAGACTTTATTCCAATTGTGAAATGAAACTATACAAAAAACCTTTTAGACCGACTGTAGATGATTTACATCAAAACGGAAGAAATTTTCCTCCTAATTTTTTACATGAAAGCTGGATGGACTACCTATATTGGGATGTAGAACTTCTACCTTAAAAATAATTAATTGTTTTGCAATTTCTGTAGAGTTTAAAAAATACAATAGCTAAAATAAACGAAATAATAACATTAATTGCAGCAAGAGAAAAACCTAATATTTTAAAACTAACATTTTTACAACTTATATTGTTTTGTTTTAATTCTTTTAAAATCTGTTCTTTAGACAGCGATTCTGAAAGATTATTCGAAAAACACGATAAAGACTCTTCAAAAAACCCCTGCTCTATGCCAAAATGATAAAAAGCCAATGCTGAACTAACAAAGAAAATTAAACATAAAAGAAATAAAGTAATTTTTTCATAACCCTGGGTAACTAATAATTTTAGTATTAAAAACGTTGATAGAAAGTAAGGAATTCGTTCGTAAAGGCATAATTTACAAGGTTTATGACCTAATTTATATTCTATTATAAAAGCAGAAATCAAAGCTAATAAAATAAATATTAGTATACTAAATAAAACTTTTTTGTTTATCCTTTTAGTCATTCTATTTTAGAAATAAAAAGTAAATTATTAATGCTATTAAAATAATTACTAAAGAAATAAAAATACCCCACTTTGTTACTTGTTTATCTAAAAGAGGTCCTATTTTTTCTCCGAATTTATAAGTCAAATATGCTACTAAAAAAAATCTTAACCCTCTTGTTACAAAACATATAAAAATAAAAGATAATAAGTTAAAATGAATAATTCCGCTTGAAATAGTTAAAAGCTTAAATGGTAAAGGCGTGAAACCTGCAGTTATTAATATACTTATCCAAGCAAGAAGACCGCCTCCAGTTGCAAATCTTTCTTTAAAGGATTCGGAATAATCATAACCATAAAATTCAAAAATTTTTATTGCCATTTCATTTAAATTGTAACCAATATAATAGCCAAACAAGCCACCTAATACTGAAAAAATAGTTGCTATTAAAGCTATATTAATAAATTCTTTTTTTTTTGATATTACCATTGGAATTATCATTACATCTGGTGGTATAGGAAAAAAAGAACTTTCAATAAATGCTTCAATGGCGAGAGCTGGTTTTGCATACTTATGTCCTGCCCATTCAACACATTTATCATAGAATTTTTTAATCATCTTAGTTAAATTTTTATAAAGCTATTTCCAAAAGCCTTCTCCCATTTTTTTTCTGACATTTCATTAAAGGTTATATCTAAATCAATATCTCCTAAAATCCAATGATCTCTTTCCATTTCTCCTTCCAATTGTCCTGCTCCCCATCCACTATAACCAAAAATAATCAAACTTTTTTTTGGACCTTTATTTTCTGCTATATCAAATAGAATATTATAATCTTGACTTATTGATACTTTACCATATTTTTTGGTAGTATCACTTTTATATTCAACTGAATGTAATATAAATACTTCTTGTGGATCAACTGGCCCGCCCCAAAATATTGGAACATTTATATTAAATAATTTCTCTCTTTCTTCAGAAGTGTTTAAAGAAGGATCAATTAACAACGCTATAGGCATAATACCTAAACGTTTATTTATTGTAAGTCCCCAAGCTCCATTTTTGTCACTTTCCAACATGACAATTACGGATCGACTAAACCTATCATCTCTCATATTGTCTGTAGCAATTAGAAAGTGTTCTTTTACACTACTGTAAAATTTACCCTTTAGGTAATTTTTTGGACCATCCGCAAACGTAATATTGTTACTAATTATAGATATTTTTAATATAAAAATTAATAATAATAATATTCTTTTCCTCATAAAATCTTTATACTAACACATATGAATGTTGTTACAGATATAATTCTACCTTTAGCTTTGGCCTTTATTATGTTTGTTCTTGGTTTAGGTTTAACTGGTGCAGATTTTTTAAGAGTAGCAAAGCAACCTCGAGATTTTTTTGTAGGATCTTTTTTACAAATTATTTTATTACCTATTATAGCTTTTGCACTTGTTAAGATATTGCCAATACCCTCAGCGTTAGCAGTTGGAGTAATGATTATCGCCGCTGCACCCGGAGGAGTCACTTCAAATTTACTTACACACTTTGCAAAAGGCGATGTGGCTCTGTCAATATCACTTACAGCAATAATTAGTTTATTATGTGTTTTTACAATTCCGTTTATTGTTTTAACATCTGCTAATCTGCTAGATCCTTCAAACATAGACAAAAATATTTCATTAATTAACATGTCAATAAATATGTTTTTAATTGTTACTGTTCCTGTAATTTTAGGCATGTTATTTAGAAAAACTTTTTATGGGACTGCTTCAAAATTTGAACCTACAGCTAGAAAAATATCTATTTTCCTTTTCATACTTGTTTTATTGGGAGCTATTGCAGCGGAAAGAGAAAATATAATATCTTACTTTGCTCAAGCTGGCTTAGTAACTTTATTACTTAACGTAATTATGATGATCGTAGCATATTATGTTGCGCAATTACTTGTTTCAGGAACTAAACAAAAAAAATGTATTACAATTGAGTGTGGTTTACAAAATGGAACATTAGCATTATTTGTAGCAACATCTATTTTTGGTGGTGGGTTATATGTTATTCCTGCAGCCACTTATAGCTTAATCATGTTTATCACATCTTTGATATTTATATATATAGTTAGAAAAACTATTTAAATAGATAGACAAACAAATAAATTATTTATTAAGATTATTAAAAATGAAAAATGGGCGAATGGCGGAACTGGTAGACGCGCAGGACTCAAAATCCTGTGGTAGCAATACTGTGAGAGTTCGATTCTCTCTTTGCCCACCAAAACTATATGAATTTAAAAGAATTTAATAATTTAACTGATTTATTTTTTTATCAGGCGGAAAATCAAAAACCAAATGATATTTTTCTAGAATGGCTCAATGCAATTAACAGAAAAAAATATACTTGGTCAGAAACAATTTCTAATGTGTATAAAGTTGCAAATACAATAAAAAAATACTCCAAGGAAGGAGAAAGAGTTCTTCTAGTTTCAGAAAATAGACCTGAATGGCTTATAACAGATATCGCAATAATGCTATCGAAAGCTATAACGGTTCCAGCATATACTACCTATACAGAAAATGACTATAAATATTTAATCGAAGATTGTCAGCCTACTATTGTTGTTGTCTCTAATAATGCTATGCACAAAAAATTAGAAAGAACTATTAGTGAAAAAGATTTTATTAAATGTGTAATTACTTTTGATAATGTTGCAAGAGGAGATAACAACAAAAAATATTTAGACTTTGAAAGTATAATTAAAAACAAATTATTAGAAGAAGAAAAAATAAAAAAAACAAATTTAATAAGAAATTCTCCAGCATGTATTATATATACTTCAGGCACAGGTGGAAATCCTAAAGGCGTCGTTTTAAGTCATGGGGGCATATTAAACAACTTAGAAGGAGCAAAAGAAATTGTGGAACCTCTAATTGATAAAAGACCAGTCTTTTTAACATGGTTACCATTATCACATTCATACGAACATACTGTGCAGTTTGTACAAATAGCAGTTGGAGCTAAAATATTTTATGCTGAAAAAATAGAAAAACTTTTAGATAATATTTCAGAAGCTAAACCAACAATCATGACTGCTGTTCCTAGATTCTATCAAAATCTATATAACAAAATAAATATCAGTATAAATAAAGCTACAGGACTTAAATACAAATTAATTAAAATGACAGTCCATTTAGGCAAAAAAAATTTATTACGAAAAGAGATAAATTTTTTTGAGAAATTATTAAATTTGTTTTTAGATTTTTTGGTAAGAAAAAAAATAAAAAAACAATTTGGTGGTAATCTAAAAGCCTTTGTATCTGGAGGCGGAGCATTAGATAAAGAAATTGGTGAATTTTTAAATGCTATTGGATTGCCTACTTTACAGGGTTATGGTTTAACCGAGACATCACCAGTAGTAAGCTGCAACCCGATTCAAAATATAAAAATTGAAACTGTTGGACCACCGTTTAAAGGAAATGAAGTAAAAATAGCCGAAGATGGAGAAATACTAGTTAAAGGAGAGAATGTGATGATAGGGTATTGGAATAATGAGTTAGAAACGAAGAAAGTTATAAAAGATGGTTGGTTGTATACCGGCGATATTGGTGAAATAAATCCAAAAGATGGCTATTTAAAAATTACTGACCGCAAAAAAGATATTATTGTAAGCGCAGGAGGAGACAACATTTCTCCAGCAAAAATTGAAAACTTACTTTCAAATTCTGAAGCAATAGATCAATGTATGGTATATGGAGACAAAAAAAATTATCTAGTTGCGTTAGTGGTTCCTGTAAAAGAATTTAAAGGTAATAAAGATAAAATAGTTAAAATAATAAATGAAATAAATGAAAATTTAACTTTAGTAGAAAAAATAAAAAAATTTCATTTAATTGAGGAAAATTTTACAATTGAAAATGGTCTATTAACACCCACGATGAAAGTCAAACGAAACAAAGTAATTAGTAAATATAAAAATATATTAGAAAATTTTTATAAAAAATAAGTAAATTCTATTAATAATATTGAAAATATAAGGTAAAAAAACATTGTTATTACTTGTTTTTTTTAAAATTATAAAAATTTCAATTAAATTTTTATTTTTAAAAAAATTTTTAAAAATTTGTTAACAGAATTAACGTTTGACATAACACAAAATATACATAAAGCTAAAAATAATGAACGAATCATTTGATTTGTTTTAATTAAAACAAACAGGGAGCTTAGAATGGCTAAACGTAGAAAAAAGAAAAAAGGTAAAAAGAAAAAAGGCAAGAAAAGAAGAAGAAGAAGATAAATTAAATCTTTTTTCTTAAAAATTTGCACCTCCCAGTTTTGTCTGGGAGGTGTTTTTTATATAGGATTATCGGCTACAGTTTCATTACGTTTTAAGGCTTTATCCATTTTTATTTTTGCTTTATCACCTAAAACTACTTCAAATTCTGATTTTAATCTCTCGTAGGCTTTTTCGAAAAGTTGTCTTTCGCTATATGATTGCTCTGCTATTACATCAGTTTTTTTGTTTAAATCTTTTACAACCTCAGCCAATTCGTAAAGTTTACCTGAATTAATTTTTTGTTCATATTCTTGTGCTCTTCTGCTCCACATAGTTCTTCTTATTTTTGGTTTTATTTTTAAAATATTTATTGCTTTATTTATTTGATTTATGCTTGAAATAGGCCTTAAGTACGATTGTTGGTTAAGCGGTATACTCAAAGTTAACTTTTCTTTTTCAATTAAAACTTTGTAAAACGTTATATCGATTTCTCCTATTCTTGCCTTGTCAATTGAAAGAATCTTTCCTACTCCATGCTTGGGATAAACTACGTAATCTTTTATATTGTATTTTTTCTTTTCAGTAGGTTGTTTAATAATTTTTTTTATTTTAATTTTAGCTTCCCCACTCTTGAAAATATTTTGCTTATACGTGTCTTGCTCCATTGATTTCTTAGCAGCAATTTTTTTCTTAGCAGGATTATTTTTTGTTAATTTCTTTTTACCTTTTTTTCTTCCCATTTTTATTTTTAATCGCCTTTTCCTGGATTTTTGCTAAAATGCTTAAATTTATCTTTTTCTGTTCTCCACTTTTCTTGATCTTTAGGAACATCTTCTGGTCTTTTTTTAGTAATGTTTGGCCACTGATTGCTATAAAGCGTATTATGTTCTACCCATTTTTTTGCATCCTCTTCTGTATCAGGTTTAATTGCTTCGATAGGACATTCGGGTTCACAGACTCCACAATCTATGCATTCGTCGGGCTTAATTACTAGCATATTTTCCCCTTCGTAAAAACAATCAACAGGGCAAACTTCTACACAATCCATCAATTTGCACTTAATGCAATTATCATTAACTATATAAGTCATTTTTTATCCTTTCAATTTTTGAACTTTAGCTTTTACGATTCCGTTGTCTTTATCGGAAATATACAAAAGTCCACAAATTCTTCTGATCAGATTTGATTCATAATTATCAGCGATGCCGTCTGAATATACGATTTTCCATATAACTTCAATTATTTTTAGTCTAGATTCTAGTGTGTATTTTTTAATTTCTCTTGTAAATTCAACTATTTGATTTTGTTCTCCTTCTTTTTTTTCAGCATCAATCATTATTTTTTCTGCCTGATCTTGTCCTAGACTGATTAAATCAATCATAGCTTTCTTGATAATTTTTCTTTCCTCTTCTGTATATTTTTCATCTATTTTCGCGGCATGTATTAAAAGAGCTGCAATCAAAACATTTTTATTTTCTGGATTTTCATTTTCTTTTTTTTTAAACATTTTTTTAAACATTTATCTAAATCTTAATTCAGTTAATTTTTCAAAAGGACTATCTTTACTGACTTTTTTGTCTCTTTTCAATCCTTTAGATTTTTTTGTTCTAGGTTTGTAAATAAAAAATTCCTCTTTCTTTTCATCATTTTTTTTCAATTTATAGTCCATAAGCTCCATAAGTTTAAAGAAATTTTCTTTACTACAACCAATTAAATTAATCATATCCGAGTCAATTTTAAATTCTCCATTTTTACTATTTTCAATAATTTTTAAGAACAATCTTTCTAAAATGTCTACTCTTATATAAAAATTTTCAAAATTTTCAAAACCACATATCAAAAGGAATTTTTTATTAATTTTTGACTCATTTTTTAAAAAGTTTAAGCCAGATTTTGGAATAGTATATTTTTTATCTGCAGAAAAGTATAATTTCCATAGTTTTACTCTAAGATTGACAGCACTTGGTTTTAGCATTTTTGGAAGAAAAATGTGGTATCTTCCTATTTTTATCCCTTCTTTTCTTAAGTCTGACCTATCTTCCTTAGATATATTTTTTACTATCTTTTGAACTAAATTTCTTTTTATTATTCCATTGTTTTCAAATAGTTGATAACAAAGTGCACGCACATAATTATTTTTAAACTTTGCTTTACTTAAATTAACAAGATTTGATAAGTTTGTTGAAATTTGTTCATTTAATTTTTTTTCTAAATAAATTTTTAATTTTTCTTTCGATTCATTATCGATTGCCTCATCAACCAAAAGTTCTATTTTTGGATTTAAATAATCTTTTCCTTTAGAAAGATAAGCTATAGGACTACTCATCCAATATATTTTATGATCTTCATTGATTTCAAAAGTGTCGCTTTCAATTATTTTGTTCACTCTCCTAATCAATTCAGGCGCAATTGCCTGTCTAGCTGCTTTTTTTAAAGATTTAATATCAGTTTTTAATGATCCAGTTTTAAGATCTAAATCTAATTTCATTCCATTTAATCGACCTATATATTGATCATCAATAATAACTTCATTTTCGTTTTTAATTTTAGTTCCCAGTACAATGTCCTGTTTTAAGCTTCTTGATAAAATGCTAATTCTTTTATCTATAAAGCTTTTTGTTAATTCCTCGTGAAGCTTATCTGACAACTTGTCTTCAATATATTTAGTTCTTTCTATCCAATAATCCGGATTACTACTCCATCCTTTCTTATTTGCGACATAAGACCATGTTCTCACATATGAAATTCTGTTTGCTAAAGTGTCAATATTTCCATCATACCTATCCAAATTTTGAAGTTGTGTTTTCATATAATCATTTGATACTTTTCCAGATTTAGAAGTTAAGAATTCAAAAACTTTTTTTACTACTTCTAAATGGTTACCGTAGGCCTTTTTAGAAAAGTCTGGAATTTGACAGCATTCCCAAAGAGTTTTTATAAAATTTTTTGAATTTTCAATCTTGACATCATTGTTTTTGAACAGAGATTTGAGAACTCTTTCATCCTCACAATCATGAATTCTTTTTAAAAATTTATTATCAGTTTTTTTCTCTAGAGAAGCAATTAGATTTTCCAAACTATCAAAATTGATTTCAGAATTTCTCCAATACAGCATTTCAATATTGTTAAGTTTATGTTTTTCTAATCTTTCAATTTCTTCAGAGGATAGTTGTCTGCATTCGCCAGTTATTCCAAAAGTACCATCATTAATGTGTCTTCCTGCTCTTCCTGCTATTTGAGATATTTCACTTAGATTTAACTTTCTAGTTTTTTTACCATCAAATTTTTTTAAATTTGTAAAACTCACATTTTCTATATTCATATTTATTCCCATTCCTATAGCATCAGTTGCGACCAGAAAGTTTGCGTCACCTGATTGATACAGTTCAACTTGCGAGTTTCTGGTTTTTGGACTTAAGGAACCCATAATTACAGCAGCTCCACCTTTTTGTCTTCTTACAAGTTCTGCAATTGCATAAACTTCATCTATAGAAAAAGCAATTAAGGCAGTTTTTGGATTCAATCGTGATATTTTTTTATATCCACTGTATGTTAATTTTGAATATCTTTCTCTATTAACAAACTCAACATTGTTAATTAAAGAAGACATTACGTTTTTTATAGAATGAGAGCCAAGAAACATTGTAAGTTTTTCTCCTCGAGAATTTAACAATCTGTCAGTAAAAATATGACCTCTCTCATGATCTGCGCACATTTGTATTTCATCAACAGCTAAAAAATCTACCAATAAATCTTTTGGCATCGATTCTGCTGTGCAAATATAATACTTAGGTGATTTAGGTATTATTTTTTCTTCTCCAGTAATTAAAGCAACTTTTTCGTTGCCGACTTTATTTACGCATTTGTCAAAGATTTCCCTGGCCAGCAGTCTTAGCGGAAAACCTATAATTCCGCTTTCATAACTTAACATTGTCTCAACAGCTAAATGTGTTTTTCCTGTATTTGTAGGTCCCAATATCGCAGTAATTTTTTTAAAACTGTTTTCCATAAATTGTGTCTGATTTTTTGTATTACACTACATTTAGATTTTCATAAGGAACAAAAGATGATTAAAATGTGACCGAATCATCTCGATAAAAGTTCTCCTTTTAAGTAATTTGAAATTAATTCTAGCATAATATTAAAGAATTCAATAACTAATTTTTTTGGCATAATAGTGAACCATGGAAACCTATCTTTGGAAAATTGATAAAGAAAAATTAAAAAAAACTAATTTATCATTATATTCTAATTTTATTAACCAGCATTATAAAATTAATTTAGGTGATAATTTTAATAAAATTTGGGAATGGTCAGTAGCTAACCCTAAAATTTTTTGGAAATCTATTTGGGATTTTACTAATATAAAAGGCCAGTTAGGGAATATTGTTTTAGAAGAGTCAGATATTTTTTTTAAAAATAAATTTTTTCCTGATACCAAGCTTAATTACGCAAAAAATATTTTAAAAAAAAATAATGAAGAGTCAGCAATTATATTTAAAAGTGAAAATGGATATAAAGAAAATTTATCTTGGAAAGCTTTAAATTTGAATGTTTCTAAAATATCTAACTGGCTGGAATCTAATGGAGTAAAAAAAGGCGACAGAATAGCTGCTTATCTACCAAATATACCAGAAACAGTGACAGCTTATATTAGCACTTCAGTCCTAGGAGCAATCTGGTCTTCTTGTTCGCCTGATTTTGGAACAGCCGGTGTTATAGATAGATTTTCACAAATATCTCCCAAAATATTATTTATCGGAGATAAGTATTTTTATAATGGAAAAAAAATTAACATAATAGATAGGCTACCTGAAATTTTAAATAAGGTACCGTCTATTCAAAAAGTTGTAATAGTTAATTATCCAGGAACTGATAATGAAAAAAATAAAAATCAAAATATAGAAACATTTAAATGGAATGAATTAATTGATGTTAAAAATCAAAATAAAATTAAATACGTTTTATCAGATTTTAATGATCCGTTGATGATTCTTTATTCTAGTGGGACAACAGGTAAACCAAAATGTATTTGCCATGGAACTGGCGGAGTTTTACTTCAACACAATAAGGAATTACAGATACATTCTGATATAAAAGACGGAGATCGTGTATTTTATTTTACAACTTGTGGATGGATGATGTGGAACTGGTTAGTTGGAGCTCTTTCATCAGGAGCAACCATTTTGTTATTTGATGGTTTTCCAATGTACAAAGAAGATGATTTACTATTTAAATTTGCGAACGAAGAAGAAATTACACTTTTTGGAATAAGCGCTAAATATATTGATGCTATAAATAATAAAGGGGTATTTCCAAGAAAAAAGTATGATTTTTCAAAATTGAGAACTATTTGTTCAACAGGTTCGCCCCTATCAAAAGAAGGATTTAATTATATTTATAGCAAAGTTAAAAAAAATGTTCATTTGTCATCTATTTCAGGTGGAACAGACATCGTATCTTGTTTTGTTTTAGGAAACTTATTTCAACCTGTTTATGAAGGAGAAATACAAAACAGAGGTTTAGGTATGGATGTAGATATTTTTGATGAAAAAGGCAATTCAATCAAAAACAAAAAGGGTGAACTTGTTTGTAAGAAACCTTTCCCCTCCATGCCAGTTAAATTCTGGAATGACGATAAAGATAAAAAGTACAAAGCTGCTTATTTCGAAAAATATAAAAATGTATGGCATCATGGAGATTTTGCAAAAATAACAAACAATGGAGGATTTATAATATTTGGTAGATCCGATACAACACTGAATCCCGGTGGCGTTAGATTAGGGACGGCAGAAATATATAATGTAGTTGAGGAATTAGCAGAAATTCAAGAGTCAATCGTTATCGGGCAGGCCTGGGAAAATGATATTAGAATAATATTATTCATAGTACTTAATGAAGGTTATTGTTTAACCGAAGATGTGAAAAAAAAAATTAAAAAAGCTATTAAAAGTAAAGCTTCACCAAGACACGTCCCTTCAAAAATAATATCTATTTCAGAAATTCCCAAAACAAAGAATGGTAAACTAGTGGAATTAGCTGTTAAGCAAACTATAGAGGGAGAGACAATTAAAAACTTGGAAGCCTTAGCTAATCCAGGTAGTTTGGAACAGTTTAAAAATATTAAAGAATTGTATGAGTAAACTAATTAAAGAACAAATAAAAATACTAAAACCATCCGCGACCCTTGCTATAAACGAAGAGTCAAAAAGATTAAGCAAGAATGGAAAAAAAATCTTCAAGTTTGGTTTTGGCCAATCACCTTTTCCAATACCAGATTCAATAGTTTTAGAGTTAAAAAATAATGCACAAAAAAATACTTATCTTTCAATGCAAGGGCTTGAAGAATTGAGAATCGCTATAGCTAATGATTTAAATAAAAATAATGGTAACAATTTTAGTGAGGAAGATATAGTGATTGGTCCAGGAACAAAAGAACTAATGTTCCTGATGCAAATTCTTTTTCAGGGGGAAATATTACTTCCAGCTCCAAGCTGGGTTTCATATCAACCACAAGCTTTTATTGCAAAAAATAAAGCTCATTGGATACAAACAAAAAATAGTTCTAATTGGTTTCCAACGCCTGAGCAATTAGAAGATAAGATAAAAAGTATAAAAGAAAAAAATATACTACTTTTTTTAAATTCACCTAATAATCCATCAGGTACAATTTGTGGAGATTTGGAAGGAATAGCTAGCGTTGCTAAAAAGCATAAATTAATTATACTTTCTGATGAGATATATTCCTATCTGACTTTTGATGATAAATATAAATCTATATCAAATTTTTATCCCGAGCGTACCATTGTTAGTTCAGGACTAAGTAAATGGTGTGGGGCAGGTGGGTGGAGACTGGGTTTTTTTGCGATACCAGAACCCCTAAAGGAACTAAGAGATAGTTTAAAAATTTTGTGCAGCGAATCTTTTTCTTCAGTTAGCGCTCCAATTCAGTTTGCTGCAATAAAAGCATATCAAGGCGATCATTCAATTTATTTAAAAGCAGTAAGAAAAATACTAGCTTTTGTAGGAAATTATGTTTATGAAAATTTAAAATCTAATTTAGTAAATATTACAAAACCACAAGGTGGATTTTATTTATTTCCAGAATTTACTAATGCCAAATTTGCTTCATCATCGGAAATGTGCAAAGACATTTTAAATAAAACTGGAGTTGCATTATTACCAGGTAGCGATTTTGGGTTGAATAGCAGCAAAATGATTGCAAGATTAAGCTATACTGATTTTGACGGAACTAATTTTTTAAATAATACTTTAGGTAGTAATAAACTAGATAATGCTGATTTAAAAAAATATGCACCAAATATAGTTGAAGGCATAAATGTACTAAAAGAATGGTCAAATTCACTTTAGATTCATTTTAAAATTGATATCCTTAGAGACATTAAACTTAGTTATTAATAATTAAAAAAGGGGAAAACAAATGAGAAAATTTATTTCCACTATTGCAGGAGCACTAATGATGTTTGCAATGTCTGC
>MDTE01031493.1_pt1 | contig 17045 bp, 19 predicted proteins | sample 811231 | NCBI WGS metagenome assembly MDTE01 (sample SAMN05326651, study PRJNA326480) | marine metagenome | isolation source: seawater | place: Indian Ocean: Red Sea | collected 2010
TCATCAAGTCATCATGTTTTACCATGTGTCCCCACTTACGAATGAAGTTACGAGTTGACCTGAGATTCTGAGCTAACCACTCATCACTTTCACGACCTTTCATGAATACTTGACCTGCTGGATTTCTAAGTGCTCCGTCCTTGAATCTTGAACCCCTACAGGTCATATGGTACACAAATCCTTTCCAAGTCTGAATTAATTCATATCCATTCAATACGAATCGATTGAATATATCAGAGTCCTCTTTTGATTGTGGTGCGTAAAGTGGGTCATGACCACCGATACTCGTGAAGTCATCCTTATATATCGCCCACGGAGCGAAGATACCATTTGTAATTGGTTTATTTTCAGATTTCAATTCACTAACACATTGTAGTAATCCTAACTCGTTGAACTCCTCAGGTTCTATACCGAAGTCTTTCAATACTTTCTCTGGCCCATCAGGATGTAGTGGTGGTTCAATTCTTGTTGCACTTACCACCTTACCTCGTTCCAAATGTTTTAGAACTTCCACATCCATACCAGGACAAGCATACATATCAGCGTGGTATATCATCACTATATCATTTGTAGCCATATCAACTAATGTATCATATAGTATTGTATGTCCCAATCTTTCAGGCCCTTCATTACGATGTATCTTGACATTTGGGTCTAATAAACAAACACTATTCATCCACTCCCAAGTACCATCATTTGAAAAATCATCTGCCCAACATATCTCATGGTCTGGCCCTAAGTTTCTTCTGATACTCTTGTAAGACCATTGTAAGTATTTAAGATTATTTCTACTTGGTTGTATAAAACTTATTTTTTTCATTTGTATTCCAAAATAATTCCTTCAAAGTCATCCATAATTTTTCCCTTTCTAGCAGTTGAACCTTTGGGTTCTCCAATAAATTTATTAATATTTATCTTTCCATCCATCTCTTCCATAAAATCCTTGACTGCTTTTCTAACGGCACTATAAAGACCATAATCATCCATCACAATGAAACCACCATCATTCAAGTGTTTTATTGACTCATGTAAATCACTCGTAACAGAACCATAATCATGATTACAATCTATGAATACAACATCCACGATTGGTAGCTCATCCCATTTTTTTTCTCCATAAACATCTCTTTTGATAAATTCTATATTGAATCTATTTCTATTATATGTTTTGGCATCATTCAGATAATTTCTATTTTGGTCAACTGCATAAACTTTGGTAAATAATCGACTCAATATACTGGTTGTAAAACCTTTATAACACGATACCTCAAGAACACTACACTCATACCATCTGTCGGTTTTGAAAGTATCAATCAAATCCATTTTAAATTTATGGGTTGTCGTATTTTTATCCGTTCTCTTGTCTCTTGACAGATTAATTCCGTTATATTCAGTCACTTAAAACCTTTTTCATATATTCTATAAATATCGATTCACTATAGTTAGATTCATAATTTTTCATGGCAGTTTTTGAACAATGGTCGTAAAAATCCCAATCCATGACTAACTTATCTGCCAACTCTCTGGCCCGTTCCATGTCATATAAATCAACTGATAAATCAGGTTGACATATTCTTTGTGGGTCTGAATCTACATAACCGATACAAGGTATTCCTAAAAATGCTGTATTAAGACAGAATGTACCAGCTGTTATGGCTGGCATTAAATGAACTGCAAATTTATATTCAGCTAATTTAAATATCCAATCCGTGAATTGAACATGAGGTAAAATATTCAATCTTGGTAATTGGTCATGAAGGTCAACATTTCTCATCTTCGGCATATCAATTGGATTGTTGTAAATATCAGCAATGAGATATGAATCGAACCCACCATACCATTCAGAACAATTACCACCAATCATTGTCTTATCTTGTTTCTTAACATTTCTAGCATCTAATAGATAATCTTCAATAATTAATGTCGGTATTGTATGAACAGGTGTGTTTGGTGCGACTCCACGATAGTATTTATAATCTGTTTTGTTCTCACTTAAAATACCATCCACACTATTTAAAATGTTTACATGATTTATTTGATGTTGTAATCCCATAGTTTGGTGAATCCAAGATGTTGCTTCTTGCATAAACCAAACCTTCTTACCTAAACTCCTTGATATCTCAACTAAATTTATTTGTAAAAGGTAATCTCTAAGTTGGGGTGATTTACTGATTAGTAATATAACATGGTCGTAATCCTTTTCACCATTATAATTAGATATTTGTGGAATTGGAAAATGGTCGGCCTGTAGAGCACACATTTGTGCAAACTCTGTTCTCATGTGTCGATAATCTCTCGGTACTTTACCTGTATGTCCTAATTCACTCAAAAATAGTATTTTCATACTACTGCTCTACCTTTCATCCTTTCCCAATCCCTATTTTTTCTAACCTTGTCATTGGTGTGTCGTACTGACCTTAAAACATCCACATCCAAATCGTAATCATCAGCTAAACTTATTAATGCTTCCAAATCTTTTGGTAAACAATGTCCACCAAAACCAAAGTCTTCATCATGACCTGGTACTGACCAATGTGAATATCCTAATCTTTCATCAAGGGTTGAATACTCCACCACCTTATCATAATCTATTTTCAATTTTTCACAAACTTGATAAATTTCGTTTGCAAAAGATACCTTAGTTGCCAGATATGTGTTAGTCATATACTTCACCATCTCAGCAGTTTTTGAACCTGTTTTTATTATATGAGCCTTTGGAAAAACATAACCATAAATTTGTCTTAATTTATTTGTACCCTTCCGTGTCCCACCAAGTATGATTCTTTTTTGATTTTTAAAATCCTCGATAAAGTTTGCCTCGGTAAGAAATTCAGGATTAAATATTACACTAATTTTTTTATACTTTTTATTTAGCCTGTCGGTTGTACCCGGTGATATTGTAGATTTAATCACAACAATCTTTTCTTTTGAATTGTGTTTATTAATATCATCGACCACACTCTCAACAATTTCGGTATTACAACTTCCATCCTTGTTCATCGGTGTTGGAACACATACAAAGATGACATCACACCTCTCAACAATTTTTTCTAAACTACAAGTACTCTTATCTAAATTGTATTTATCATATGTTTCTAATTCATAATATGGTTCAAATCCTATTTTTATGGCACTTCCGACATATCCTTGACCTATAATTCCTATTTTCATTTATATAATTCCTCATATGCTCTTTTAATAAAATAACTGGCATTTCGTTTCAATGGATTAGCAGGTATTGCGTTAAAATGGTAAACCCACGCCTGTTCATAAAGATTTTCCATTCCATCACCCCACCATGAATTACCAAAGTTTAATAAGTTTTTACTGACCATGTGATGAAGATTGTATGTCTGTGGTAATAGCTTTACTTCGATACCTTTTCTTTGTATCAAATAATTGATTGGTGTTTGGTCGGTACTCAATCCTGCCTTTTGTTTCTCTCTAAGTGTAACAGAATTTTCGAAATAAAATTCTAATACCTCATCAAAAAAATCTTTATGATTCTTATTTACAATTTGAAATCCACCATTGAAATACATTCCCCTTTCTACTTGAAAATTATCAAATAAATCCTTGTAATGTCTAAGACTTCTACCTGTCCATTCCCAACATCCATTATCCAAAACTGCAGAGTATTTGTGGTCTGTCATTTCAAAAAAGTTTGGTGTGTTAGGATTAATTACTGTATCACAATCGACCATTAATACTTGGTCGTAATCTATGTTATTAGATTCGAGTATCTTGAATAGGTGATATCTTTGCCATGGAATTGTCATCTCATCCCAACTATATAGTGCCTCATCCCACACTAATACTTGATGATTGTGTTTGTCTGCCCAATGTCTCCAAGATTTTATTGAGTATTGATACGAATGATGTCTCCCTCTTCCTGCATCAATTGCTGGTATAAATACAATATTCTTCATTTACTTCCTTTGTGTGGTTTAGTATCTCTTGTGAAATACTCATTGTTTCGTGAATCACCTTCCATGTAATTAAATTTAGTTTTGTTTTTCCAAGCTACATAATTAAAACTTAGTTGGTCTCTTTTACTTCCGTATTTAATTTCTGTCCACCAATCTTCCATAACTCTGATACAATCCTTTTCATTATGTCTTCTCAATATAACCATACCCGTAATCAATCCGTTGTGAGAAGGATAACCTTCATCTTGATATCTTTTAACTTGGTCATACATGGTTTGTGGGTCATCCTTGTAATTTTGGTTAGGGTCATTCTTTCCAAGATTTATTATTGCATTATACTCATCGTAAATACAATCCCTCGGATCCATTATGTTTTTATTATGGTCGAAGAATGCAATATTTGAATCATTAAGATATTTTTCTATTAATTCATCAACATTACCGACAACATACATATTACCATCAATAAAAATACTATACTCGTAGTCTTGTAAATACCTATGTGGTAGTATTTTAAACTTTTTAGCATTTCTTGTGTTATCTGAATAAAGTGGAATACTATTTTTCTCAGTAAAACATTTCCAATCCCAATCAGGCGGTAATTTGGGTGTTGTGATATCATCATATCCACCAAAAATTGTGGTGTATAAAATTTTCTTCAAACTATAAATCCTTTAAATACTTTATCTTTTTTTCTTCAATCAATCTCTTTATCATTTTTTTATCAAAATTCCATACATGCTTTGCCTTTTGTGGTTGAGCTTGAGGATTCTGATTTTTATCTTCAAAATAATGATTTGTTTTCGCATTATCAAAATTGTGTATACAGATTTCACCATACTCTTCAATCAAATAAAGGATTGATAATATACCGGTTGCAGGTTTGTAAAATTTTTCGGTCACAACTTTAGACCATTCATTTCTCACATATTCTGACATACTAATTGTGTTTGCTATGATGACATTATCATGTTTCTTAGTCCAATCTCGTATTGGATAGAACTCAGGATAATTTTTGAAATAACTTACAATCATGGCCGTTTCTAAATCAGGGCTTGCTTTTTTTCTTGCCTTGAATTGTTTTTGAAAGTCGAAGGGGTAAGCACAATTGTTCATGGGTAAATTTCTATTCGTCAACCAAATACTTGTCTTACTTCCTAAATTCTCTTCGAATGTTTCGACTCTATACCTATTGATTCTATATACAAAATCAAACTCATCAATCAATGTACCGAATTTTTCATCTTTGTTGAATTCGGCGTTTCCGATTATTATTGCCTTCATTTCTTTTTTATAATGAAATAATGTCTTTTACCTTGTAGAACAGGTAAATTACTTTCAGGTATATTCTTATTATTGATAACATGAACTATTTCATATTTTTTGCTAATCAATTCAATATATTCTTCGTATGATGCACCAAATGGGTCGGTTGGATTTGATTTATGGTCTGAATGTGTACTATATTCTAAAATACATACTCCATTTTCATTCAAACAAGACATCCAAATATCGAGACATTCTTTTGGTTTATATGAGTGGTCAAATGAATTTGAGTAAATTATATCGGTATTATTAATCCATGATTGTTTAGTCTCGTGGAAATCCCATTGTATCGTATTTTCAAAATCTTTAGCAGTATGACTTATTTCTGTTCCCAAAACCTCTACCTTGAGACCCTTGAAATCATAATAATTTTTAATAATCCTTTGTTCTTCACCTCGTCTTGTTCCGTGACATAATATAAATTTAGGTTTTACTAAAAGTTTATCATCAACATAATTCAATACCTCAATCAAAGAATTTTCATCTACCCAAATCGTTTCTATTTTTCTGATATTTGCATCGGTCTGTTCTTGTTTGTAATGTTCATAACTCTTATATTTGTATAATTCCATTATCCAACTCCTTTCCATGTTGCACCATTGGTTGTGTAATGATGATGAACTTCGATTGATGAATCATAATATATTTTCTTACCATTCTCTATTTGGTCTATGGCCCAAAACCTATCTTCTTTACCACATAATATCTCATCGAATGGATTTTGTTTTAAATAATCAGTTTTAAACATAGAAAATGCGTTATGAAAAAAGTATCGGTCTTCAGATTCACAAAAATAATTGATTTGGTCTTCATCCTTAAAATTACTCCACATATATCTTCTATATATCTTTTTTCCATCCCATATTGGTATTTGTTTACCCCACACTGCTACAAAATCTTCTTCATTTAATTTTTTTATTACCCTATCAGAATTAAACTTTTTAATATCACAATGAGCCGATAATATCATAGTGTAATCTTTTGTACATTCTTGTATTCCTAAGTTTAAGGATTTACCTGGTGAATAATCATTGTGTTCTATACTTAACCAAGATATATTTAGATAATCAAATGTCTGTACAATACGAATTGATTCATCCGATGATTCATTATCAACTATGACCAATTGTATATCTTGACCCAAAAAATCAACAACTGATTGAATAGCATAACCAATATACTTCTCTTCATTTTTGTTTCTGATTATGACGGAATAATTCACTTGATATCTTCTACGATTTCTTTTAATGTTTCCAATGATATTGCTTGGTCGGCATCACTAATTGATTCAGTTGGATTAGGATGAGATTCTATTATCAAACCATCTGCTCCCGCTGCCATCGCTGCCCTTGATATCGATGGGACAAAGTTTCTGTAACCTGTCGCGTGACTTGGGTCGTAAATAATTGGTATATCACATAACTCTTTTAATGCTGGTATCATCATCAAATCAGGTGCCCATCTGATAGATGGAAACACATGACGATAGGATGGGGCTCCTACAACTCCTCTCAAACATATAGCGACTTTCTCATTTCCTCTTACTAATATCCTTTCCACTGCTCCAAGTATCTCATCAATTGTTCCCCAAGTACCTCGTTTCAATAAAATTGGTATGTCTAACTCACCTAATGCATCCAACAATGTATAATTTTGAAAGTTACGAGTTCCGACTTGAACGATATCAATACAATCCATCGTTAATTCATTTATTTGATTCGAGTCCATAATCTCTGATACGATTGGTAATCCACTTTCAAGACTTGCTATCCGTAAGTATTTCAAACCATCTTCTCTCAAACCTTCTTTCCACCCATCGTCACCAACTTCTTCCAATATCGGATATGTACAAGGTTTGTATGCTCCACCTCTTAGTGCGTTTACACCAACCTCTTTCATTTTATGTGCCCAATCTACAATCATTTCTTCTGATTCAACCGAACAAGGACCTGATATTATGTATGGATTGGTATCAAACTCCCATCTATTAGGTTGTAATGAGATGTTTAATTTTTTCGCATCTACTAATGTTTTTATATAGTCGTTCATTAATATCCTCTTTCTAAATTAATAATGTTTTTTAGTTTGGAATTGTTTTTGAAACTTTTCAAGTTATCAATAAATAATGGGATTTCATTTTTCCAATAATTTTTATCTAAATTTGCAATGTGTGGTGTAATTAAAACATTATCCAATTCCCATAACTCCGAGTCCAATGGTAATGGCTCAATTCTAAAAACATCAAGTCCAGCTCCTGCTATTACTTTGTGTTTAAGTGCATCGATTAAATCCTCTTCAATAACCGATTGACCTCGACCAAGATTCAAAAAATATGAATCTGATTTCATACACTCAAAAGTTTCATAATCGAACACACTATCCGTCTTTGGGGTTAAAGGTAATAAATTGACAACAAAATCTGCTTGACTTTCTTTGATAGATTCTTTAATATTATCTTTACTTCTAACGGAGTCTACTTTGATACCCAAATAACTACAAATGTTACTTAACTGATTTCCAATACTTCCGTGACCAACTATTAAACATTTCAATCCACTAAAAAAAGGTTCTTTGACAAATGGTAAGAACTCATCAAAACTCTTTCGGTTCAGATTATTTTCATTTCTTAATTTTTCTATGTAATGAAATCCTTTGCAAAAATAAGTGATATAAGATATGACCATTGATGTTACGGATTTGTTGAATAATCCTTTGCTATTTGTTACGATAATATCACTATTGATTACCTCTGGTATCAACGCTCTATTCACACCGACAGATGGAAAATGAATCCATTTAAGATTTGGTAAACTCATCACATCTTTTTTTTCTAATAAGTCTCCAAAATAAATAGTCACGGATTCATCGTAATCATGAATTAATTCTGCACCAAAAGATTCAATTTCTTCTCTCCCCCATTTAGGTATATTAAAAAAGTTTGTCCTACTATGTAAATCTGTGTAAATCTTCATATTCTGTAATTTGAGTCCGTTACTAATCTATATTTTCTTTTTATTTCATCGGTAATGTTTATACCAATCCCAATAACATCTGGCCTTTTTACCTTACCATCTTCTATTTCTATTTTCGTATTCATTATTTCATCTGTAATATCTAATTTCATCATGGGAATTTCTAAATACTTTACTTTAGGATTCGAAATGGCGAAGTGTAAGTTAGACAATACTGCACAACCACTTCCCCATACATGAAGTGCCACTTCTTCGAAGTTCATGTTACATATGTCTTTACACTCATCAAAACCACCTGAATTAGTTACATCAGGTTGGATTACATTAACTGAATTATGAATATTATACATATCAAACTCCAACTTAGAATTAAGAGCTTCTCCACCTGCTATTTTTATGTCTAAATTTTGAGTTAAATAATTCATGTCCTCAATACTTGTTGGATGTAAAGGTTCTTCCCACCAATACGGACTATAATCCATTAAATACGAACCAACCTCTTCACATATACCCAAAGTCCACGGTGGATTCAAGGTTCCCATAATTGAATCAATCATAAGAATATTATCACCGAGTTTTTCTCTTGCCTTTTCAACCCTTTTCAAATCTATTGATAAATCTTGATACCCAATTCTCATTTTGTAGGAATCAAATCCTAATCCCAAAATCGATTCGACATCACTTGAAATCTCATCAACCGAATATGTTGATGAACCATTACTTGCATAAACTTGAACATCATCTTTGGGAGTATCCGTTAGAATTTCATATACAGGTTTATTTTTTTTCTTACCAATTATATCATATAATGCTATATTGATTCCACTACCAATGCTCGATAGCAATCCGTTACGACCAACATAAGGTATACTAAATATTTTGTTATGAATGAGTCTCGTGTCAACATCTAATCCAATGAGATACTTTTCTAAATACTTAACAACACTCTCCATCAATTCGGCACAATAAACACCAGCGTAAGTTTCTCCAAACCCAATCATACCACACTCGGTATGGATTTCAATGATACCTATGTTTTTTAAACCACTATTATCTAAATAACCTAAATAAGATGAGTTTTGAAATGGAGATGATAATCCATAACCGATTACTCTTTTAATTTTCATTTATCCACTCTGAAATCTTGTCACAAATATGATTCAATCTTTTTTTCCTTGCCTCAATCGTACTACCACCTAAATGTGGTGTAACCAATAGGTTTTCATTTTGTTTAGTGTATTCGATTACTCTTTTATATAGTGTTCCCTTATTCCTTTCATCATAAACAACATCTATTCCAGCAGAAGAAATGTCACCGAGTTCAAGTGCCGTTAAAAGGTCTCTTGAATCAACTACCTCACCACGAGAGGTGTTTATAAAAATAACTTCACTTTTCATCATCTTAAATCTCGGTTCATTGAATAGATTATGAGTATCATCGTTAAGTTCTACATGAACTGATATTACATCACATAATGGAATTAGTTCATTTAAATTATCAAATTGTTTAACATCTGAATCACTAATAACTTTATGTGGGTCATAACAATAAACCTTCATACCAAATGCCTTACAATAGTTAGACATAATCGTTCCAACAGAACCCATTCCAATTATACCAACTATTTTACCATTTAGTTCATTACCAATATGTTCATTAGGATTCCAATTATCATCTCTTACATCATTTACGGCACTTACAAAATTTCTTGATAAATTAATCATGTGGGTGAAAGCTATTTCTGCAGGTGAATAAATCTTTTTGGTAGATTCAGACTCCCCATGTAAAGTATATATTTTGACTTTGGAATCAAAAAATTCTTTATCGATGTGTTCACTCCCAACTGAAGGTGAAGCTATTACTTTAATATTTGAATCGTTCTTCCATATACTTTTATCAAATTCAAGATGTGTCGGTACAATTAAAATATCATAATCATGTATGATTTCTTTCAACTCATCTTGTTTAATATCTAAATTACAATCTACATAACCAAAGGACGATATTCTTTTTTTGATGTCAGGTAAATCATCACACTTAGACATACATAAAACCTTGTACGATGACTTATCAGTTGAAACTAACCTACCCTCGTTTCTCATATCCATCATTGCCTTTGCGGTCAATAAGTCTTGTGGTTCATCGATATTACAAACTCTCTCGGCAGGCATAATATAGGGAAGACTAATTTTACCTCTTCTATTTCTCTCATCTATTAAGACATGACGCTTCATCGCGTAAACTGAACCACATCGTATGTAAGCAGGTGGAGTCAAATCTTGTCGTAATGATTCCAATACTTCATTTGTACCTGGCCAGTCTTGAATTTCACCATCAACTATTTGTTTGATTCTATCAGGATGTCCATCCCAAACCCTTGTCACCGCAACAACTGTATCACACTCATTCTCATCTAAAATTTCAATACACCTATCCAAGTCTTCCACCAATTTAAAAGGATTGGAGTTCATAAAATCAACTATGTAATCATATTTTTCATTTGAATATTCTTCATACTTTAATGTTGTCCACCTCGATGCATCACCAGCGGTAGATTCCTTTGTTGAATATTTATCATCTCTTAAAAATGGTACTTCAACCCCTGCCTTTTCTGATATTAGAGCGTATTTTGGTGAATCGGTAGACACACATACGGCATCAGCGTATTTACTCTTTATTGCTTCACTTACTGAATACCAAAGAACAGGTCTCCCACCAACATCAGCGATATTTTTATCAGGTACACCAGTAGAACCAGCTCTAGCTAATATGTTTACTAAAACTTTTTTATTGTTTATCATGTTAGAACTTTTATTTTTCCTTGTAAAATTAAATAATCAATTACTGCCTTTTCTTTCAAAGGTTTTTGTCCCTTGAGTCCCATACCTTCTCTTTTAATCTGTCTTTTAAAGTATTCATACCTATCAGTATCTTTGTATCTTTCTATATCAGCGGTATAGTAATGTTTACCCAAGTAATCTTTTCCATTTTCTTCTCTTGCCTTCTTACTAACATCATCTTGAAAAAAACTATTACCATACAATGTAATATTTCCAAACCTTTCAACAGCATTTAATATCGTCAAAAAACCAGTACCGACAGCGTCGGGTTCAATTAACTTACAATACTTTCCAATAAATGGTGTAACAAATTGTAATTTACTACCTCTTCTGATGACATTTTTTCTATAATACAATACATCTCTTTTGATTTTATGCATGTATCTGAACTCTGTATCACTATTACAAAAACCTGATAGTTGGTCGATATTATCTATAAATAAACTATCGTCTTTCGATTCTCTGACCGTCCATATTTCCTTAAATGGTTTCATTTTTCCATGATAATAATCCATCCATTGTGCTATTCTATATATTGGATGACTTCGGTGTTGTTTAGGTGCTGAGTAGGATGCCCATATATGTGTTTTTGTACCAACATGCTCTTCATATCCATCTATTTCGAAATCATTTATTCTTATTATAATATCAAACTTATCAATCTTTTCTCCAAGTTTTTTTTCTAATACAACTGGTGAATTTGAAACCACTATAACTTTTTTGTCACTCACTCAAAACTCCTTTTATTTGTTTCCAACTTTCAAAACGAATACCTTTGTCGTCTATGTATGCTACTGCATTTGGTTTGATGTATGTCACATCCTTAATATTCTGTCTTATTCCGTGTTTATCCAACCATTCCCAAACTAATTCAATTCCATTCTTACCATTTACAAGAGGTCTATTAGGATTTGCCTTACAGCTATAAATAACTAAATCATATCCTAATTCCTCATTTAAATATTTTACACCTTCAATGGCACCTTCGAGTGGTTCATCATATATTGTACCATCATGAAAACCTTTTGAATTTTTGTGTATAACCCCATCGAAATCTAAACCAAGTTGACTCTTCTCGGTATCTTTTACCATATCAAGAAAATCATTAAGTTGCATCTGACCTCCCATATTTTCTTATAAGTTCTGATTTTATTGTTGGACATGAGTTGCCCGTACCATGAATTAGTTGATAAAATGTCATCTCGGATAGTATCTCAACCGTATGAAAATAATCCTTTTCAAAACAAACTTCATTGATTTTTTCATCAAGACAATTGGATTTTTGACCTGAAATCAACGCGGTTGAAATATTATATCTATCATTACACCAAGCTAATGCTGATACTATATTTTTAGAATTACCTGAACCCGATAATCCAATTACCATAGACTTCATATCAGGATAAATGTAATCTTCTAACCATTTGATAAAAATGTTGTCATATTTATAATCATTTGCTATGGATGTAATGTAACTAACATTGTCCAAAGAGTAACATTTTTTATTAGTCAATCTTGTAATATCAGATGAGGCATGAGAACAAACTGGTGCGTTACCACCATTACCGATAAAGTATATGTTATCAGCTTCGTCAAAATCTTTTTGTAGTTGTAAAAATTCATCGGTATCTATATGTGATTCGAATACTTCTAATAAATTTTCAAACTCTACCATATTACTCATTTTCTATCCTTTACATCGTCACCTACATAAACATGGGCAACATCTTCTCTACTGACTGCAAGTCTAATAGCTGGTTTATCTCCAATCGCGTGAATTTGATGTGACTTACCTTTTTCAATAAAAACCACATCACCTTTTTTTACCACTATAGAATCATCTTCAATGTCCCATTTCCATTCACCATCCACAATATACCACCACTCATTCCAACTTGGATGATAATGTCTTCTATTTCCTTCACCCGGTTTTTGACAAATTAATGTTGCACTATTATTTTCTGTGTTGACTAATCTCTTTGCCCAAGATGGTTTATTGTTCTTGATAATCTCATCAATATTTACAACCGAATGATTCGAATCTAAGAAATCAGGATTCTCAACTCCGTCCTTGTATAAAATATCATGATAATCATCATGAGTAGTATCCCTTTCTATTGTCACATCCAAATGTTTTTTAGGGTCGTAGTATTGAGGTTCTGTATGTCTATTCATATTTAGATGACTATGAACAACTTCGGCCAATCTAAAATCATCCTCAGTATCTATATCAATCGTTGACCATCCACTTAACTCAAAGAATCCAGTTCTCCCATCACCACCATGATAAGCTGAATTAAATTTTTTCATATTTTCTATGTATTTTTTTCTATTCCACGCCATTAATCCACATGCATAAGCTTGTATTGGTTTTAAGTCTTGAGATGGTGGTGTGATTTCTTTTTGATTAAAATTGATTGGATTTCCGTCATATATTGATTCGATTTGTACATTGTTGACCGATATTAAAGTTTCATAATTGTTATCATGGAACTTATTTACGAATGAAGTCACATCATTTACTGACATGAAAGGTGATGTAGTTAATAACTGAACTAAATCATCACATTCTACATTTTGTAGGAAATCATACGCAAAATCATCATTTGTTTTATCATCTTCTGCTAGGTATGCTGGTCTTTGATAAAACTTTACACCATACTTTTTTGCTATAGGTTCAAATATGTCTGACTCAGAATTTATGTAGATTTCATCAAATATATCAGACTTTACTGCGGTTTCTAAAACATAACATATTAGTGGTTTACCATCAATCAATCTTAAATTTTTGTTCTTAACCCTTTTACTACCCAACCTAACGGGTATCATGGCTATTGTTTTACTCATTCAACACTCCATTTATTAAATTATATGCTTGGTCAAACTCTTCTTCAGTTATTGTTAGGTGTGGTCTTAATCTAACCGATTTATCACCTGTCGGATTACATAACATTCCACTTTCAAAAAGGTCATTGAAAAAATTATCTCTTTTGGTTTGTGTTTCAAAATCAAAAGCTATCAAACAACCTTTTCCTCTAACATTATAAATATTATCCAAATCTTTCAATCTATCGATAAATCTCTGACTTCCAAGAGTAACAGATTCTCGTAGATTCTGATTATCAATCACATCCATCACATAAGTGGAACGAATCATGTCAACTAAATCGGAGTCCCAAGTCGTATATAGTATCTTGGTTTGTAGTATGGATGAGAATTCTTCCAAAGTCATGAATCCACAAACTTGTGCTTTTTTACCGAAGATGACTATATCAGGATAAAAATCGAGATGTTCGAAGAACCAAGTCTTGCCTGTTGCACAAAAACCTGTTTGAATCTCATCGAATATTAGAGGGACTTCATACTGAGTACACAAATCACGGATACCTTTTAAAAATTTATAACTCAAGTGATTATCTCCAAAGGTGGATTGAATGGGCTCAACTATTACCCCTGCAACAGAATCATCGGTACTGAGTAATTTATTCAATTCATCTAAAGTTTCGAAATGAGGCCATATTCCACCACCAGGAAAACCATCCATTTTAGTCGTGATAGGCCAAAATCTTGTCGTTAATATATTGCTATAGGACATGATTCCATGAAAATCATTTTTTACAGATAATATTTTTGGATTATCTTTCTTTGAATGGTGGATGGCTGCTTTTACTGCACATTCTACGGCAAGTGCTCCAGTTGATACGAAATGAGACTTTACATACTTTCCACCACACGATGAGAAATCCATAAACTTATTATAAAATCTGTCATACTCATCGGTCAAGAATTCACAATTTACAATTTTAAATTTAGAAACCTTTACTATCTCATTAAGAAAGTCATCGTTATCAAATATCGGATGATTGTATCCGATGGGGATAGATGAAAACATACCAAAGAAATCAAGATAGGACTTTTTAGTATTTTTATCAAATATGTAACTACCATGACTTTTATCAAAATCATATCTGATATTGAATATACCCTTGTCAGGTTCTCCGGCATACATATTATTCATACATAAATCTCCTTATGATTAAAATTACTACCAAGTGGAAATTGTCTTTGTATAGAAATACAATCCGAATATCTTACAATACATTGTGTAGTCCCACATTGTATTCCTATGTTTACTTTTGCCTTTGACTTTATATAAAGCTGTATTCTCAAATCCATATTTCTAAAATTAAGACCTTTTTTGAATTGAAATCCCAAATCTTTAATGGGTTTGTAACTCCAATAAAAATACGGATAATCATTTTGATTCAACAATGATGTCATTTTTTCGTGATGAGACTCAAATGTTTTAGGATTAGGAGTTTTATCATCTTGTCCAAATCTTTCTGAAATCATCAAACATCCAAAATCTTCCCCACCAACTATATCTTTTATTATCGCGTTTCCGAGAGTTTCTTCCTCTGGTGTCCAATATATTTCAGGAAGGTAATCTTCCATCTCATTTTCCTCGAACTGCCAAAACTTTAACATTTGTTTTATTAATGGAATATCGGATTTATTTTTATTCCATACTCGATAGTGGTCGTGAAATATATCTCCCTTTACAGAATCAACAAAACCATCCACATAAGGATTATTTTTAAATATTGATTCAACTATTTTGTTATCTTTACCCCAAAGTTTTTGATATAAATTATTAGATGGAAGGAAAACTCCACACTTGGGATACTTTTGTTTGAGTAGTCGAGGCATCGCTGATATTATTCCGTAGTCACCAATACCGTGACAACCTCTCATAATAACAAACTCTTGGTCATTCAGATATTCATCAGGTATTCGCATTCCTTCACTTTCTTCGAAACCGAGAGTATCAACCTCACCTATAGGTAAAACTTTATTATCAACTATTCTCCAAAAAATCATCGAATATCCTTTGTTCTCTTAAATCAGTATAATTATCTGAACCACCAGTATCATCATTTTGTCTTGGTATTTTATTCATCAAGATTAGACCTCTTGCTGCATCTTCAGGTAACATATACATATTGTATCCAATTCCTTGTAATATGTCTTTCACATATGGTACATCTGTATTTCTTCCCTCATACCTCATCATTTTAAACCACTCATATGCCTTTTTATCATTTGTCAATATCATCCCACCCTTACCAATCGGTATTCTTTTTTTGATTTGAAATGATACAACTTGATATCCATCTCCAGCCTCAAACATCCCCTCTGTCCATCTTGTAGCACCATCATACACATTTGTAGGTTTGAGTTGATAAACCCCACTCCATTCGATATCTTCAAACTTTATTTTACAACCAGCTTGTATAATACTCATCGGTGGACTACAATAATTCCTACAAGGAATTGTTATTGTACCCTTGTAGTCTACATATTTTAATGCTAAAAATAATCCATCGGTACAATTGTCTACTGCAATACCATATTTACAACCAGCAAATTTAGAAACTTCCTTTTCAAACATATCAACTACATCGAATGGGTCTTTCCATCTATATCCTAATTCCTTTACTTGTTCAAGTTCAGGTCGTTGAAGTTCTATTGGAACTTTTCCTAAAGGCCAAACCTTATGTCCCATTACCAACTAACATCCCAATCTTTGAACTCAGATGCAATACAATCTATTTTATAATCTTTTCTACCACCAACTACTTCCATGATTTTATTTACGGCTGTATTTCTAATACCATTTAAACCATGAGTTAACATCAAATTGTCTGAACCCCTTTCACCTTTTCTCACCATTGATTCATTGTACCAAATGTGAGCGTTCATTTGTGATAAGACAACTATTGCCCTTATGACCTCACCTGTTATCTCACCCTTATGTTCTTTCAATATCAAGTCGATATCATGAACCATATCTTTCATCTCTTTACCATAATTCTTCTTGTTTTCAGGAATAAAAACTTCCTTGAGTTGATGTATACTTAATCTATCTATCAACTCTCCTAAAGTTGGTAACCATTTCCGTGTCTTAGCCATTAAA